>Ga0187892_10001278_pt1 | contig 58424 bp, 58 predicted proteins | sample MA1701073metaG_FD_139345 | JGI IMG/M metagenome (GOLD analysis project Ga0187892, IMG submission 139345) | Bio-ooze microbial communities from a basaltic lava cave in the Kipuka Kanohina Cave System on the Island of Hawaii, USA - MA170107-3 metaG ...
AGGACGACCCGCATCGGCCTCCTTCAACATGTTGACGATCTGCGTCTCAGTGAACTTTGATTGGCGCATGGGAACCTCCTGGCTAGAGTGGCGATTGTGCCAGAAAGTTCCCCTTATGACCTGCCTACTTTTCTGGGGAGTTTACGAAGTAGCCGCCCATTCGCAACTCCATGGCGAATTGGCCTTCGTTGGCGCCAATATCAATAACTAGATCAACATGAAAAGCACGCAAAGCGGCTATCAGCCTGGCTAACTGAGAGGTATCGGGATGAAATCGGTGAGCTTCGATACCCGCAACGTGTAAGAGCTGTTTGATGCCTCGCTTTGCTATGCCCATAATTCCCACCTTATTCCATCAACTCAAATAACCTGATAGCGCTAAATCGTAACTTATGCCTGTTGCTCGTGGTGAATCATTTCCCGCACGACGTCTCGCATTCGCATCTTGGCTTCCCAACCCAACATACGTCGCGCTTTCTCTGCGTGCCCACGACTATAGCGGATCTCCGCCGGACGGAATAGTTTGGGGTCTTGGGTGACATACTGACGCCAGTCCAAACCCACCTCTGAAAAGGCCGTCGCAACAAAGTCTTCGAGTGAATGCGATTCACCAGTGGCGATAACGAAATCCTCAGGGCTGTCGGTCTGTAGCATTCGCCACATCGCGTCAACATATTCCGGGCTCCAGCCCCAGTCTCGCTGAATTGCTATATCCCCCAATATCAACTTCCCCTTGCTTCCGTTGGCAATTTTTACTGCCGCCTGAACGATCTTTCGAGTGACGAATCGTGGTGGTCGCAACGGTGATTCATGATTAAATAAAATTCCGTTACAGGCGAAGAGTCCGTACGCGGACCTATAGTTAGCAACTAACCAGTGTGAGGTGGCTTTGGCCACAGCATAGGGGCTGTGTGGCTGAAAAAGAGTACCTTCATCTGCAGCTGCCACCTTAATGTCCCCGAAACATTCACTGGAACCCGCATTGTAGAACCTAACGGGCAATCCCAGAAAACGAATCACCTCAAGTAGGTTGAGTGTGCCTGTAGCAATACTCTCGAGCGTTTCAACTGGTTGTTCGAAGGAGAGACCCACTGAACTCTGACCGGCCAGGTTATAGATCTCGTGAGGTTCGCTATGGCTGATCGCCTGTAGCACACTTCTGAAATCTTTGGCAGCCATAGAAATCGTTTTGACTCGCTCCAGTATCCCAAGACGCAATAAATTCCCAAAGCTTGAAGCCTGCGCGTCGCGCGATGTACCCCATACCTCATAACCCTTTTCGAACAACAAACGGGCAAGGTAGGCGCCGTCCTGGCCGGAAATACCACATATCAGTGCTCGCCGCATTTTTACGTCAGCTTCACTAAGCTATCCAGCTTTCACAGTCATCAATCCGAATAGAATATTTCGGCCGCATCGGTAGGCCTAACTGAGTGCCCGCAATTCTTTCGTCACATCCTTCTCCCGGGCAGACCTCACTTGCAGCATGAATCTTCCCTCGATGAGAGGCAAGGAACAGACGGAAGTTTAAAACACCCTAATTGCATGAGATTTGCCTACGCGAACATTCATTGTTTTTGCAATCCGCTTGGCTACTATTTTACATATACTTTTAACCAAGATTCCCGTTGGACTAGAACTCATAACCGTCTGTGCGTAAAGAAGTGTATATTTTCTTATGAAATGCGAAACATCTTCCCTCATGTCCTCATATTTTTTTTCTAACAGAAACAATGTTTGCATGTGCTCTTTAAAAATGAGGTCGGGAAAATTAGACATACTTTCCCTATGTCGTCGGTATCTTGCAAGCGCTTCATTTACAAAGATTAAGCTACCGTTTCTTAAGGTTTCTATTACAAATAACCAATCAGAAACCATCGAAATAGACGGTTCAAAGCCATAGTGAGGGATTGCATTTTTTTTAAACATGTATGATGACCCGTTGCCTCCTATATAGTAAGCAGTGTCAATCACATTCATGTTCTCCACATTAAAATCACCAGGAGGAAAAATTAATATTGTCTTATTTGTTTTGCTATCAAACCATTCAACTTTTGATACACAGAGCGATGACTGCGGATTATTCTCCATCAAGCTAACTTGCTTCAATAGTTTGCCAGGCATCCAAATGTCATCCCCTCCTAGCCACGCAATATATTTACCAGTGCACTCCGCTAAAATCTTGTTACAGTTAGCGGTAATACCCTCATTGCTTTGAGACAGTATCACCTTAAACAAGCTGGGATGTTTTTTTTGATAATGCAGTAGAATCTCCTGCGTGCCATCAGTTGATCCATCATCGCCTATGACAATCTCCAGATTCGGATACTGTTGCATCAAGATGCTCTCTATAGCCTCCTGAGCAAATATCTTTTGGTTATATGTCATTACAAACGCAGAAACTTTAGGGTATGCCGCTTTCATAAATAGATAGTTATCCCGAAGTCTATTGCGTACAGTTTCGGGGCTAAGATTTCGCTTTTGGAGATATTCGGCTACAGAAAGCGACCAAAACCAATCACTTGTGATGTAAACAATGGGATACTGGGCAGCGGATCATTGTTCCAGATCCCGTTGAGCAGGCTCGCTTAATCATGGTCACTGGGCTCACACAAGCGTTTCTTTCCAAGCTGACAAGCCCTTTTCAATCATGCTTAGATCAAGATAATAATCCTTGGAATACAGCTCTCTTGTTGAGTAAAGGCCTGCTTTGTATGTCAAATATCTTAAATCAACACCGACCATGGCTGCGATACTCGAGTATGCAGAGAAATCGCCGAATTCACTTGCCATCCAACATAGGCCTTTCGCACCAGACCTGCAAAAAATTAAATTAGTCCACGCTGCACCGGTAGGTCCGATAATATAATCTGCATGGTGAATTGTTCTAACCTGTTCCAGAAAACTGAGATCTTCCATCGATATCTCGGTGAATCCGTAGACTGACAGATAGTTGAATATCTCATCTTGGTTGTAATTTCTTATCCCACTTTTCCGGTGGAGAAATATCTTTTTGGGGTACTTTGAGAGCGCAGGCGTTTTCAGTGCGTCTTGCAATGCCATCCTCCTAAGATAATCAATTGAAAGGCTATCCATGGTGACATAACTACATTTGAACGTTTGTTTTCCAAATAGATTAAAGGGCAGGTTGTTCGGTGAATTGATATAGATTAGCTCCTCCACCACATACTGCAATTCTTTACTCAACACTGTTATTTCATGTCCTTTTGCAAAAACATGCAATGTATCTCTCAATGATGGAACGCGCACAATGTCCTCGCTGACCAAGAGAGGATATCTTTGATAGTGCGCAGGGAGCTTCGGTAGGAATTCCAGCTTAGCCAAAATTTCAACAATCCAGTGGTAATAATTCGACGAGCCATTACCACCCAAAAAAATCCCTTTCTTAATATCCTCTGTTTTACGCAGACGGACGACACACATGTCGCATCCATGCGCTATAATGTGGCCTCCGGCAAAATCGTACTTGTTCTGGTCTGGGCCAATAGCTCGATCAATGATGACTTGCTTCTCATTCAGAATAACTGAAGAAGAAGCACCCGAAACACGCGCTCTCTCGAACACGTAGTAATGTATATTTGGAAGGTCCACTCTTTCCGTTGATTGCGCACAACCTATATAGTGGGGCCCGTAAGCGATGCCCTCTGAACCGCATCGCAGTAGCCCCTTTTCTTGAGCCGTTAATCTATCCATCCAAACCAAGGGGAGAATCCTAATATTTAGGCGGGAATTACTCTTCCAGCGGCAGAAGCTAAAGAATGCATTCGCGCTTGCTCTATGAATAAACGCACTACGAATAAAAGTTGTTACCAGTGCGTTTTTCGGCCCAGATAGCAAGGTCTTAAACGTCATTTGAAGAACGGTCATCTTTTCGCAGCAGTGTTAACTGTGGCGGTCACTACTTCCATGTTTGCATCATCCAACTGCGGCCCAATCGGTAAACTCAGCACTTGCGTAGCTAACCGTTCCGCGATCGGAAACTGGCCCTTAACAAACCTCGTTTTCATATATGCCTGCTGCATATGCGGCGGAATAGGGTAGTGAATGAGTGTTCCGATGCCTGCTTCACCTAATGTCTTTTGGAGGGCATCCCGTTGCGAACTTTGCACCACGTAGAGATGCCAGACAGGCTCGGCCCATGACGGTACGGTGGGGAGCATCAAATCTGATTTTGCCAGCGCTGCCGTGTAACGAGCGGCGATCTTACTCCTTCGTGTATTCCATGCGTCGAGCACCTTGAGCTTGACACGTAGGACAGCTGCCTGCACCGGGTCCAGCCGACTGTTGTATCCCTGCACTTCATTGACGTACTTCGCCCGCGAACCATAATTACGCAACACACAAATGCGGTCTGCAATAGCAGAATCGTTCGTGGTGACAGCGCCAGCATCACCCAGCGCACCCAGATTTTTCCCGGGGTAAAAACTCCATGCCACTGCGTCACCATGCCCACCAATACGCTTGTTCTTATAACGAGCACCGTGCGCCTGTGCTGCATCTTCCAGTACACGCAAGCCGTGCTTATGTGCGAGAGCAAGGATAGGATCGAGGTCAGCCGGCTGTCCATATAAATGCACTGGAATTAGGACCTTGGTCCTCGGAGTAATAGCCGCTTCTATTCGGCCAGGGTCGATATTGAAGGTACCCGCCAGGGGCTCCACCGGCACCGGGGTTCCGCCACATTGGCTGACTGCCAGCCAAGTGGCGATATAAGTGTTGGAAGGTACGATGACCTCATCCCCCGTACCAATGTCCATGGCACGAAGGGCCAAATGCAATGCATCGAGGCCGTTCGCGACGCCCACGCAATGACGGGTTTCAGTAAAATCTGCAAATTCATGTTCGAATGTTTCGACTTCATGACCGCCGATATACCATCCGGTGCGTAAGGAAGCTAGAACGGCCGTTTCGATCTCCGTTTTTAATTCCGAATAGGCGGCGCCAAGGTCAAGAAATGGGACTCTCATTTTGAATTGACGCACAACATAAACTCGTCGTAATCGCGGAAGTAGTCGGATGCTTCGTAAATATTGGAAGCGAGCACCATGCTGACAGAACCAGACGAAAAGTTATCCAGATGCCGCCATATCATTGGACAGATGTACAGCCCCAGATAAGAACGGCTCAAATGGAATGTCTTTTTGTTGCGGCCATCGTCCACTGTCACGTCAAAACTGCCGGACATCGCGATCATTAGTTGATGCAATGTCCTATGCGCATGACCACCACGATCTGCTCCGCCGGGGACATCGTATAAATAATACACACGACGAATTTCAAAGGGGATATGCCTCATCCCCTCTATAAAAGTAAGATTGCCGCGAGGGTCGGATATTTTTGGCAGTTCAATAATTCTGCAATCATCTACACTCAAAGTCTTCTCACGATTTTAGCTGGATTACCCATCACGACCACACCCGCAGGTACATCTTTGGTCACCACCGCGCCAGCACCGATCATTGCGTTTTCGCCGATAGTTAAGCCGGGCAATATCGTCGCGTTGGCTCCAATAGAAGCCCAAGGCCGTATGATCGTCTTCGCAAACTTTGCTGGATATGCTTTGGAACGGGGATACAACACATTTGTAAAGGTTACGTTGGGTCCGATATGTACATTGTCTGCGACCCTCAGTCCATCCCATAGTTGCACACCATTCTTGATGGTGACATTATTGCCAATCACAACGTCATTTTCGATAAAAACCTGCGCGCAGATGTTACAGTTGGCGCCGATCTTTGCACCAGCCAATACCACACTAAACTGCCAAATACGCGTACCTTCCCCAATAGCTTGGCTCTGCACATCTGACAAAGGATGAATATCTTTTAACATTCGTTCACCCACAGATCATCCAATAAAGGCGTCAGATCTCTCTCGACGAACGTCTTAGGGTGTACTTTCCGATTCTCACTCAATATGCCCAGGCATATTTGGTTCCGGATACACCAAGAGATCATCGGCAGAATCAATTTCTCCCCAAGGTAATTCATAGGGAATAGTTTGAATAGCAATACGACCTGCTTCGATTACTTTCTGCAACGTCTCGGTCATGTGCATTCGGTCACATTCTGAAGCCGGCAGGCCTGCACGTATGCGCACTACTTCGCTCCAGCCGTCTGGCGTGAAACGCAATAAGCCCATATATTGCCCTTGAACTTCTTGATCCGACTTTGGCGTATTACCAATTTCTGCCAGGGTCTTGTCTGAATTGAAGCGGAACGTTTCTGCATCCAGCAACGGGTCATCAAACCGCTTCTTCCAAAGTTTTAGCCAGTGTGGATCATAAGTAACTGCCAAGCTGGCCGGGCATGAAATCAGTGACATCACTGCCGGCGCCTCATAAAAAATATCTGAGTAACTCACGATACATGGCTCAGCTATCAGCCACTCTTGAGCGCAGACTAAGGACGACACCATGTTCGTTTCAGCCCAGCGCGGATTGTGAAACACCACCAGCCCACGATTTGAAAGCAATTCATTCTTGTAGCCGGTGACTATTGCAATCTCCGTGATTCCCGCTCCTCGTAGTGCTTCGAGTTGCCTGTCAAGCAGAGGTTTCCCGCGCAGCTCCACGAGGCACTTGGGGACCTCGTCGGTCAAATTCTTCATGCGGGTACCACGCCCGGCGGCCAGAATAATGGCTTTCATTCAAACAAACTTTGCAATCGTTCTAAGTCCGCTGACTGAAAGGTCTCTCGCTCCGGATGCCACATCCAGCCCTCCCAACGAGAATCTGAATAGCACATAGCCTCTATTTCGCCATCTTCAGACCTGGCGGAAACCTCAAAGCCTTGCGGACATGACACCAGACCTAGATTATGAAAACTGTTCACTTCGTGCACAAAATCGCCTTGTAATATATGCCGCGTGCGCACATGCCCTTTCACAGGCTTCAGGACAGCACCCGCCCAAACAGCCATCAGCTGCATTCCACGACAAATACCAAGCACTGGCACGACTCGTTCTTTCGCCCAGATTAATAACTCCCGTTCTGTTTCATCTCGTAAGGCGGATACACCAATATCTTCGCCGCCTGTAAGGATCAAACGATTGATGCCCCATTGTTCGCAATAACCTAATATCCGCTTTGCACCAATATTAGGCACCGGTAGCCACGCCGCATCTGGTAGCGCTACGCTCAGGAAATTTGACCATTTTTGAGCCAAAGCATCACGCGGCTCATAGTAGCCTTGTGCCTGCAACACGCGCATTGTGACACCGATGCGCAGGCCGTTACCCGGCATATAGCGGCCTCAAAATCTTTTCCGCGCAGTTAAGTTCGACACTATTCGCTGCAACGATTCTCTGATAGATCTGATCACCACAACCAATCGCTGCAGGCAAACCAAATTCAGCACAACGGACAGCCATATGGGAATTCGCACCACCGAAGCGTGTGATCAAAGCACTAGGGCCCTTGGCAAATACCCAGTCGAATCCGGGATCTGCATTCTCAATGCATACGATCATGTTCTTAATATTCACACTTGTAGGAGTGTTGGCTTCGAGTTGGACAACCGTTCCAGACGCTGATCCGATGCCAACATAATTCGGTATGCTCCGATTGAGCGTGGCCACGTATATGTCGCGAACACCGAAGATGATATGACCAAGTCGGAATGCGTGTGCCGCTGCCATGCTTCTGCGAGCTGTTTCGGCTATATCGAGATAGTATCTGTCCACATCATCCATAACGGGACAACTGAGACACCTGGATATTATCGGCCAATCCAAATAAGAAAGGTCGTCGCGTGATAAACCATGATGTTCGCCCCAACGCAGAACCATCGACAGGGCGTCCGAAAGCGCTCTGGTAAACACAAACTTTACATGCTCGCGACCCGCAATTGCCTTGCGGGCGTAGCTGATAAGTTGGTCGCCATTTACTACATTGAGGTCTGCCTCCACCAAAAGCGACTCAAAAGATATACGCTCTTCATCGGTCAGCCAGAATTGAACCGCTTCTGCCGATCGCAGGTTTGGCATGTCTTCCAGAAACAGATCATCACGTTCATCGTATCTAAGTGAAGTAATCTCATAAGTACCAGGCCGCAAATGGCCATACTTGCCGAGAAACTCTGTGCGTTCCAATTGGCCGCGGCAAACTTCGGCATACGCTTCCACCATACTCCCGGTAATGGTGCGTACACTGCGTTTAAATTCCCTCAAACGATTCTCAGTGAGTGCTCCGCGCCTCAATGCTGAACGAAGAAGCGCCTCGGCAATGAAGGCGTGGCGAGCAACGATTGCGAACGACAAGGTACCAAGCTTTCGACATTGGGTGAGAAGGAAGTCGGCTCTGGTCAGGTGGGCATATGCCTCGCCATCGAGAATTTCCGAAAGCTTCAACCTATCCAGACTGGTAGCTGTTTCGAGTGCACAATCCAACGTATTGGTTGGGCCAGGCTTCAAGCTATCTCGGGTAAGTTTCGTCAGTTCAGCCCTGAACGTCTCTAACTCTCCTTCTTCCAGGACGTCTGGATATCGAGCTTTGAAGTCCTCCATGAAGCAGAAATCCAGGCATGTGGGTACGACTTCAAACTCAACCTTGTCATGGAACTCAGAATGAGCTTCAAGTCTGGTGAGCCATGCATTGACCAATTTCTCACCAATAATATTGGACAAGGGAGCTGGAAGAAAAGAATTGAAGCTGTTCCGAACATCGATGTACGGATGATTATTAATGAGTACCATCAGATCGGTTTCCTCCAGAGATCGGTATCCCATGGAGGCACGTGCATGGCACCAAACCGTTTTAGTGATCAACTCTCGATACAATGACGCAGCAAGAGGACGAGGGGTGGTTCCGATTATCTCAGCCGGGTTCCAATCCGGCATAATGGCAAGAATCGTTCGATTACCCAACACACCTTCTCGCCTCCCTGAGCAGTTGCGCACAAAATTCTCAACATAGGCCAACTGTCTTTTGGTGCGCCGTTCAGTGACCGGGTGCCAGTTGCGGGAAAGTGTTATTCTTCTTACTTGAAAGAGGAATAGCTGCCCCGCCTTATTCATGCCAAATTCAATATTCAAAGCTGCACATCCGCAAATTTTCTCTAATTCCCGAGCCAACCGCAAAAACAACGCAACCCTGGAAGACCGTACCATGCCGCTCTCGGCATACCGATAGACAAACAGGCTTTTATGGCCACCATTACCACTGGTCACGAGATCCGTACGGCCACTTTCATCATCGAAGTCGATACAGTAATAGGGCGCACCGTGCACCATATCAAAGGTCATGATGACCCCGCTAACTGCTACATCGTCTACCATCGGCTGGACAAGCACCTGATCTCGAAGATTTCCCGTCATCGACCGCACTACTTGGTCCACCGCCGTTTCCAACTCTGAGGGACGACTGCCGTCCACATTAAGCCTGCTCAAAAAGGCACCTGCCATAGAGTTCTTGTTGTCGTCCTCTGTTAATGCACTGCTCCTCACTGCCAATACTTTCTTGTCGAAATGCTCACGGATAGTATTCAGCACATTGCTCTTTGAGGCTGTCCACTCCCCCAGAGAGAAGAAGTAAAGCTCTGGTACCAGAGCTTCTGTGATGAGAGGCTTGAGTCGCAATAGAGTCTCCGCCTTAGTACCAAAATTAAAACAATGCAGTTCGTCACGTTCACCAGCACTGTTTGTACGTTCCGGTTCTTTAACCATGATTTTAGATGAAGCATCCATGGATTATTCCTTGCGCGCGATCAAGACATAAATATTACAGAACTGATCGGGGAAATAACGCATCAGAAAGTTCTGCAGCCGCTGACCAAACCACGACAAACGATACCCCTCCATCCGTGCTTTATTTTCGTCAAATTCTTTGTGGCCAGAAGAACGAAAAATGGCAAACTTGTACAGAATGGGCATGTTCTCTACCGGGCCAATAAAATCTATGCTAAACCCGGCACGAGCGAATAGTTGCTCGTACTCACTTCGGGTCAGGTTCATTTTATGAAAAGATCGCGTCAATCTTTCGCCGTCGCTTTTCTTCGCCTTCCTGTCTGCAAGGTAGTCGGTAAGCTTAGTTTGAATGTTATCGGCTCGGAAAGATGCGCAAACCAATCCATCTTTTTCTAACACTCGGTGCGTTTCAAGAATGGCTTTGTCCAGCCCGTGCTGTAGGTTGTGGTAGAGGCCGAAAGCAAGGACATACTTGAACGACTGGTCGGCAAGCTTCAGGTTTGTCATGTCTCCCACCTCAACCTGTAGCGTTGGGTCGATCTCTTTAAGTTTCTTGATTGCGACGTCGATAAAATCGATACCGAGGATGTTATAACCCCGGTTGTGGTAATAACGCAAAATGCGCCCAGCACCACAACCCGCTTCCAAAATTTTTCCTGATTTATCCTTTACGGTCATCTGAGCGTATTTAAGTGGATAGGCATCCGCATTCTCCATCGGAGAATCCGCCGGAATATCACCCCAACGCTTCGTCCAATAGTCTTTGTTGTTTGCATTTCGAAAAGTGATTCTCATCACACCTGGCGCATATATGATTTAACTGATTCATGAATGGATTCTAGCCACGCAGAAATTTCCTCTGCAACCAGTCGGTTGCCATCAACCGACAGATGACCGCCGTACTGATCATTGATGTAAAGCCTTTCAAATTCGGCATTCATAAACCTCTCGGTAAGATCGAGCACAGGAAGCTGCTTTCCCAACTCTCTAAAGTATCCTCCATAAGGAGCAGGTTGGTTTTTATTCAACCTGAGATCGAGCAGTTGTGGTATCACAACTAACAGCGGGAGATGCCCTCGCCTCCTCGCTTCCTCCCTAAACCGTAGCAATATCGCGCTTAAAAGCGTCGTCGATTTGATATCGCTGTAGAGTTGATACGCGTCCTGAAGATTGTTTTTCATCACCAATGTGAATGGAAGGTTCTCCAACTTGCTGCTTGAAATGCCTAACACGCGCGATATTCCACGAGCCGCCACCGCAGAAATCAGCCTGCTTTGGGTCAATGGGTTCCGCATCAAACTAAGCGTATAAGGGAATCGAAACTGCCGCGAGCGGAATTTTTTCTCGTAGAAACCATCGGCCTCACGTATCTCAGGAAGTTTTTCGTGGAAAATATCGAAATCCTCTCGGCTCCGCACCAGATTGTCCAGAAGGGTTAGTCGACCTTCTGGATCGAGAATGAATCGTGGCTTAAATGCGAAAGTGTTCCCGAATTCCAGGTAATGCTTCCAATATGACTGAATTCGGCAAATTGTTTCCGGCACAAAACCCATTACGACGATTCGTACCGTATCTGGCAAAGTCATACCCTCGTATCGTAATAGAGCCTGATCCACTCCATAGTTGCCAACCCCAAAATTCAACACTCCGAAATCTTCTTGCTTCGATAGTTGCGATTCCCATGTGTCGTCATCTTCTACTTGTCTACAAAACACATAAGAATCTCCAAAAGCCGCAATGAAGGGCGGCGACTTTTTAAGCGTGTTGGCGCGGGAACCCTCTGAGTCAATATGAAAGATGATGGGACCCTTCGGACCCTCTTCAGTTCCGCTGGAGTTAGGTCTTCGCACCCATCCTAAGTGTGCATCGAAACTGTAATCGATGAACTTTTGCAATGCGGGGGAATCGAAGGTCGGCGAATCGTCTCTATTTGTAATCAGCCATGGAAAGTTTCGTCGTTGCAGGTTCACAATTAAGACCAGTCCGACTTCGACCATTACGACCGTGATGACTGCCGCCGTCAATATATTCATGCGTGCCTGAGCGACTTTCGCACGATATCAAGATTCATAATTCTGTCTGTCAATTCATCGAACTCCAGCCGATCACTATCGTTCTCAATGACCAGTTCTGGATTCTCCGGCTCAGGAAACGGTATATCCACTCCCACCACATTTGCGATTTCTCCTCTCATTGCCCTAGCGTATAGGTTCTTAATATCCCGCCTGAGCAATGTTTGCATCGAGGCTTTTAGATACACTTCCACATAATCGGGAATATTCTCTCTATTCCACCGGCGCCACTCAGGGAAAATTGAAAGAACTGCAGCAACGACGTATATGCCCTGGTCGGCGAGAAACTTCGAGAGAACAGAGAGCCGTTCGGCATTACGTCGCCGACCTTCAATGGTATGGTCAACATCATTTCCGAAAATATTCCTTATCAAATCACCATCTAGTAGAGCCACCTTTTCGTCCAGACGACGAATCCGATTGACCACTTGGTAGGCCACCGTTGTTTTTCCGGCACCGGACAGCCCAATTATCCAAATAACCACAATATAACCACAATGAAGATGTCCAGTTGCTGCGACGCAGTTTCTCGGTTAACAGACGCAGTTAAGCGCCCGGCACGGATGGAAGGGACAACAAACAAGGAGAGGCTCTCACGCAGAGAAAACGGGATCAATTGGCTTTTGATTAGCTAACGGGTCCCACGTGAAGAGAAGACTCACCGTTTGATGTAGAAACCGATCAAGGGAAAATGACAAAACCCAACAGAAGGCCACACGATGCTTCCGTCGTACGATTCAGCAACCTTCACCTCTCAGCTAGATTTATGAGCATGAGTCTGAGGCCAGGCGTGAACCTAGTTTGTGACATTCCATTGACCTACTCAAAAGCGTTGATCACAAACTTTTCAATATCTCAGCGACCCGTTTCGCCCCTCCACCTCTAGGAGAGTTGAAATACTGCGTGAAGAGCGCGTTGATGCATTTATCATTTTCATCATAAAATTCCTTGGAGTCTAACATCTGTTCGAGCAAGCCAATATCTTGATAACTCACAATGGGTAAATGTTTCTTAAGTTCCATCACTGATGAACCGGCAAAATAAGGAGTGGACGTCGATCCGGCGCCAAGGTCATTGGGAACATTTAAAAAAATAAGGTTCTTCCCCAAGAAAATAGCCGAAAAGGGGGTGCCTCCATTATCAGCCAGAATAACATCAGCGACCTTGAAAAGTTCATTCATGTCACGCAATGCGTTCCGATCAATGTTGAAGTTGAATTTTTCTAGCAGATTGATGAAGTCTTTTTCCTGAATAAATGAAAATGGGTGTGGCCTCACAATGATGTTGTATCTCTTCCTCATTGTAGAAATTGGCTCGGCAAATAATGGAATTGATGAATAATCACCTCCCAGAGTTGGCATCCACAGCACTGTTTTTCTGGACCCAGAAAGCCCAAATTCACGTCTTATGTTACTTAAATCTATCTGTCCTGAAAAAAATCGATCGTATCTCGGATAACCCATAATATAAGTTCTGCCCTTGAATCGTTTATTAATCTCTCGCTCATCATTTACACCGTGACAGAGAAACACATCATACATGTCGTTCCAGTTTTGGAGGCTCCAACCGTCGCTTATATCTGCACCATACATGTACCGAATTTGCTTATGGCCTATCTGTTGAGGAAGATACCTTAATTCGGCTCCAGATTCCTCTATGTGAGGATTGACTCTTAATGACCTCACGCTTCGATTAAGCAGCCTCATGCCACGCTTAAGTTGCTTCTCAATATGATCAACACTTCTTTCGCCCGAAATCATATGGTTCGTAACTACATATTCAAACTTTATTCTATTCCTTAATATTTCCATCACTTGTCTTACTTCATATCCTTCTATCTGAACAAAATCAAAAAATTGTTGCGCCCCCAGTTTTTCATTTCCTTGCACGTCAACTGAAAAATCCTCGGTTAGTATAATTGCAAAGTCGGAAGGGTCCATCGCCTTCCAAACATCTACATAATGAACAAACATTATGGGGTCGTGTACCAAGAAAGCGAATTTCTTTATCATTAAATGCCTATGTCCTTATCTCATGGTGTCGAAAATAAATGATTGTGTCAGCACGGCATGATTGGCGTTTGTCTCAAAAGAATATTGTGACTTCGCCTATACGTGTTGGATATCCGTAAAACAACGAAGATTATCTTTCCAGTCTACGCCAGCGCAACAACGTACTTAAAAACCCGTCCCTCTGGTTTCCTCGTTTCGAGGTAACGTCGTCCAGGCTGAAACCGCACACGATGCCGGGAGCATCAACGAAAAAATTGTCCGCCATGTGACTTGCCAGAGAAAATTGTAGCATGTAGTCCCCGTGCCCCAAGGTTCTAGGTGGGATGATCACCGTGAAGGGCCATCTGCCAACAGGCAAGTTATCCAACGGATTGTTTGCAACCGCATCGAAGCTGTCCGATACCAGCACATGAGTGCCGTCCGGTCTACACAGCAGGATATATCCATAAAGTCCCGCCACTTGCTTGTGAACTTGTATGTCTAACTTAATGATGACGGGGTGGTCACAGTCAAACTTCTGGGTGACACTTCCCTCTTGATCCATCAGGGTTATTGTTTTCAATTGTGCGGCCTTCCCCAGATCGTCCATAAAGGTCTTCTCGCCGCTTAGGTCGGAAATTCCACTGAGCATGTATGCGTTGACCACCGAGCCAGTTTGTCCAATGTCTCTTACTTCGCCTTTGTCCAACCATACGCACGTGGAGCACAGTTGGGAAATGACACCCATGTTGTGACTCACGAATAATACTGTTCTGCCTTCTCTCCCCACCTCATCCATTTTCCCCAGGCACTTTTTTTGGAATTGCGCATCGCCCACAGCCAGCACCTCATCCACGATGAGAATCTCTGGTTCCAGGTGTGCAGCCACTGCAAAAGATAGCCGAACGCGCATACCGGATGAGTACTGTTTTACCGGCGTATCGAGGAATTTCTCCACTTCAGCAAAGGCTACAATCTCAGCGAACTTCTTGTTGATTTCCACCTTGCTCATACCGAGGATGGCGCCATTCAGAAAAATGTTCTCCCGGCCAGTGAGCTCGGGGTGAAACCCCGTGCCTACTTCGAGCAGGCTTGCCACGCGTCCCTTGATGGAGATTTTCCCAGATGTCGGCTCCGTAATGCGGCTCAAGATTTTCAACAGGGTTGATTTCCCGGCACCGTTACGCCCAATAATGCCAACCCGGTCACCCTGTGTGATATCAAAGTTTATGTCCTTGAGCGCCCAGAACTCTTCGTTTGTGTCGTTTTCTGATGGGGACAAAGGACGGGTCAATTTATGAGCGAGACGCTTGGCGCCATCAGCCAAGACATCCCGCAGTGCCAAATAGCGCTCTCGCTTCTGATGGCTGATGATGTATTTTTTTGAGAGATTCTCGATGGCAATAGCGGTTGACATCAGATTATGTCCGCAAATGTTTTTTCGGTTTTGCGAAAATACACCATTCCCGTAGCAAGTATCACCATCACCAGAAACAGGGAGAGCCAAAATCCCGGCCAGTAAATTTGAGGACTGCCTCCCAGAATAGCCCATCGAAACCCGTCGATTACGCCCACCATCGGATTGATGGAATACAGCAACCGCCATTGTTCAGGAACGATAGTGCTGCTAAACCCGACAGGTGAAACGTATAATCCGAACTGCACCACAAAAGGAATGATGTATCGAAAATCTCTGTATTTGACGTTGAGCGCCGCAATCCAGAGACCTGCACCCATCGCAGCAGCAAAAGCGACGAAAATAAACAAGGGCAGGGTAGCTATTCGCCAATCAGGTGCAAAATCATACCAGACCATTAGCCCGACCAAAATGGCCCCCGACATCAGAAAATCCACAAAACTTACGATCACTGCACTGGTGGGTATCACCAAGCGAGGGAAGTACACTTTAGAAATCATGTTGGCATTGCTTATCAAGCTGTTGCCTGCTTCGGTAAATGCCGTAGAAAAAAATTGCCACGGCAGGAGCCCTGCGAAAACCAGAATCGGATAGGGCACCCCATCGGAAGGCAGTTTAGCCAGCTTGCTAAACACGACCACAAACACGACCATGGCCAGAAACGGCCTGATCAATGCCCATGCCAAACCTATGACTGTTTGTTTATAGCGAACAAGAATATCGCGCCATGCCAGGAAATAAAACAGCTCCCGGTATCGCCACAGGTCTTTCCAATAGTGGCGTTCCATCCTGCCCGCCTCAATAACCAGCTCATTTTGATTGTTGATCATCTTTTCCTTAATACTCGCTCAACAGTGTTCGGAGGAGAGTTCTGGGTCGTGGACAGGCGCTGGATGGGAATAGAATGAATAGGCTTTGCAATATCGATGTCAACACTTTCTGTATGACGACTATGCAGCTGCGGATACTGGCGTGTTCTTCACAAACTGAACCAACGAATCTCTCCAATGAGGAAGCGTGATTCCAGATTGTTTCAACACGCAATTCGCCAGTACTGAATAGCCGGGTCGTGCAGCCCGCCGTCCCGCTTCAGCGGTTGTAATGGGATATACGGGAGTCTGTCGTTCCATCGCAGATACGATGGCAGACGCCAATTCGTACCAGGTGCAGTCGCCTGCTCCGGTCGCATGGATAATCCCCCGTATGTCCAACGTAAGCATCTGGGCTAATGACTTTGCGAGATCTCCTGCATAGGTTGGACTTCCCCGTTGATCCGCCACCACTCGAAGCTCTGCCTTTTCCTCGACCAAGCGCATGATCGTTTTTACGAAATTCTTGCCATGGGCGCCGTAGAGCCATGATGTCCGAATTACCAGAGCATTAGGGCAATGTGCCAGCGCTCGGCGTTCACCTTCCAGCTTTGATTTTCCGTAGAAATTCAGCGGATTCGCCAGATCATCTTCTAGATAGGGGCTTCCCTTCAAGCCATCGAACACATAGTCGGTGGAGATATAGATCAGCCGGGCATTGATCTTTGCTGTTCCCTGAGCTACCCATTCTGTTCCCTGTGCATTAACCGCCATGGCCAGATCGGGTTGGCGCTCAGCGCCATCGACATCCGTATAGGCTGCCGCATGAATCACGACGTCAGGCCTTGCATCGAATACCTGTCCCTCACATGAAGACTCAGTCAGATTAAAAGCCGGCAAGTCCATCAAAACCAACTCATGCGACGCAAGAGCGCGCTGGAGTTCGTGGCCTAGTTGACCGGTCGCACCGGTGATTAGAATTCTCATAACCTAGTTAGGGGGTATGGGGGTAACAGGTACAGGGGTAGGGTGAAGCGGGACAATGGGGTAGAAAGGTAATAGAGTAATGGGACTTATTCCACGTATGATCACTATCCCGTTACCCCTCTACCCCTCGTTGACCCCTGTAATCCGCTACCCCGACTCTTGGAGACGCTTGCCATATTGCTGATCATAGTACTGACGAAATTCACCAGACTTGATCTTTTTCCACCAACTCTCGTGTGTGCGATACCACTTTACGGTCGCTTGAATCCCTTCCTCAAATGTCACTTTTGGTTGCCAGCCAAGACTACGAAGCCGGCCACAATCGATGGCATACCGTCGATCATGCCCGGGGCGGTCCATGACGAACCGGATCAAAGACTTGGGTTTGTTTAGGCAGTGGAGTATGAGTTCGGCCACCGTCAGGTTTTCTTTCTCGTTCCCGCCGCCAACATTATAGATTGTGCCTGGCTGGCCGTGGTTCAAGACATGCTCGATTCCGGCGCAATGATCGTCCACGGCAAGCCAATCGCGACGGTAGCGGCCATCCCCATATAATGGGAGCGGTTGCTCCTCAATCGCATTCGTGACACACAACGGAATGAACTTTTCCGGGTATTGGTTCGGCCCATAGGTATTGCTTCCCCGTGTGACCAGAACAGGGAAGCGATAGGTTGTCCAATAGCTCAGCGCGAGCAGATCGCCACCGGCTTTACTCGCCGAATAAGGACTGCGAGGGGACAGGATATCTTCCTCTTTGGAATGCCCTGTTTCAACACTTCCGTAGACTTCGTCCGTACTCACCTGGAGAAAGCGTTGGACCCCGACCTGCCGTGCCTCTTCAAGCAACACGCCTGTGCCGACGACGTCCGTCCTGGCGAAACTCCCGGGATCGAGGATAGATCGGTCTACATGTGTCTCGGCTGCACAGTTGATGACGGCCTCTATGCGATGCTCTCGAAGAATGTCTCGTATAGTCGAGGCATCGCAGATGTCGGCATGGACAAAGGTATATCGCGCTTCCCCGGTCAAATCGGAGAGATTCGCGAGATTACCGGAATACCGGAGGGCGTCGAGATTGACAACCTCATGCCGACCGTCGGCCAGCAATCGATGGACGAGATGAGAACCAATGAACCCGGCACCGCCGGTTACGAGGATTCGCATCGCGAATCCTCCATTTTATTCGCGCCGGTTTTTGCCACTAACTGGTTAGCCAGATACAACGACTGGATCGTCCCCGCATCGGTCCACCAGCCCTCCAGTACATCCCATGTCAGCTGATCAGCTTGGATGTAGGCATTATTGACATCGGTGATTTCCAGTTCGCCTCGGCTGGACGGCTTCAGGGTATTGATAATGTGAAACACCTGGGCATCATAGAAGTAGATGCCGGTAACCGCATAGCGCGAGGCCGGCTTGGGTGGCTTCTCTTCAATGCGCACCACCCGTTTACCTTCCAGCACCGGCACGCCGAAACGCTGAGGCTCAGCGACTTCCTTGAGCAGGATCTTCGCCCCCACTTTTTGATCTCGAAACGCCCGCGCAGCATCGGCGATATTGCTCTCGATAATGTTGTCGCCCAACACGACGCAGATTTGTTCACCATCGGCAAAATGTTCAGCCAGCCGAAGTGCATCAGCGATTCCGCCTTCTCCTTGCTGATATGTGTAATCTAAATGTTTGAGACCAAACTCCTTGCCGTTGCCGAGCAATTTGAGAAAGTCGCCCGCATTGTTTCCGCCCGTAACCAACATGATCGCCTCGATGCCCGCATTCACCAGTGTCTGAATCGGATAGTAGATCATCGGGCGGTCATAGACCGGTAGCAGGTGTTTGTTCGTTACTCTTGTCAACGGATTCAGCCGCGTTCCCAACCCGCCGGCAAGCACTACCCCCTTCATTCTGTCCTCCTGTCGATTTCCATCGCCGGTAAGTACGCTTAAGCTTCGGCGGCCGATCACCGGACTAATCTGGCGGCAACGACCTTGGCGAAATCGGTGAAATCGTTCAAGTGAAACATGGCAATGCGATGAACGATCGTCCAATTTACTGCTTCATTGTGATGCACGGCAATATTCCGAAAGCCGACTGCTTTCTTGAGTTGCTGGGCCAGACCTTCAGGGATGGCGCCAGCGTGGGTCAACGCATCGAAGGTTTGTCCCATCGTATCCAGTGGTGGCACATCCATTTCGGCAATTTGATGGGCGCCGTGGTCTACACGCAATCGCACGGCTCTACTCAGGTTGAGGGTGACGATATCCTGAAGATCAGGATCCTGACTCAGTATGACGGGATCGGCCGGACATTTCTCCGCGACGCGCCAGAGACAGCGACGCAGAGATTCAAGTTTCTGTTCGATTACTTCCCGATCCATGCCCGCCGGCGCTCAGCAAGAATTCTTGTGCGATAGGCAAGGAGGTCTGCCTGATCGAAGAGATCCCTGCGGATAAGGTTGCGTAGCACGTCCCGCTCTCGAACAACTTTTTCCCATGTCGGAGAATTTGACCCAAGAGCGGCTCCCCGACGGTATGAAGGTCTACCAAGTCCACTGGCCGGCCTGTTCGTTCTGCCAACTTGTTCGTCAAAGACAGTTTCTCATCGGCCGTGAGGCAGTGTCCTGCGTCTATCACCAGATCCAGGTCGCTCCCCGCCTGCTCTCTGCTATCAGCGAGCGAGCCGAACAGAATAGCGAGCTTGATTCCGGGCTGTACGTCGATAGCGTCCAGGATCGCTCGTGTGAGATTCTTGTCTTGGGTCGACATATCTACTTCCCGGTTACACGGGAGCTATATCGTTCATATCAATTTCCACGGCCGCCGCTTGCTGAATGAGGCGAACACCGAGCACTAACCGGTGACGTCTTTCTTTGCGCAAGAGAATCCCCCGAATTCCTTGCAGAGGGCCTCGAACCACTTCTACTTGCATGCCTTCGTGCAGATACGGATGCGAATCGTATGGCAGCACACTGGCCATCAACCTCCTAATTGCCGCGATCTCCTCGTCCGGAATCGGTTCCGGGCTACGGCCGCTGCCGACTATATCGACCACACCGATCGTCTTGAGCACCGGCAGCTTTTGCTCAGATGCGAAACGGACGAAGCAATACCCCGAAAAGAGCGGAACTTCGATCTCTTTCTTCCGATCCTTCCATTGACTCAGACGCTTGACCGTCGGCAATAGCGGCTCGATGCCTTGATTCGCCAGCTGTTCGCGCACGACCTTCTCGTGACGCGACCGCGTCCGAAGGGCATACCAGCGAAGATCGTTTATTTGGTTTATTTGGTTTGTTTCGTTCATTTGGTTGATTTGGTCGGTTTGGCGCGCAGGTATTTAATGAGGCCGGAAATGATTCGGCCTGTCCTGTCGGCCTGCTCATAGATCGACTCAAATGCATCCTTAGATAGGTACCCTTGATCCAATGCAATATACAGATGGCTTCGAACTTCGGCGGATGAGGACATCGCGATGAACAAGTATCGCGAGAATTCCTTATTCGATTGACGCACGAACCCTTCAGCAATATTTGCCATTACAGACCCAGCTGCGCCCTGGATTTGACTACAAAGCCGGATATCCTTTTGCCATCCGGAATTCTGATGGATTGCGTCATAAACATGCCTCGTCAGCTGCCTCGCTTCCTTCCAACAGTCCAAATCTTCAAAACGATTCAACTTCATGATTTATCTCGCTTGTTTAGCTCATCTGCTTTGGTTCGTTGATCAATCATGCCAATTCAACCAGACAAACCAAACAAACCTCCTCGACCAAATAAACCGTTCTTGGCACAGCTCCGCCCTTTCACTTACAGATGCAGCCCTGCACGGGCTGCACAACATTTTCGTCACGGGAAGGAGCGCCGTCCCTTATTGGGGTAGGCCGAGCCTCAGTACCTTTTCCCGTGGCACTCCCGACCGCACCAACTGCTCTTCACAAGCCGAAGAGTCATCGATATCCGCGATCAAGACCCAATCAAATTGCCATGCGGAGACCCTATCTGGCGAAGAAACAGGGCACGAAAGAAAGGATTCGCGCGAACTCCCGTCTATGAACCCCACACAGTGAAGATTCATCTCTCGAAGCGACAAATAGGCCAATTCGGCTAACTCAGTGGTCCCATAGATCACAACCCGCTGGCCATGAGAGCCGCTAAACGTCGCCATCATCTTCTTTAATCGAATACGAATGTCGCGGTAGTGCGACAGGGAGTGCTGCATATAGAGATAGGTCAAGCGTGACTTTTCCGTGAAACCTTGTGGCGTCAGGAGATACCTGATTCGCTGGCGTGGGATTGCCGTAATCTTGATATAGCCCTTGCAGGCCAGGCGTTTGAGATAGAGATTGGTCAAACCGAGGGCGACACCGAGCTTGGTGGCGAGGGTACGTTGGGTGGCCCCGCCATCTCGATCGAGTTCGTTCAGGAGAAGAAGGTCTCGTTGACCTTGTAAATCCATGAATTATACGGACAAATCGCGAGGCTGTTCATAACATGAACAGATAGTTCATTTCTGTCAAGAAAAATAATGTGTCCCAGGAATGTGATCTCGAACTATGGTCGACTTGTTGCGGGCGAGACCGAAAGCGGAAAATCGCTACGCCGGGCGTTTGAAGAGCAATCTAACGCCGCACCTTGAACAGTACCAGCAAGAAGCCGTTGGGCGGCAGCGTACACCTCATGAACCGTGATCAACCTCATGCAATTCTCCTCGCCTTTGGTGCAAGTCGGACGGCAGCTTCTGCGGCAATCGACATCCTTGTAGAGTATTTCTGCGGGACCGCCGCAGGGGCCCCACTCGCGAGGACTCGACGGGCCGAACAAGGCCACTACGGGAGTGCCGACGGCAGAAGCGATGTGCATCGCACCGCTGTCGTTTCCAATGAAAAGCGCTGCTCTTTTAGCTATCGCTGCGAACTGTCTAATTGTTGTACGGCCTGCCATGATGATCGGGGTGTTCTTGGCCATCTGTCGAACCTGTTTCGCGAGATCGCCTTCCTCGCTGCTGCCTCCGATCAACACCTGACAGCCATACTGGGCCGTCAGACAGTCGGCGAGCTCTGCAAATCGCTCCGGAGGCCAGGCCTTGAACCAATGGCGAGCGCCGGGCTGCAGGATAACAATGGGATGCGACCGCTGGACATCGAGTCGATCCAACAGGTGATCCGCACCGTCTTCCTCGTCATTTGTCAGCCAGAGTTGAAGGTCCTTTGAGCCGGCGTGGACGTTGACAGGCTTGAGGGCCTCCAGATTCCGGTCGATCCTGTGTTGCCCGGTCCCGGATCGGACGATATGCGTATAGAGATGCCCCCGCGGACAATGCCAATCGTTGAAGCCAATCCGAACCCGCGCCCCGCTGAACCAACTCAGGAACGCAGGCCGGTCTCCATCCGTCAAGTCGATCACGGTGTCGAATCGCCGACGACGCAGTCCGGCGATAAATCGAATTTGTGCCGCCAGAGATCTGCTGTCGACGGTCATGATCTCGTCCATGTTCGGATTCCCGTGCAACACGTCTTCCGTCCCACGATTCACCAGCATCGTGACCCGGACATCCGGTCGTGCAACTTTGATGGCTCGTGCGGTCGGCGTTGCCAATAAGACGTCCCCGATAAAGCGAAGTAAGATGATGAGGACGTTTTGCATCATAAAATACGTCGAAAGTCTCTCAAGTCGTCCTGTCTAAGGTCGCACTTGGTCTAAGACGTTAGATCTATCGCTTCGTTGTAAGCCGCACACACTCCTCCGCCGCCCTGACGACTTGTTCCACGCTGATCGCCGTCAAACATTCGTATTGATTCTTGTTTATACACACTTTCTGCTCACAGGGGCTACAGGGCAACTCCACCCGCAAGGCCCGGTGCCCTTCTCCGAAGGGTCGCGCTCGGGCGATGCTGGTAGGGCCGAAGAGACCAATAACCGGAGTTCCCATCGCCGCCGCAATATGGAGAGGGGCGGAATCGTTCGCGAGCAGAAGTTGGACGCGCCGAAGGATCACGGCAAGTTCTCTGATCGTCGTCTGGCCCACCAGATTCACGAGACCGCTCGGCAATTTCTCAATAAGGGGCTGCAACATATCCTGTTGCCCGGCAGTTGCGATCAGCACGATCCTTCCTGCTCCCATCTTCACAAGCTGCAGGGCCGCTTCTGAGAATCGCTCAAGCGGCCAGCTCCGGAGACGATTACGATCTACCGGCGCCACGGCAATTAAGGGCTCGCCCTGCTCCACTCCAAGAGCGCGGAGTTTCCGATCCATTCGTTCTGCTTCTTCAGAAAAATCGGGAAACCGAAACGCCGGTTTCGTGATGTCGGCTCCAACGTGAGCCGCCAGAACCAGGTTGCGGTCCACGGCATGCATCGGTATCTGGCGCCACGGCAAAACCTCCGGTACGGGCAAATTCACTCGGTCGGAATACCACCATGGACTTCCCTCTCTTCCCGCAGCAAACCCGACTCGCGTGGAAGCTCCGGTCAACCATGTCAGTAAGCCGCTTCGCAGCAACCCTTGAAGATCGAGGACAAGGTCGTACTTCGCTCGACGTAACTGCGCAACGAGCCTCGGCCACGAGTGCCAGTAGAATTCCGCGGCAATCACGTCAGTGAGATCGGGATGCCCGTCCAGAATCTCCGCCCATTCCTGTTTGACCAACCAGGAGATGTGTGCGTGCGGGAATCGCCGGCGCAGCGCCGACAGCGCCGGCAACCCGTGGACAATGTCGCCCAATGAGCTCGGCTTGATCAACAAAATGCGGCGATAGTCTTTCATCATGCATGCCGCGCGAGACTGGCGGGAAATGCGAGACAGGCGTGACGTGCAAGATCCACGAATTTCACGCCTCTTGCCTCTCTCGCTTGTCGCGCTCGTCGCGCCATTTCGCGCACTTGGCCGCATCGGCCAGAATCCAGTCGACAGCCTCCGCCATGGACTTCGCCACCACTTCCGGCTTCACCTGCTCGGTCTCACTCCTATCCAACTCCCCTGAATCCGCCGGTGCTGGCGCGATGAGAATGGCTTTAGCGCCGACCCGGTGCGCCAATTGTATGTCGCACGCGCGATCGCCGATTACATAGGAGCGGCGGAGATCCAATTGCAACTCCGACACAGCCCGTTCCACCATCCCCACATTCGGTTTGCGACAACGACAACCGTCTTCAGGATGGTGGGGGCAAAAATAGATCGCATCCAGCGCCGCATCCTCCTGTTCCAAAAGACCTTGCAGTCTTGCATGGACCGCTTCAAGGTCTTTGAGCGTCATCATTCCACGACCGACACCGGATTGGTTCGTCACAACGATCAATCTCGCGCCCGCCTTTTTCAAGCGCGCAAGGGCCGGCCCGACTCCCGCCAGCAACTTCAAGTCAGCGGCAACTTTGAGATAACCCGAATCGTAGTTCAATGTTCCATCTCGATCCAGAAAGACAGTGACACCATCCAGGATGGTCGAAAGGTCCGACGGTCGTAAAGTCAAACGTCCCGGATCTTCAGACTTTAGACTTTCAGACTTGATGACGTGCAACTGTTTAACCGCGGCTTCATACACCTGATCCACCGAGACCCTCGTCATACACCGATGATCGATCGGACACTCTCGTAAGAAGCAGGGCGCGCAATCGACCGACTGACGCACAATGGCATGAGTGCTCTCGAAGGGCGACGTGGTGCGCCAATCAGTCGGCCCGAAGACTGCGACGACCGGCACCCGGAACGCGGCGGCAATGTGCATGGGACCGGTATCGTTCGTGAGAAGCACTTCGCACTGTTTCACCGCCGCCATCAATTCACGGACCGTCGTCGCTCCTGACAAGACCAGGGACTGTGACGGCAGACGCGTCGCGATCTCCCGGCCCAGACGCTCTTCCCCCTTGGCGCCGATAATGACCACACGAACCTCTCGTTTCCGAGACTCACGGATTGTGCGGCAGAGTCGATCCGCAACCTCAGCAAACCGTTCCGGCAACCAGCGTTTTGCTCCCCCGTAGGTCGAACCGGGATTGATGCCGACGATGACATCCGTGGCACTGAATCCGGCTTGCGCAAATCGCCCCGCCATTGTCCGCTCCTCCTCAGGAAAGACGACGAGTTCCGGCGCGGAGGGTTCGCCTTTGAGGCCCAGCGGCTTCAACAGGTCCCAATAATAACGGACTTGATGGACAAGCGTGGTGCGATTCGGCACAGCGACCGGATCGGACAGCAGCAAGCTTCGCCCGTCTGTCGCATATCCGTAGCGTCGAGGCACACCGGCCAGGAAACTCAGAAGCGCCGCCTCGAATGCATTTTGAAACAAGATCGCCAGGTCGAAGCTTTGCCGCCGCAACTGCCCGGCCAATGCCCACTTGCCTGACAGCCCTTCGTGAGGTCCAGTGCTGTCGTAGATCAGTACGCGCGTCAATGCCGGATGGCCTGCGAACAAGTCGGCTACAGACGGCTTAACCAATAGCGCGATGTGGGCGTCGGGGAACAGATTCCGCAAACCGCGAAGCGCAGGCTCGCACATAACAGCGTCGCCGAGCCAGTTGGGCCCACGCACAAGAACTCGATTGACGGTTTCTTTACCCACAGACCTCCGGACTCTTCGGCTTTCAACCTTCTGCCTTCTGCCTTCCGACTACACCTTCAGCCTTTGGCCACTCTGCTATTCCAAGCACCAGCCGCCGCAAACGATCTTCTCCCGCAATCACATCGGTGGTCAGCCGGACTGCCCACCAATTATCGGTGGATTGGAGCAACGCGACCAACTTGCAAGCGTCCTTTTCGGTCGTGACAACCAGCTCAGCCTTAAGTTCAACGGCTCTGGCCCTTAGTTGCTCCACATCCTCGATCGTATAGGCATGATGATCGGCATACGCCACTTCATCCAGTACTTTGATCCCCATTCGTTCGACGAGAGCGCGAAACGATCCGGCATGACCTACACCGCTACAGAGCAGCCCTGTTTTTCCTCTGGACCAGGAGAGCGGCTGTGACGATCCGGACGGCAACGAGACGAGAGTCTCCGGATGAAAAACCGCCTGGATCGGGTCCGGCATAAAACCAAGCGTATCCTTCAGCCTGCGACAGACCTCTTTCACCTGAGCCGGCATGTCCGCTCTCGTAATAATGATTGCCGTCGCGCGGGCCGCTGCTCGCAGCGGTTCACGGAGTCGGCCGGCCGGCACCAGGGCCGATAGTCCCTCCGCATCCGTCGCATCGACCAGCAAGAGATCCACATCACGGTAGAGACCCTGGTGCTGAAATCCGTCGTCAAGTACCAGACAATCGATCGGGAATCGATTCAAAATCCAGTCACCGAGTTCATAGCGATCGGCGCCGACTGCAACGACCGCCTTCGGACAACGCTGCGCCATCAAGAATGGCTCATCGCCTGCCTCGTCCGGACCGACCAGCAATCGCTGGCCATCCGATACCAATAGATACAGATCCTCACTGGTTCGCCGGTAGCCCCGACTAAGAATCGCCACTCGTTTCCCCTGTGCAAGAACCCACTCGACGAGCATAATGACCACCGGAGTTTTTCCCGTCCCGCCCAACGTGAGATTCCCCACGCTCAACACGGAGACCGGTAATCGATGCTGAACGAACCAACCCCACTGGTAGAGGAGCGTGCGCAGCTTCGCAATCGCCCCGTAGAGGACCGCGGCCCACATCAGCCACCATCTGACTTTTTCCCCGGGATTGAGCATTCTTCGTACTACTCCGGGGGTTTAGGCTGAAGGCTAACAGCCTTCGGTCTTCAGTCTATCGACCTAAGTTCTAACCTTCAGCCTATCTACCTGGAGCCCTGCGAGGAAAGACCCGTTGACGCCTTGCTGCGAGGTCAACAGCGTGTCGATCGCTTCCAACGTCTGCTTCAACGCTCCTTGATTCTGTTCCACCACCTGACGAGCCGACCGACCCACACGTTCCCGTTCTTCATTATCAGAGAAGAGCCTCACAACCTGTTGGGCAAGATCTTCCGGCGTGAGAATCCGACGGCCGCCTCCTGCCTGGATCAAGAGGTCGGCAATCTCCATACAGTGATCGGTGTAGGGACCGAACAATACCGGCTTCGCCCACTGAGCCGGCTCCAGCAGATTGTGCCCCCCGATCGGAACGAGTGTACCTCCAACAAACGCCAACACCGCTTCCCGATAGATCGCGGCCAATTCGCCGCGGGAGTCAAGCAGCACCACACGAGGACCGCTAGGCCGCGGCGCACCGGCCTGCCCGATGGTACTGCGTCGCTGCACGGCGAGCCCGCGGGCCCGGAGCATCTCCTCGACCGAATCCACTCGCTCAATGTGTCGAGGAGCCAGCAGTAAGACCGCTGAAGGGCACCCTGTTACGAGCGCCCGATAACACTCCACAAGGATCTCCTCTTCACCGGGATGGGTACTGCCTGCCACGAGCAACCGTTCAGAATCTGACAGTCCAAGATGCATCCTGGTTGGCCCACGCTCCGCAACAGACGGCATCGGCTGGTCGAACTTGATATTCCCCGTTCGCTTGACTCTCGAGGCCTCTGCTCCCAGCGTAATGATTCGCTCGACGTCACGGTCCGATTGCATCAGGCAGAGACTGAGGGTCTGCAACATCGTCCGGTAGAACGATCGTACGGGTCCCCACTTCAACCGCTCATAAGACTTGGTCGAAAGCCGGCCGTTGACGAGCACTGTCGGCACTTCACGCAGACGCAAGCGCCACAAGAGATTCGGCCAGAGTTCAGTCTCAACGAAAATATAGAGGCGAGGATGCAGTCGGTCGATGAATCGGGAGACGACCCAGGGGAAGTCGAGCGGCGCATAACAGTGCTCCGCCACGCCGGCCAACCGGTGTTCCACAGCTTCCCGTCCGGTCTCAGTCACTGTCGAGACCACCAGGCGGTATTCAGGATGACGAAGATGCAGCTCGTTCACGAGCGGCGCTACCGCCACCACTTCGCCGAGAGAGACAGCGTGAATCCAAATGACCGGTCTATCCGGTTGGTTCGGTCGACATGGACCAGACAGACCTTTTCCGAGTCCTAGCCGTTGCGGCAATCCACGACGGCACCCTGGCTTCGCCAGCAGGAAAATCACGACAAGGGGCGACGCGACCAACAGTAGAATATTGTAGAAGAGACGCCACATGGCTCTGCGAGCTAGGCGGATGCTGTATAAGGTGACCGGTGAAACGGAGCTTCCGGATTCTTTACGTCTAACGCGTCACGTTTCACGCCGTACAGCCTCTTCCGCCTGATCCGTCAATCGATTCAGGACCGTCTCGAGCTCCAGGCATGCCGCCTCCAACGTCTGTTCATTGGCGTCCGGCGGAACCCAGATAGGAGCGCCCCACAGATAGAGACCTCGAGACCATGGATACGGGACCATGAACCGGTCCCAGCTCGCGAAAAGTTTTTTTTTGAGCAGCCAAAGGCCAACGGCACAATCGGAAGTCCGGTCGCTTTCGCCAGCTCAACCACCCCGAGTTTCGCGACCTGACGAGGCCCCTTCGGTCCATCAGGAGTCACCACAAGATCGGAACCCGACCGCCCAAGCCGGATCATCTCCCGCAATGCAAGCGCGCCGCCCCTCGTACTCGAGCCACGGACCGCACGATGCCCGAACCGTGAGAGGATGCGGGCAATGATTTCCCCATCCTGATGCCGGCTGATCAACACATTGCCCACTGCGCCACGGAGGTCTGTAGGAATCATGGGAATCATCAATTGCTGCGCATGCCAGAATGCGAGGATGATATGCCGGCCCTGACGATGTAGCGCTTCTACCGGCTCGTGACCCTGCGAGTCCAGCCGCATCGACTGCCCCAACCCTCGAATCACCGCAGCCCCGATTGGAGGGAGCACGGAGAGCTTCAGCCAAATTGTGACCCGCTTCAGGGCGGGGTTACGCATCGGGAATATCCTGGAACTGCATCGCGTAGAGTCGCTGATATTGTCCCCCGCAACGAAGCAACTCGTCGTGTGTCCCCACTTCCACAATCGAACCTCGCACCAATACGATAATCCGATCGGCTTGTTGAATTGTGGACAACCGATGGGCAATGACGACGGTCGTTCGATTCTTCATCAAATTGGCAAGGGCCAGCTGGACAACCCGTTCGGACTCCGTGTCCAGGGCTGACGTCGCTTCGTCAAGGATGAGCAAGGGAGGGTCGCGTAAGATCGCGCGGGCGATGGCCAGACGCTGGCGTTCCCCTCCGGAGAGTTTGACCCCCTTCTCTCCGACGACCGTCTGATACCCATCCGGAAGGCGATCGACAAAATCATGGGCATAGGCCAACCTCGCCGCCTGTATGATGTGTTCGTCGGTCGCGTTCTCTCTCCCAAAGGCAATATTGTTGCGAATGCTGTCGTCGAACAAAGTCACATCTTGCGACACCATACCGATCTGCGATCGTATTGACTGTATGGTGTACGACTGAATATCGATCCCGTCGATGAGAATGCGACCGGCCGTAGGCTCATAAAAACGCGGGATGAGATTGACCAATGTCGTCTTTCCGCTCCCACTGCTGCCCACAAGGGCCACCATTTCCCCGGCGCGGATCGTCAGGTTGATGTCGTTCAGCGCCGGCACCACCTGGCTTTCATAATGAAACGTCACATCGTCGAACGTCACCGACTGCCCGATTCGCGGCAACTCCAGCCGGCCTTTCTCGGCATCATGCTCGGTCTTGAGGTCTAAGACGCTGAAGACCCGTTCTGCCGCGGCCAGCGCCTGTTGAATTTGATTGTTGGCACCGGACAGCTTACGAATCGGCGCATAGGCCATGAACATCGCCGTCAGAAATGAGAAAAACGCCCCTGGTGTCATGGAGCCGTTGATCACGAGGAAACCGCCATACCACACAATTGCCGCGACCCCCAGGACACCAATCACCTCCATATGCGATGACCCGATGGCGGAGACCTGAATCGCCTTCATCGTCGTTCGCAGGAACGAGTGGTTGCTCCGTTGAAATCGCTCTACTTCCGACTCTTCGCGCCCATACGCCTTAACCATGCGAATGCCGGATAAGGTTTCCTGAAGCGTGGAGGCCATATCCCCCATCCGCTCCTGACCGCTTGCCGCCAGCCCCCGCAACCGCTTCCCCATCCGCACCATCGTGAACACCGCCAAAGGAATGACGAGCAGCGTGAGACCGGCCAGCCGCCACTCTTGATAGAAAATCACGCCCATCATGGCCAGGAACGTGAGACCCTGTTGAAAAATATCCTTCAACACTCCCCCCACCGCGTTGGCCATGATCGAGACGTCATTCACCACACGGGACACCAGCCGCCCCGATGTATTCCCATCGTGATACGACACAGGAAGCCGAATGAGTTTCCCGAACAACTCCTGTCGAATATCGGTAATCACCCGATTACCGACGTAGTTCATGAGATAATTTTGCCCGTAGTGAAAGACGCTTTTGAGCGCCGCCACAGCCACGAGCGCGATGGGAAGGATAAGCAGCAGATCTGCGTTCTTGTTGATGAAAATCTCGTCGAGGACAGGTTTGACAAGCCAGGCATACGCGCCGGAGAATACCGCTACCAGCACGGAGCATACGAACGCGGCGCCCAACCGAACTCGATAAGGCCTCAGATAACCCAACAGCCGCTTTAAGCGATCTAGAGTCGACATTCGGACAATGCCACCTGTGCAGCTCGGCTGGAGGCACCCGGCTCTCCCAATAATTGCCGAACCTGTCGCAGCCCTTCTTTCATCTCATTATACGCCGATGGATCGCGCAAGAGACGCAGAGCTTCCCGGCACAGCCGTTCGTCTGTCGCCTCGTCCTGAATCAGTTCCGGCACGATCAATCGGCCGGCAACCAAATTCACGAGCCCGATCCATTTCACCGTGACAAGCCACCTCGCCAGTCGATAGGTCACCGGCGACGCCTTGTATAGCAGCACCATGGGGGTTCCCACTACCGCCGCCTGTAAGGTCGCGGTTCCCGATGCAATGAACAACACATCGGATAAGGCCATCACTTCACTGGCCCGATCGTACACGACGCGAACCGGCACAGAGCTGCCCTGCAGCAGGGACTGAATCAGATTATCGTCGATTGATGAGGCCCGCGCCAGGATAAATTGCGTTCCCGGTTCGGCTTCGACCAGTTGCGCTGCCGCCTTCAGAAGAACCGGCAGGAGCATTTCGACTTCGCCCACTCGACTTCCTGGAAGCAATCCCACGACGCGCGCGGACTTGTCAAGACCGAACTCGCGGCGAAGTTTCGCACGGTCATATTCCGGCGCCACCGAATCGAGCAACGGATGACCGACGAACGTGCAGCGAACTCCCGCCTGGCGATAGAGTTCCGGCTCAAACGGGAGGATGACGACAACATGATCGACTCTGCGCTGAATCCACTTCATGCGTCCAGGTCGCCAAGCCCACACCTGTGGGGCGATATAGTAGAGCACTCGTCGGCCAGCGGCTTTAGCGACGCGGGCGAAATGAAAATTCAGCCCGGGATTATCGATCAGCACGACAAGATCCCAGGCCTCTGCTTTCAGCACCCGCCGGATAGCCAGTACACGCTGGATCCAGGCTCGAATGGAGGACAGCCCGATCAGTCCCATCACATCCAATTGTGGGACATCCGGCACAAGACTCACACCTGCTGCACGCATCCCAGCCCCGCCAATACCGACCAGTTCGGCCGTCGGGTCGAGCGCCATGATCGCTTTGGCTAAATGAGCCCCGTGGAGATCGCCCGAGGCCTCGCCTGTCACGATCAAAATCCTCATGGCTTCAGTGAAGGGGACAACAGGATAACGGGGCAGAGGGGTAAGGAAGAAAGAACCTGCACGTGTCTATCCCATTACCCCCTTACCTCCTCCACTACTCCCTCTTCATGGCGAGCTGCGAAGGTTGCCATGGCCTGTAAGACTTGATGGGCGGCTTCCACTGCCGCTGCGCCGTCCTCACCCGACACCACAGGCCTCGCGCCCGTGCCGGCGGCATGAAGAAACGATGCCAGCTGGAGCTTCAAAGGTTCTTCGTCTCCACCCTGCAGTTGTTCGACCTCGATCGTGGGCTTTTTCCCTGCCTTAACGACCCGTCGGCAAATCACTCCTTTCCGCGTCTGAAAATCGATCGACAGATAGTTGTCTCGTTGGAAGAGACGCAGCCGGCTCATCTTGTCCATCGACACTCGGCTGGAGGTGAGGTTAGCCACGCAGCCGCCCCGAAACTGAATACGGGCATTGGCAATATCGATCGATGGGGATAACACGCCCACCCCTGCGGCCCGCACCTCCTCAACAGGACCGGGATTCAAAGAGAGCACGAGATCCAGGTCGTGAATCATCAAGTCCAGTACCACATCTACGTCCGTTCCGCGTTCACTGAAACTACTGAGACGGTGACATTCGATGAACACAGGATGTCCGATATAGGGGCGCATCAATGCCATCACCGGATTGAACCGTTCACTGTGACCCACCTGTAAACAACAGCCGCGCTGCTTGGCCAACTGCACCAACTCCTGCGCCTCTTCGGACGTGACAGCGATCGGCTTTTCGACCAGGACATGTTTGCCCGCCTGCAGACAGGCTTTTACCACGGCATAGTGCTCTGACGTAGGCACCGCTACGCTGACGACATCGATGTGCGGCAACAATTCATCGACCGTGTGAAAGACGCGCGCACTATGCCGGTCGGCAACCGTCTGCGCGCGTTCGATCGACTGATCCGCCACGCCGACGAGCTGCGCCTCGGGCGAAGACGCATAGAGGCGCGCATGGTGCTGACCGAGATGTCCGACGCCGATGACGCCTGCCTTGAACGGAGGCATGATTCGAGGCTCACTTTCCGCGCGGTTCGAGTTTCGCGATCCCGACCACGGCAATACGGGCAGACTTGGCCTTTTCCAAAACGAGTTCTCTGTCCAGCAAAACCGTCCTTCCGGCTTCAACCGCCAGTACGGAGGCCTTGACCGACGCCATCACCTCGATGGTCCGAGGGCCAACAGCCGGAAGATCGAACCGCAAATCCTGCTGCGGCTTCGACCGCTTGACCACCACCGCCCCGTCCTTCGCCAATTCGCCGCCGCGCTTGATGGCTCCGTCCGTGCCTTCGACCGCTTCGACGGCCACGACGACTCGATCCTTAATCACGACACACTGCCCGATATCGAGACGTCCGATGTCGAGCGCCACTTCCCAACCGTAGCGAATGTCTTCCCACTCCATCTCCGATGGAGTGCGTGCAGTCAACGGCCCCTCCTCCACAAGAATTCCTTCAAGTCCGAAGGTCGATTCACAAATAGCAATCCCTTCCCGCTCTAGTTCCTTCACAAGTTCCCGCAGAATGTCGTCGTCTTTCCAGAGCGCCAATCTCGTCGCCAGTGCCAGGGTGCGAAAGTCCGGCCGTATACTGCCGAAGGCATGAGTTTTTTTGATCCCTCCCAACATCACGGCCTGATGGATGCCGTCCTCCTTGAAGGCCTTGATCAGCTTGTTGAGTTGTCCGATCTTAATCCAGTGGATGCGATCCACGTGACCTGCGAGTTCCGGTTCCGTCTCGCCTTCATGCGCGACAGCCGATACGTGATATCCGAGCTTCCGGGCATTATCGGCAAAGATGATCGGGAAGCGGCCATTGCCGGCAATCAGCCCGATCCGCTCACCTGCGGCGACGTGGGGCCCCAATACCACAGCGCTCACTCCTCATCCTCTTGAGCTTTGCCGACCGAGCGGCAGATGCCGCGTTTCGTTCCTTCCAGAAACGCCACAAGCGTCATGACGTCCGGCTGGCCTCCGAACTCCGCCTTCACAAGCTTGGCCACCTCAGCAGTTCGATGTCCTGATCGAAAGAGCATGTCGTAGGCTCGTTTCAGCACCGAAATTCGATCGGCCGAAAAACCATGCCGACGCAATCCCACCGAATTGAGGCCATACAGTTTCGCCCGATAGCCGCCTGCGGCCCGCATGAACGGCGGGAGGTCCTGGTTGAGGGCGCAGCAGCCACCGACCATGGAATACGACCCGACCCGCACGTGTTGATGGATTCCGGTCAGTCCTCCAATGATGGCATCGTCGCCGATGGTGACATGACCGGCTAATGTAGCGGCATTGGCCAGGATGAGGCGGTCTCCGAGCCGGCAATCATGCGCGACGTGCGCATACGCCATGAGAAAATTCTTTGACCCGAGCGATGTTATCCCCCCGCCTTGAACCGTCGCGCGGTTGACGGTGACATACTCGCGAAGGACATTGTCATGGCCGATGATGACCTTGGTCGGCTCGCCCTTATACCCGAGGTGCTGAGGCGGACCGCCGATCGAAGCGAAGGGATGGACCTCATTCCGCTCACCAATCTCCGTCCAGCCATCGATTGTCACATGAGAGAGCAATCTTGTTCCTCTTCCAATCGTGACATGCTCGCCGATCGAACAGAACGGCCCGACCTCTACGTCGTCGGCAAGGCTTGCTTTGGAATGAACAATCGCGGTTGAATGAATCTGCACGCGTTACCTCCAGTAAACGTTAATCGTCAATCGTTAGTCGTAAATCAGGCTCACACATCTTCAACCGATACTTCCCGATTCACGAATAACGATTCACGTCTCAGCCTTTCTCTTCGGTCACCAGGGCAGTCACTTGGGCTTCACACACGAGGTCCGCTTCGACAAAAGCCTTGCCTTCCATCTTCCAATATGGTGTCCGCTTCCTGACGACGTCGATTTCAAACCGCAATTGATCGCCGGGCACGACCGGTTTTCGAAACTTCGCACCGTCGATGCCGGTCAGAAAAACCACTGGACGCGTGGCATGCCCCATCGACTTCAACGCCAGAACCGCCCCCACCTGAGACATGGCTTCTAGAATTAACACCCCGGGCATGACCGGACGTCCGGGGAAATGCCCTTGAAAGAACGGCTCATTGATCGTTACGTTCTTAATCCCTACGATCCTTCGGTCGGGACTCAACTCCTGGACGCGATCGACCAGGAGAAAGGGATACCGGTGAGGTAGCAGGGACTGAATTTCGGCTTGTTCCATTACGGACATCGTCTAGACCTCCTACTTCGAAGCTTCAGCCACTAGAAAGCCGTATATCCTCAAACGAGGATGCGCAAAATGGGCGTTCAGCAAGGCCGCAGCGAGCGAAGAGGCGAGGCGTACGCTTCGGTACGTTGAGCCTCTAAGCGATGCGAGAACGAAGCTGACGAACATTTTCAGCATCCTCATTATTTATTCTGCCGATCGAACTCCTTGACCACCAGATCGGTCACGTCCAATGCAGGCTGATGATAGAGCACGATCTTCATCATCGCCTCGTTTCCCTTATCGATGATCGAAACATACCCGTTTTTTTCTCCAACAACTTGTGCCGCTGCCTGCACTTTCTTCGAGTACTCTGTCACCAACTCTCGCTGTTTCTGCTGAATCTCGCGATTGAAGTCGGCCAGGCGGCGTTGATAGGCCTCCAACTTGACTTGGAACTGCGCTTGCTTCTCTTGCCTGGCACTATCGGTCAATTTCCCGTCTTGAATCGCGTCTTGTAATTCCTTCAGCTCTTGATCGTCGGCATTGATGATCTTTTGCCTGGTCATGGAGTAGGCTTTGAGCTCTTCCAAAGCCCGCTTGCCGGCTTTCGTCTGCTCGATCACCAGTTGTTGGTTCATCACCCCAACCTTGAACGTGTCCTCCGACAACACCGGCGACACCATGGCCAGCCACAGAACCGCTGCGCCAATCAGCCCAGTTGCTCTCGTTCGTTCCATCAAGCCCTCCTCTGCTCTTCACGGTCCGGTCTATCTGGTCTATTCGGTCTATTTGGTCTGTCTGGTGTATGTGGGTTCCCGGATCAAGTGACAACGCAATTCAGATAGACCAGAGAAATCAGATGAACCAGACGGACCGGGTTACGGATATTCACGATTGAATTCGTCGATCACCTGACCGGTAACATCGAGCTTTTCATCGCTATATAAAGTGGGACCGCCCTTGCCTTTATCGATGACGACCTGCAATCCAAGGCGTTTGGCGATCTTTCCCACAATAAGAGTCACTTTTTCACGGAACCCTTCGAGCACATCCTTTTGCTTTTCCTGAACCTCCCTGTTCATGTCGTTCGCTTTTTGTTGATACTCCGCCACCCGGCGTCGAAACTGCTCCTCTCGCTCCCGTTTTGCCGTTGGGCTCAACACACTAGCCTGCCTTCCAAAATCTTCCTCCATGCGGCGAAGCTCTTTCTCATCCATCTCGATCAGCGCCTGGCGATTCTTGGCGAATACGTTCAAGGATTCCTTGGCCCTCTTGCCATGGGTCGTCTCGTTGAGGACACGGGCCGGATCGACGACTCCTGTCGTTCCCTCAACTTTGACTCCGCCCGCCGCACAGCCTGAGACGATAAGGAGCGCCATCAGGAGGCCTCCTGTGCAGAACATCTTTCGCGTCACAACATCACGCTGAATCACGTAGGCACCTCTTTTGTGTGAACATAGACTTGCCTCCCTTAGAACAGGGTACCGATCGTAAACTCGAATACCCCTTTGCTCTCTCCTGGTCTGGGATCCAGATTAAACCCGTACGCAGCGCGGAGGGGGCCAAACGGTGAAATCCACCGCCCCTCAAGGCCTGCCGTTGGCCGCAGTTTAAACGAGAGCGATTCATCGTCGTTAAACCCTTTCCCGTAGTCAAAGAAGATGACCCCGTTCAGTTTGGCCTCGGAAGAGATCGTGAAGATAAAATCGTTATTGAACATCAGCTGTTTCGCCGCACCCAGCAGTGAATTGGTGTCGGTCACGGGTCCCGCGCGCCCGAACTTGAACCCGCGTACCGTATTGATGCCGCCGACGAAAAATCGTTCGGTCAACGGAATGGGATTATCGTTGAGACCCTCAGCGGCGCCATAGCGGGCGCGGAATGCAAACCGGGTATCGAAAGGCAGCGGCGTATACTTTATGACATCAATATAATATTTAATGAAGTTATTGCTCCCTCCCAGGTATGGCGTCCCCACGTCGACGCCCACAGTCGTCCGCCAACCGGTGCGAGGATCCATAAAATAGTCTCTCGTGTCGCGGGACAGCGAGGTCCGGAACCCGGTCGTCGACTGCTTCCCAAGTTGACTACAGACGAGAGGACTTCTGTCAGGGCAAAGGCCCGGGGCCGGATTTTTGAACTCCAACTCTTCCGCGAACAGGCTGACAGTTCCGGATGTATACTCGGAGAGATAGCGACCTAACATCGCGCTGGCGCCGAGTTTTTCCTCAAAGTACGTGATATAGTTCGTCGCCGTGAGGTAGACATCCAACTGCATCGACGTCAACGAATCGTTCAGGTAGGGGTTACGAAACGTGATCAGCCCTAATTGGCGCTGCTGGCCCAACTGACCCCGGATACGTCCCATCCAGCCGTTCCCGCCGAGGTTTCCTTCCGTAATATCGGCGATCCCGACTATCCTATCCAATGAGCTGAATCCGCCGCCGACGCTGAACTGGCCGGTCGGCTTTTCTTTCACACGAACGTTCAGATCTACTTTATCCGGAGCCACCTGCGCAGGAAGGATTTCCACCGTCTCGAAAAAGTTCAAGTTGTTGAGACGCTGAAAGCTTCGCTTCAATGCAGGGGTATTGATGACATCCTGTTCGTCGACGCGGATTTCACGGCGGATCACGTTGTCTTTGGTTTTCTCGTTCCCATGGATGTTGATCTGACGGATCCGCATCATCTCCCCCTCTTTGATGGTCAGGATGACGGCTGCGGTCCGGTCCTCCATGTTCGGATTCACATTGGGTGCGATATCGGCAAACGAATAGCCCCTGCTCCCATAGAGATCGGTCAATCGCGTCACTTCGTCACGGAGTTTTTGGCGTTGAAAAATTTCTCCTTCCTTCATCTTGAGTCCTTGGCGAAGTTCCGGCTCTTCGAACACCGTATTTCCGCGGAATCCGACTTCGCCGATGGTAAACGGCTCTCCTTCCATGACCACGTACGTCACGATAAACCATTTTTTGTCCTCGCTGAGTTCCACCGTCGGAAGACCGACCCGGACATTCAGATACCCTTTGTTGAGCAAGACCTCTTTGATCCGCTCGACATCGAGGTTCATTTCCTCCCGCTTCAATACACCGGCATCCGAGACAAGAGACGGCAGTTTCAATTGTGTGAACAGACCGTACCAGGGAATCCATTCGCGCGTTGCCATCACACTGAACATTTCGTTCTTGGTCGCCGCGTGCAGCCCGTCGAAATTGATCGTTTTGACGCGCGCCTTGTCCCCTTCTTTGATGAGAAACGTCAGACGCTTCCGGTCCTCGTCCAAAGTCTGTATGACAGGGGTGACCTTGCAATTGAAATAGCCGTCCGCCTGGTAGGCCACGCGAATTTTCTCCGCGCTTTCTTTGGCCTGCTGCTGATCGAGAAAGGCTTGGTTCTTGATCGTAATTTTCTCTTTAAGCTTGTCGTCACTGAGCGCAGTGTTCCCGTCGAACACGATCTCGGTAATAAACGGCTTTTCGCGCACCAGAAACGCCAGAGCCACCCCGCCTGCTCCCGGCTCCGTCTCTACCTGTACTTCTTCAAAAAATCCGGTTTCATAGAGGATCTTAATTTGTCCGCGGACGTTCTCCGGCGTGTAGGGATCGCCGGGCTTCAACGTCAACCGGCCTGTAATCGCCGGCAGCTCGATCCGCTTGTTTCCTCGAATCTCAATTGCCGTCACTTTGACTCCGGCCTGTTCCGCAGCGACCGCGAGTACCGGCAATGCACTGCACGTCAACGTGAAGAGTGCTAGAAGGAAGAACCAAAGAAGTCGGGATAAACAGCATGATCCCCTCACCGGATCTGAGTTCCATACGCAGAACAGGAAAAACTTCCCGGCATCATAAGCCGGGGCGTGTGACGCACGAGAAGGGCGTGATCAATCGTTCGCAATTCAGGGTTGGAAGATTTCCGAAATCGTGAACTCCGAACCTCGAATGCTCTTCGCCTCGCTCGGTTCATACGCATCTCTCTAGGTAACATGCGTCCGAAACTTCCGAATTATATGGACCAAGTAATTGAATGTAAAGCTGATAGCCCACATTATTCGGGAAAGATGGTGCGTGCGCGAGAAACACGGCTTGAGAGACGAGGAACAGGTCGGAGTATGAAGACTGTTGTTGTAAACACCCCGGCCGATCAGCCGACTCGCATCATACCGCATCCGCCCGGATTATTCTCCGGGTGTTCATTGCCCTCCGCAGCTGTAAACTTTCGAAGCGAATTTTCCTCAATGACGCGGACCGGCTCATGCATTCCTTGACATCGTGTACCCCATCACATAGTATCGAATCATGTCTCGCTTCGAAGTGCGTAAAGCTGTGATTCCCGCTGCAGGCCTTGGTACCCGCTTCCTCCCCGCGACAAAAGCATCTCCCAAGGAAATGTTGCCACTCGTCGATAAACCGCTGATTCAATATGCGGTGGAAGAGGCGGTGGCCTCTGGGATCGAAGACATTATCATCATCACGGGACGGGGCAAGCGCGCGATCGAGGACCATTTCGACCGGTCCGTCGAGTTGGAAGAAAACCTCAAGGGCAGCGGCAAGGGGCAACTCCTGAGCCAGATGCGCCATATCTCCACGCTCGCAAATTTCTGTTACATCCGGCAGTCGGTCGCGCTTGGACTCGGTCATGCGGTCCTCTGTGCCCAACGGTTGATCGGCGATGAACCGTTCGCGGTCATTTTGGGCGATGAAATCATCGATGCCCCCGTCCCTGCCCTCGCACAACTCATTCATGCCTATAAGAAGCGGCACAGCGCGATCCTCGGCGTGCAGGAAGTGCCCCGCCATGACGTCAACCGCTATGGGATCGTGTCTCCCCGAACTCTCTCAGCAGGATTGCATCGAGTGGACGGCCTCATTGAGAAACCGGGGCCGGCCGAAGCCCCGTCTAATCTGGCGGTCATCGGTCGCTATGTCCTCCCGCCCGAGATTTTCACTCTCCTGCGAAAGACCCAGCCCGGAAAGAATGGCGAGATCCAATTGACCGATGCGCTGCGGGAATCGGCAAAGAAGTCCCCGATGTATGCGCTGGAGGTGCAAGGGCAGCGATATGATGCCGGAGACAAATTGGGGTTTCTTGTTGCGACCGTTGAATTCGCGCTCAAGAGCCCTTCTCTCGGACCGGAGTTCAGCGACTACCTGCGGACTCGAATGCGGCCTTCCAGAGAACGCCGCGCCACACGTTCACGTAAAGTCTAGCGGGGCCGGCGGGTTGATGTAGTTCATCTGGTGTGTTTGTGCTATCCGACAGGTTCTATCAACGAATCAGACTGAACAAGCCAAAGAAACAAGGAAAACCAGTTATACGTCACTGAAACTGCACCGATGAACGACCCACTCGACCAAGATTTGCAGGCGCCCCAGAACATCGAAATCCCCGACCAGCTTCCACTACTGCCTGTCCGGGACATCGTCGTCTTTCCGTACATGGTCCTCCCCCTGTTTGTCGGGCGAGAGATGTCGATCAAAGCGATTGAAGCCGCGTTAGCAGGCAATCGGATGATCTTCCTATCAACACAAAAAGCCTTGGACGTTGAAAACCCCTCGCCGGAGGATATCCATGCCATCGGCACTGTCGGCATCATCATGCGAATGCTGAAACTGCCCGATGAACGTATCAAGATACTCATACAGGGGCTCTCAAAAGCCAAAATCGCGGGCTACATTCAGACGGAACCGTACTATTCCGTGCGCATCGACAAACTTGCCGAACACAAGCCGTCCAGTACCGCTCTTGAAACCGAAGCCGCCATGCGGACGGTCAAGGAACAGATCGAGCGACTTGTGAGCCTTGGCAAAGTCCTGATCCCCGACGTGATGATCGTCATTGAGAACCTTGAAGACCCCGGGCGTCTTGCAGACATGGTGGCATCGAATCTCGGGCTCAAGGTGGAGGTTACCCAGTCAGTTCTGGAGGTCATCGATCCCATCAAGCGCCTCCGGCAGGTCAGTGAGATCCTCGGCAAGGAGATTGAAGTCCTCTCTATGCAGCAAAAGATTCAAGCGCAAGCGAAAGGAGAGATGGACAAGACCCAACGTGAATATTTCCTGCGCGAGCAACTCAAAGCGATTCAAAAAGAGCTGGGCGAGCTCGATGAGCGCGCAGAAGAAATCACCGAGTTTCGCAAACGAATTGCGGAATTGAAGATGCCGGAGAAGGTGCTGAAGGAAACCGAGAAACAGCTCAAACGCCTTGAGAAAATGCACCCGGATACCGCCGAGTCTGCCACGGTTAGGACCTATATCGAATGGATTGTAGAGCTACCCTGGTCCAAGAAATCGAAGGACAACCTCGATCTTAAGGCCGCCGCGAAAGTGCTCAACGAGGACCACTACGATCTGGAGAAAGTGAAGGAACGGATACTCGAGTATCTAGCCGTGCGGAAACTCAAAGACAAAATGAAGGGTCCGATCCTCTGTTTTGTCGGCCCTCCGGGCGTTGGAAAGACTTCCCTCGGGAAGTCGATCGCCCGCGCCCTCGGTCGCGAATTCGTCCGCATCAGTCTCGGCGGCGTCCGCGATGAAGCCGAGATCCGCGGCCATCGTCGCACTTACGTCGGGGCGCTCCCCGGGCGCATCATTCAGGGGATTAAACAAGCCGGCACCAACAACCCGGTCTTCATGCTGGACGAAGTCGATAAAGTTGGAATGGATTTTCGCGGCGATCCTTCTGCCGCCTTGCTTGAAGTGCTCGACCCGGAACAGAACAACTCTTTCACGGACCACTATCTCGGCGTACCCTTCGACCTCACCGGCGTGATGTTCATCGCGACGGCGAATCTGATCGACCCCATCCTGCCCGCCTTGCGCGACCGAATGGAAGTGATCGGGATCCCCGGTTATACCGAGGAGGAAAAGTTGGGCATCGCCCAGAAATACCTGATTCCTCGACAGCTTAACGAGCATGGTATCAGCGAGAAGCACGTCCGCATCGCGGAGCCTGCGGTACGCCAAATCATCACCAACTATACGCGCGAAGCCGGCGTCAGAAATCTCGAGCGGGAGATCGCCAATGTCATGCGCAAGGTGGCGAAGAAAGTGGCGGAAGGCAAGGGCGTAGGGTTCCCTGTCGACCCCGCCAACCTACACAAATATCTCGGCGTCCCCAAGTTCGTACCTGAGGAAGAATTGAAGAAGGATGAGATCGGCGTGGCAACAGGTCTAGCCTGGACGGAGTCCGGGGGCGATGTGCTCTACATCGAGGCCACAGCCATGAAAGGCAAGGGACAATTGACGCTCACCGGCCAACTGGGCGACGTCATGAAGGAATCCGCGCAAGCGGCCCTAAGCTATGTCCGGTCGCGCGAGCGTACCCTCGGCATCAATCCCGACGCCTTCACCACACAAGACCTCCATATCCACGTGCCGGCCGGAGCAATTCCCAAAGACGGGCCGTCAGCAGGCATTACGATGGCCATCGCCATTGCCTCGACATTGTCTCAAATCCCGGCGCGTCGAGACCTGGCGATGACAGGCGAGATCACGCTCCGGGGCCGGGTGCTTCCCATCGGGGGATTGAAGGAAAAAATTCTGGCGGCCAAACGGGCCAAACTCGCCACCGTGATTCTTCCGAAACGCAACAAGAAGGATCTCGACGAGATTCCCAAACACATTTTAAAGGGCATCCACCTCATCTTCGCCGACACGATGGACGATGTGATGAAGGTGGCGCTCCGGCGAGACTCCCAATCGACACGCCCAGCGGGCAAGCTCCGCGCACCGCACCCGCACTCAAGAAAGCACGCCACGCGCGCGAAGAGCGAGCGAGCCGCCCGCCCCCTGCCGGCGCATGCAACCAGTACAACACCATCTCCACCACAACTTCACTAGCATGGCGCCCACGGTCCGTCCGAAGGCCCGTTCCACAATCCACGAATTCGATCTCATTCGAGCGCTGCACCGGAGGCACGGCCGCCGCACGCCATCGGTCATTCGAGGGATCGGCGACGATGCCGCAATCGTCGCGTCACGGGCAGGCGAGTGGACAGCGCTGACGACTGACCTGCTAGCGGAAGGAGTTCACTTCGACCTCCGAACCGCCACGATGGCCGATATCGGATTCCGCGCGGCCGCAGCGAACCTTAGCGATATTGCAGCGATGGGCGCCACCCCTCAATATCTGCTCGTCGCCTTGGCCATTCCTCCCACCAGCTCGGGACACGACGTTCATCGGCTGTACCGTGGACTGATGGCCGCATGCCGGCCACACCGCGTACGGCTCATTGGCGGAGATACGTCGGCTTCGAGCAGCGGTTGGTTTATCAGCCTGACGCTGATCGGAACGCTCCCTCTCCGCAAGGCCCTCTTTCGGAACGGCGCGCGAATCGGTGATCGCCTCTTCGTCACCGGCACAATCGGAGATGCTTTGGCTGGCCTGACGCTCCTGAACGAATTGACGGCAGGCGGGAAACGCCGCTCGCGCCCCGCTCGACTATCGACTAGACACCGGAGGTTTTTGATCAAGCGGCACCTACGTCCAACCGCACGCATCGCAGAAGGCCGTTGGCTCTGTGCCCATCGCTTCGCGACCTCCGCAATCGATATTTCCGACGGCCTCTCCGGCGACCTCCGTCACATCTGCGAAGAAAGCCATGTCGGGGCTGAGCTGGACTTGGGCGCGCTTCCGCTATCACCGGCCTGCCGCGCATTCGCCGCCGCCCAGAAGGTTGATCCGATAGACCTCGCGTTGACCGGAGGCGAAGATTATGAATTGCTTTTTACCGTGTCGCCGCGGCAGCGCCGGCGACTTGAGCAATCGGCTATCGAACGGGGGTTTTCCTTGACCTGCATCGGAACGATCCAACCCTTTCACTTCGGAGTACGGACTGTGTCCCCCGACGGTAAGCATCGCCGGTTGGCAAACACCAGTTACGAGCATTTCACCTAACCGACCTCGCCCACTACGGTCATGGCCAAGATCCCTTCATTTCGATCGCTGCTGAGACAGGTCCTCCATTTAGAGGAGTCGCCGCAGCGAACGGCGCTGGCCTTTGCCATCGGAGTCTTTATCGCCTTTTCCCCGGCCTACGGATTACACACTGCCATGGTGATCCTTTGCTCCTGGGTATTTGGGCTCAATTTCATCGCGCTGATGGCGGGTGCTCTTGTCAACAATCCCTGGACATTGGTCCCGATCCTCGGCGCCACCTACTGGGTCGGCGCGCTGTTGCTCGGCCGATCGGACAACCCTTCCTTCGACTGGCAGGATGTGAGTTTCCGCGCCATCTATGAACAGGTGTTACCCTATGCCATCCCCTTCCTTCTTGGTGGAGTCATTTTGAGTTTCCTTTGCGCTGCACTTGCCTATCCGATCGCCTACTTCTTCGTGTCTAAATATCGGCAATCGCGCCCATTACACCGCGCGACTCATGCCGATTCGTCACGCAATCTCGAAGTGGCGGGCAGCAAAGGCGAGGAGCGACGATCGCCTGATGCTTGAGTGATGCCGCATTCCAGCGAGACGGACGAGACTCTCGGGAAAAGCGCGACTGGAGTGGCAGCATTGCTGCATTTAGAAGATATACGATAAGATGCTCCCTCACCATGTCGAAATCCGGTCACCCATCGAATGCTCCATACGATGGGTCGGCGCTGATCGCCGATCCGATCCACCAATACGTTTCCTTCACCGTGCCCTTCTCCGCTGCGGACCCGCATGAACGAACGGAAAAGGATCTTATCGACTCCCCCTGGGTCCAGCGTCTCCGGTACATCTATCAACTCCAAAGCGCTCGCTGGGTGTACCCCTCAGCAGAACACACCCGCTTCGTCCATTCGATCGGCACCATGCATGTGGCAGGCCGTTTTGCACGGCATCTATACCCGTTTCTCAAGAAATCAGTCCCGGGGATTCCGTCGGCGAACTATGTCGAAGAATTTCTCCGCGTCACGGCTCTCGTACATGACATCGGCCACGGCCCCTTCTGCCATTTCTTCGATGACAACTATTTACATGCCTTGCATGCCAGTCACGAAAAGCTCGGACAGATCATCATCCGTGACTATCTTGGTCCGATCATCCGTAAGATCCGGCGCAGTCCTTCCGGCCCCTTCGCCAAAGGCGAGGAACTCAACCCCGACCAGATCGCTCATGTCATTCTAAAAGAGAAGAGCAAAGACAACTCCCGAATGCCGCGCTGGCTCAACATGCTCCAGCCGGTCATTTCCGGCAGCTATACCGCAGACAACCTCGATTACGTTCTGCGCGACTCCTATATGTGTGGCGTTGCGGTCGGCCCGGTCGATCTCTCCAGACTCATTCATTACACGATCGTCACGAACAAGGGATTTACGATTCATAAGACCGGCCTCCCTGCTCTGCAAATGTTCCTCAATACCCGCATGTATCTCTATTCCAACGTCTACTATCACCGCACCACGCGCGCCATTGACATCCACCTCCGCGACATCTTCGGCAACACCATGAAGCTCCTGTTCCCTCACGATCCCCGCAAGAAGATGGACGAATACCTTACGCTGACCGACTGGTCCCTGCTCGAACAGGTACGGGAGTGGAAGACCTCGCGCCATGCCGCCGAGCGCCGTTTGGGCGCTGAATGGCAGCGGATTCTTGGGCGCGACGTGAAATGGAAAATGGCCTACAGCGCCGTGCTCAAGGAAAAGGGTCAGGAGCGAGGCATGGACTTTCCCAGCCACAAACACTTCGAAGAACAGATCAAGAAGGCACTGCCGGCGCACCTTCAAAAAGTCGAGTTCCGTGTCGACATGGCGCCGCTCGATCCACGGCCAGACCCCAAAGACCGGCGCGGCAACCCCCTCTATGTGTACGACCCCGGCACCAAGAACATCTCGACCGAGCCGTTAGAAGAATTCCTCGACCTGTTGCCTACCCGCCTGATCCAGTTTCGCATCTATACTCACGACCACGCGCACGACGAAGCGCTCTCTCGCGCCACTGCCACGGTACTGAACAAGACCCCGCCGAGCATCGAATCAAATCTTTAGCAGGATACTGAAAAAGTCCGCCAGCTTCGTTCTCGGTTCATTGAAATCCTCAACGACCGATCGAGGTACTCAAAGAACGAAATTGCTGGAGGGGGTTTTTCGTTCGCCAAGACCCATTGCGTGGGCGAACGGCCTCACGAAGCGCGGTTGGTACCTCCCCGGTTTCAACTCGCCTGCGGCCTTGTGGGGATAAGGCACGTCTTGGCGCGCCAGGGTTGGACGAGTGAAAAAGCTGGCCATTTTGAGCATCCTGAACAGTGCTTCCTGTTGTCCTAGGGGGACCATCGAATATCCGCTATTCCTCAGTAAGTTTCTCAGCAACTTGTAGATTTTGCTGACAGCCTGCCGCTTTACTGCAATACTCTGAACTGAGATCAATGATGCCGCCAACATCTGCACGGAAGGTCAGTATGCGGACACTCGTCGGACTGCTATTCGTGGGAATCTGTATCGTATTCGGCAGCATCAGCCAGGCCCAGATACCGCTTGACGGACAGAAACAAGCCGAAATTCATCAGCTTCTTCACGAGATGCCGCCTGAGACGATGAAGAAGATTGAAGCCTTGGGCCAGATCATTCAGCAGGACTTGAAAGAAGGCAAACTGACCAATAATCAGCTGCGCGAAGAATTAAAGACAGGCAATTTGGAACAGACGCTGCGCAGTCTCAATCCCGAAGCCAGCCCCCTGCTCGACGGTATCGCCGATTCGATGAAGAACCACCCCAACGCCAACATGCTACCGGATCTGCTGAACGGAATGGCAGGAGAAGGCAGGTAGCGCCTGTCTGCCAGAGACGACCGACGAGACGCGCCAGTCTTCACAACGATCTCTTGGCACATCCAACGGTTGAAATCGGAATGAGGCCGGAGAGGGTGTGGACCAGCCCGCATTGTTCACGAGAGTTCGTGACGAAACCATCGAGACGCTACGCGAGACGGGCGCGCGGAGCCGCGAAGGAGGGAGTCATACTTAAAACAGTATGTTGATCGACTGAGCGGCGAGCCCGCCCGCCGTCAGGTTTGTCGTAGCGGCGCATCGGTGGTTGTAGTAGAAGTCTCCGTGAATATTGCAGGCCCAGTTCGGCTCAGACGCCATGCCTGCTCTTTAGCAACTCGAATCTCGTGCATCACCTGCGTCATACTCGTCCCATGTGGATCGCGTTGCCGGAGAACGGCCTGTCGCAAGGCTAACCCCAACTCCGTCAATTCGACAGTTCGGCGCAAGTTGTCTGCAACACGCGAATCATCTGTCTGTGTGGCGGATACCGGCATGACCAGAATTCCAAAAGAGCAAACCTCACGGAAGTGTACTAGACAGCTCCGCACGGGGGCAAGCGAGAAGACGCAGATGGCCTGACGCAGAACGCGTCGCGCGTGTCATGCCATTCAGCGGGGACCGAAACAGGTTGCCGGGCTAGCCAGTGACCACGAGACGGTGTGCGGGAAAAACGGTTCCTGGGACTATGTTCTTCTGCGGCGCGTTGAAAGAAATCCCCAACACGCTTCAATGGGGCCACGGCAATTCTGCCGTGGAAATAACATTACCACTTGACAACCTTCTAGAGTTCAGGTGCTTCAATGGGGCCACGGCAATTCTGCCGTGGAAATCAAATCTTCGATTTAGCAACTGACGCCTATGATCCGCTTCAATGGGGCCACGGCAATTCTGCCGTGGAAATAGGTTGGCAACCCGCCAAAGATCCGAGCCAAATGCCAGCTTCAATGGGGCCACGGCAATTCTGCCGTGGAAATAGCTCTCACGGATATAGCTGTTCTTCTTCATGCTCTGGCTCACAATACGAGCGCCTATGTCGATCCGCTACGAGAGATTCATGTCGCACAACGTACACAGCCTCCTTTCTTCAAACAATCGATTCAAATTGAGATGGTTACAATCTCGCGAGCGGTTCCCGTACTTCCACCGGCATATGACCGCTCGCACCATCCGGCAGATGGAATCGGTTACACCACCTGAGCCTTCCGTTCAATCTGCGTGAAGGCCTTGCCCAACGATTCAATATTCTTGATCGGCCTCCCCTCAGTTGGACCAAGATCCACAATCAACACATGGTCCTCCTGATGATTGATCATCTCAACCAATGCCGCCTTCATCTTGACGAAATCCATCTCCGGTAACTCACACTGAAACACGGAGAGCTGCAGATGCGCGCCGAATCCTTTCATCGTCTTGTACACACGGCGCAACCGCTTCGCATCGCAGATATCGTACATCACAAAGTACAGTCGTCGCATCGGTTACCGTGTGGTAAAAGCTGGGTACTCCTGGATCTCTCCGCACAGATATCGCCCTAGCAGCCGAGCTTGCACCTCCAAAATACGTCGATAACTCACTTGATACCCAAAGACCGGATGCGTAATCTCCTGACTCATCCGCCGTTCATACGTCTCGATAAACCGTCGCCGACCTTCCGGTGTCAACGCAACGCTACCCATCCGCTTGACAAAATCCTCCGACCGCACCTCACCGTTGTTGATCGCCGTCAGCACTATAGAGTCGGCAATTAATGGCCGGAACTCTTCCATCAGATCGAGCGCCAGTGCCGGTCGCCCATATCGAGGCTGGTGATAAAACCCGAGATAGGGATCGAGTCCTACGGCATGCACCGTCACCGTCCACTCGCGAGCCAGCATCGCATAGGCCAAGGACAAGAGTGCATTCACCGGGTCCTTTGGAGGCCGACGGTTCCGTCCGTCGAAGTCGAAATCAGGAAGTGAGCCGTCGGTTTTTAGCATACCCCTGAATTCTGAAAAATACCGGCGAGCTGCGGTCCCTTCGATGCCGAGCAGTTCCTCCAACGACTGCGCCTGAGCCGCATGCACCTGATCGCGCTTGAGATCCTGCAACACGGTTTCCGGCGCCGCCCTATGATTCCGTCGTAGAATCGTCCGACAGTTGGCAATTTTGGCCTGCACCAGCCGAATCGCAAACCTTAAACAGAATGACGGACTCGCCGCAGCGGCGTATTGCCGTCGCCGCAACTCCACGTTCTTATGCATCAAACTCGTCGTGATCCCGTAAAACCATCCGCCGCTGGACAGATAGGAGATGGGAATCTCCCGCCGACAGAGTTCCTGCACCACTTGCGTGCTGACCTGAACGGCACCGAACAACACAAGATGAGACACTTCCATCAAACGGGCCTCCACCAACACCTCGTCATGGTCCATCACCTTGAGGCAATCGCCGTTCTTTCCCACGCGTGCACCAGGCTGTTGGACATATAAGGGCAACGCATCGTGGCGGCCAGGCAGCAACCGTCGAAGCGTCGAGGCCGCTTGCTCGTTATCCGTGTAGTCCTGCCGCAGCCAGCCGATTTCATCCGGCAGGCAGATACGGACGAGCGAACAACGTGGACACTTGGGACTGTCCACCAGCGGAGGCGGTAGCGCCCCGCTCCGCGCCATCTGCCGCATGTCTGCGATCAACCCCAGCGTACGCTCGATCAACTCCTGATCGAACGTGACCGCTACCCGTTCCCGCGACCCGACGAAATAGAGAAACCCGCCGTCGCATTCGTAGCCGTTCTCCCGCAAGAGAAGTCCCTGCGCACACACCTGCACTCGCTCCGGCTCCCACGCGCCCTTGTCAACATGCGGCCGCTTACCACGCTTATAATCGACCGGCGCAACCGCGTGACCGACGCCTTCCACCAGATCGATCTTCGCCGTAATTCCTAGCCGCTCGGAAGACAGCCAGAGTGATCGCTGATGGATCACCATATCATCATCCTCATCACTACGGGGACAGGCACCAGCTTCGCCGGAGCCAGTCCCCACCGACCGCTTCGGAGCCGCATCCACGCGGCGATGGTGGAACCGCCCTTCCACCGTATCGGCGCTGTCGGCGAATTCACTCTGGACCCATTCCAAATAGGCCAAGCGTGGGCAATACGCGAATTCGTTCAGCATCCGCACAGGGAGCAACGGCTCCTCCGCCACCGAGAGAGGCATCTCACCAGGTCCGAGACTCATAACACCCTCCTTTCGCTATTCAATTGTCAAAGAACAAGGCCGCACATCACTCAACACACGGCCTGCACACATCCCTCCTGCACTCTGCTATACTGTGCCCAGTATCAAACCTGTGAGGCACATATGGAATACCCTATCGTCCTTGAACAAGATCCCGAAGCTGGGGGGTACGTGGTGTATTGCCCGACCCTCAAGGGATGCGTTTCACAGGGCGAGACTGAGGAAGAAGCCTTGGAGAACATCAAAGACGCCATCAGGACCTATCTCGAAAGCATCGAGGAACTCAAACGGTTGAAGAAGCTGAGGACCGTCGAAGTCGGCGTATGACCAAGCTGCCGCAGGTCTCTCATGAACGCATCGTGAGAGCCCTCAAACGAGCCGGCTTCTATGTCCTCCGCGAAGGCAAACATATTTCGATGACCGACGAAAAACACATTGTCATCGTTCCTCGACATCACGTCATCAAACCCGGCACTCTCAAACAAATTCTCGCCGCCGCCGACATCTCCCCCGAACGATTCAAAGACCTGCTCTGAAGAACTCAATCCTATCCGCGCCTCTCACGATTCAGCTTCTGATACGTCACGTTTCACCCGCCGCCACAAATTGCCCAAGACCGAAGTGGCAGCCGTAGCCAAGAACAATGGGGCCTCGAACCGGCTCCGCAAAAGCAATTAGAAACCCGAATCCGCGAGCATCCGCAAGTTGTCCTCCGCCTCGACTTCGCAAACGTCGAAATTCCAACCAATGCACTTTCTTGCCGTTAATCATCGTGTGATCTAGCGGCTTTATGCGCGCAGGCATTGGGAACTCTCGACGCAGCAGGTCTCGCGCAACCTGTGAAGTTGGAGAATCCTTGCCGTTCTTTTTGGGATGGCGGGTTAGGACATAGGGAGTCACTGATCGCCAGATTCGAGATTGAGCCAATGTAGGAGCCTGTCCATCACGCATCAAAAATCCGCCATAATCCTGCGGCTGGCCAATCCCAATGAGTATCGTGTGAATGTCATGTCCGCCTGCCCCCCACAGCTTCTTGAGCATGCCAATAGCTTGCCGCGCATGCTTGTCGAACCCCTGAGTGGCATAGACGGTCATATGGTCAATCCGTCCGTCGCCATCCTCATCGCTGGGCAAATAGAATGCGTGTGAATGATCGTCATCTAATCGAAGGCCATCAGGCCCCTTGCCTGAGAACACGGGAAGAGCATGCTCGCTTCCATTGAGGCCACGAGACTTGGCCATCAAAGCTTGACGCATCCGCTCCCCAATAAACACGGCATCGGTCAATCGAGGTAACACGGCACAAGATAGAGCAAAGCGGGCAACTGTTGGCCGAATTTGCTCGATCTTTAGTTTTCGCTGATACGTTACACGAAACGCATCATTGGGCCTCACATAATCTACCCATCGACTTCCAGGTGCAGCGGACCAACCTTGCTTCTGAAGATCGCCGGTCTCCGCATGCAACGCGCTCCACAGATTAGAGGGAACCGGACTCTGAGAAGCCTTCTTCTTTCTCCCCGCTTTGATCACTATGCCGGTATCTCCAACAACGTTAGCCTCATAACCCATCTTCCATGTGACAAAGCTGTCCGGTGTCATTGAGGTAAGCATACGCACTCGTTCTCCTTCGACTGACACTCCGGTCTCGATCGGACGACAATTGATGTCACCATCCCATTGATCCAACACCTCGGCAGTGACCCAACTTTCTGCACGGCCTAGGTAACTCAGCCCAGAAGCCAGGCTCCTCAGCACCCCACGCTCTTCTGGCGATAAAGTTACATGGGGCCAAGTCACAATGATGCCATCATCAGGATTAATGGTTACGAAGGCGTCAAAGATTTTGGTCTTGTCTGCACCCAAAGGATCTTTTTGCGGCATGAAGTGTCGCGTATGACCCAACGCGGCCTTCGGTAAATAAAAGACGGGGAGATCGGTCAGCCGTTCTATTAATGGCCTAAATGAGTGCTCAGGAATCTCTTGGGAAAACTTGCGATGCCAGGTGGCAATGAGCGCCCGCAAAATCCGCCACGGCGACGGGGGCCATTCCACAGCTCCCTCGTTTACATGCCGTCCCCAGGGCGTCGCATGATACCGGCCAGTTATGAACCGGATGCGCAGGGCGATCATGTAGGCTCCTCTTCACTGTTAGATTCTTCCCCGTAGACCTTTCGTGACGCTTCCAATAGTTTGCCGAAAGCTTTGTGTAACGTTTCTTGATCAGGATTTGCAGCCTTTAGGACTTCCAAATCCTCAGTGTCCATGGGACCTTCAAAAACGATCACCTTTTTCTCTCCAGTTTTCGCTTTCTTCGTCTCAACGCGGCAGTGATCAGCCAGACTCTCAGGAATGGCCAATGAGGCGGGCAAGTCAGCAGGCAGTTCTATAGTCACAGGCTTGGGACTCCACGTTACCGTTGTAGGGACAGAGGAGAAAAGAGACTTACATTGCTTAATAGAATTCTTTAGCACTTCAATAAGCGCACCAAGTTCTGGCAACTGATAGTCCTTTGGCTCTTTGAACCGGATGCCATCCTCAAGTGAAAACTTGCAATTGGTCCTCAGAACCATGTCGCTATCCAACCACATGCGAATCTTAAAGAGAGCCAACGCTATAAGAAGATTTGTAGCTTCAGGAGATAGCCCATAGGAGCGTATTTGTCGCAAATCAATGTGGAAATATGCCGTAATCCGTTTAGCCGTAAATTCGGTTCGAGGAAAAGGGACATGGCCATAGCCTTCGGTTGCTTTCTGGCCTTCGACTGTCTTATGCGACACATCATCCTTCTTAACCCCACCGGATTGTGCTCTCATCACGTTAGCGGCTTCAATGAATGCCGATAGTGCTCTGGATACTTTGGGTTGTCCCGGCCACTTTTTATCCGCAAAGAACACACCGTGAAGAAGACACATGGGATCCAACGAGAATATTTTTCTGTAAATCAGCGCCCAATCAAGGGGCTTGTTCTTTCTCAAGCTAAATTCCTCACAAAAGAATTCCACCATGCCTTTTCCGTTCGCGTGAGTGGAATCTTTGATGAAGGCGGACGCTAAGCGGTGTGATTCAAGCCAACTCGAAGTCAAAAATTTGTTTCCGATTTTGACTTGAACATATGACAACTCGTGAAGCTCCTTTACTGGCGTGCTTGCTCCTCTATCCCAACACACTTCCTCCAGCCGATTCGCCATGCTTTGATGAGACTCCACCAACAACATTTCTGTGCCGTCGTGCAGCGTGTACGTTGCCGCTCCTAAGTCTGGAAATCCTGTTGGTTGAAAGCGTGTACCCTGAATGGGCTGTAAGTCAGCTTCTATTAATAATCGAGGAGCATTCTGAAGTTTACCGAAATCCATCACTGATGCCATTGCGCAGTCTCCTTTCGCGTTAAACGAAAATCACATTATTGCGTGATGCTGTAGCTCCTGTGACCTGAGAATTCTCTCGGCTAGACTCGCTTCCTGCTCCTTTGAAATAGGGAAAAGAACAGCGGCTGCAATGCGACGAGTGACATTGGCTGGTTCGGAGATGACCTCCACCAGCGGGATAAACCCACATCCGCGTAGACGCCGTACTGCTAGGCGTGATGCTTCACCGGATTGCCCCGCAATTGATCGGGCGATGATCGCAGGTACATAGGGAATTGGGATGCGTCTGAATGGATGTGGCAGATGCGCTAGCTTCAACAAGGGATAGAGTGCGGGCAACGGGCTCTCATGATCGTCCCTTACCTGCGCTGACTCTTGAACCAAATGCCAATTGATTAATGTGAGTCCACACAAGAGCCCCTCTAACCGCTGCTCATCCACATTGCCGACCACGAACTCGTGAATGTCATTGAGGGACGCTGGATACCTCCCCGCTAACGGCAACCCCTTTCGCTGTTCACGCTGGGCATCCATACATCGCCGGCACAACACAGCGGTCAGGTTGTCCGTCAGTGATCCATGGCCCCAAATAACTCGGGGATGAGTATCGGTATCAAGCCATGTAGCCCACCCCGCTCTAACTTGCACAGGTTCTATATTCTCACGAAGGCCCACAGAGGCCAGGGATGCAGCCAGCCGAAACTCGACACTCCCGTCGTTAGTGGCTTCTAGCCACTTGGGCGAGAGAAGTGGGATAGGCTTGAGAAAATATTTTTTCCGAAACTGAAGGGGAGATTGCGCAAGAGTTGCTTCGGCCTCACCGAGGGCGATCAAGATGTTTGCCGTTCTTGGCGCATCGCCTGTTTGGCAATACTCCATGATGGCTCGCTCTATGCCCCGAAGCGCTTGCCCCATGCGAGCAGGCACCCTGTCTCCTAGTGCAACCCGACGAAACTGGTTAAGCCAGACGTCTATCTCCTCTAACAGATCGATTCCGGGTTGCTGTACAACCTTCCATCGGCCAAGTGGAGCGGCGAAAAAATTCTGGCCGTTCCGCATAAGGAAGCCGTGCCTCGAAAACCGCACAATTCCTCGCGCGACTCCAAGACTCGCTACAGCCCTAGCAAAATCCACCCCGTTTCTTGCTTGACGTTTCCCAATTTCGACTCGTCCCTCGGAGAAGAGCGCTTTAACTTCCTCGAACCTGGATGGAGACTTCCATAGAGGCAACCACACTTCAAACGGCTCTCGTTTTGCCTGAGCCGGTTTCACTGAATCAGACAGTGTGGCCGAAGCATATCCAGTCCCAGATGGAAGTACGGTAAATGGTGACGCAAGCCTGCTTGACGTTTGGGTGCCCAAACGTCTAACGGTGGCTGTTGACCACACCATCACTCCTTCCATGAGAAGAAGATAATCCCATGGATTGGTCACAACAGGTCCTGCAAATCCCGTCGACGCATTTGCTCCGCCAACAGCCGATGGGGCGAAATGGCCTGGGGTTTGCCGGGATGTTGCCTCAGGCAGTGGCATTCCCCATAGCGCAGTCTGAAGAGCATTTTCCCTTTCACCTTTAATAATTATCGCGACGACTTGTTGGGAGTAACCAGACATGTAACTACCGCTACCTTCATTGCCCCCTGTACCAAGAATTGGTGGGTAGCTTCTCCCTTCTTCTGTCAAAACAAAAGCAGCATCTAGAAAGGAAATTACATTATCTGGAAGATATGCACGACACGTCCGCATCAATTTGAGCTTCGCCTGATCCGTCTCAGGCTTTTCTTTGACTCCTAATCGGTCCAGCAGGCGGTGAACTGCTTCGATCACTTCCCGAAATGACCGCAGGCGGTCCTTCTTGCTCTTTTGAATTTCAGCTAAGGCCTGGCGCGCTGCACCTTCTGATGAGCCAGGAAAGAACCCTGATCGAGCACCCCATGGACCGACAATCGGAGTGGGTTCATATTTTTCCAAGAAGAACTTTTCCAATTCCTCACGGCTCAGTTTCGTGCGCAGCCAAAACTCGTCATCGGTCCACCACCCTCGGACTTGAGGATCAGCTTGTTCGCTTACAAGACGAAGAATGCCTAATGCTTTCAGATAGTGCGCCAATGGTTCTGGCCGACATCCTGCAAGCTGAAGATCAGACATTGGCTTCTCCTTCTTTTGCTGTCCCTCGCCAGTCTGCAACACGCACCAAAGTTTCCATCCATGCCAATCTGAACAGGCCATAGTGATCCCGGAGCCGAAGCATCCGCTCTAGCCAACTCGGGCCATGCGGTCCCTCCCCCATCTCCATGAAGCTCAGAGTGAGTGTCACCGGCTGCGTGGATACCTCACCTCCTAAATCCACGGCCGGCAATGGATCGCCCTCCCAGACGCCACGCGCAAATCTCTGTCCATTCGGTGGGATCTCCTCATCGGGCAAGGACCTGATTGAGAGTCGGACTTTCCCATGGTGTGCAGCAGCCAGATAGGCTGCCAGGTCTGATTCCTTGTGCAGCAAGAGGGCCAATGCTGAAGCCAGTTCATGGCGAAAATGCTTGCGGTCGGGTCGGCCTTTCTTATGATCGGACTTAGCCCAGGGGCCGCCGGACTTATGAGGATTGTCAGGCAATAATGGATCGGTCAACATCTTCTGAAAGACTTCATGGGCTTTCCCCACATCGTGCCATCGAGCTGCCGTGAGCAATTCGCTCCACGGAATTGTGAGAGCGGGATCGTCGAGGGCTGCTTCCAAGGCTTTCATCTCTTGAGCTACATCCGTTGCATGCTCCGTTAAATGAACAAAACGATTAATAAAGGTGAACCGGTCTTCATCAAGTGCCTCGTTAGATGGCAATTCAGGAGGCAACGGCACGGCTAGCACCGCGCCGTCATTCTTTCCTGTCCAGCCAAGGTCTTCTGCATAGCCGCCTTCGGAGACATGGAACAGTATGGTAAGGCCGGGCCAGACATTATCTTTTTTCACCGGAAGCCAATGACGCTCCAACCCATCCCATCGAAAAGCCACGATATCTTTTCTTAGAAACTCTTTGATTCGTCCAATTGCCACCGCGCAAAGTTCTTCGGGTCTTGGCGCAGGCATATCAGACAACGGCTCTTTCCCCTCCCACTGCCGCCAATAAACCTGCACATCGTTATTTTCTGCGTCGCGAATGTATCGAGAAACATCAATGTCGTTTCCAGCCAGGTCTGGCGTCGTATCAAACAAATCCACCAGGTCGCGGCGGCGGAGCACATGCCCGAACTCGTTTTTCTCTGGAGCCGCGATCTTTGACACCTTGTTTAGCCCTACTTCTTTCATGTGATTCAACTGGTCTCTCGACCAATCCAAATCATCAATCTCGTAAGGCAGCACCGCATCGGGAACTAGCTGCTGCTCCCCCTTCTTGTCTGTCACTGAGGCTTCCAGGTCGATCCAGAATATGTGAGCCGGACTTTCCTGTTTCCACTCACCATACCGATTGCAGCGACCAAACCGTTGCACCAAGGAGGACCACGGAGCCAGTTCCGTAAACAACGTTCGCGCAGAGATATCCACTCCAGCTTCAATCGCTTGAGTTGCCACCACAATTCGACCCTGGTCAGGCTTTTTTTTCAGCCGTTGTTGGAGACGCTCTCGCTCTGCCTGGCGGAACCTGGAATGAATCAAACAGAGATCGGGTTGACTAGGCACACTCTTCAATTGTCGCTGTAACTCGACAAAGATATTTTGTGCGCGGCCTACTCGATTGACCATCACTACGGTCAGAGTACCCGGCTGATGATGGCGGCACACTTCCTTGGCTAACTGTTCTGCGTAATTATCTTTTGTCTCCTGTTTCCACATCGTTTCGGCCTTGCGCAACAACTTCACGGCATTTACACGATTAGCGACATGTGAATGCTTGATATCATCGGAACTCAAGGAGAGACGCGGAAGAGTCTCTGCTCTTCCTGCAAAATCAACGGTACCCAAAGAGGCTGTCTTTAGAGTGGCCGACATCCATACGGATTGTGCGAGGCCAAAGGTGCCGAATTTCTCCCGAAAGGCTTGTAATTGAGCCGTTGTGGTCATCCCCACCCCCATCAACTGCACCTCGTCCACAATCCATAGGCAATCGTTGTTCAGTAAGGCGTAGTGCATGGGCCAGCGATAACGACTCATGGCATAGCCGCGATTCAAGGCTCGTGAGAGCAATTGATCTTGGGTGCCGATCAGGATCACTTCTGCCTCTGGATAAGCGTCCCAGTCATTATCGATGTCGCCGCCCATGAGGACATGCACGGAGACTTTACCTTTGCCTGCTTCCCCAAGTAGGTCCAGGTTCTTGAGCCATGTTTGAGCATCCTCTACCGTTTGTTCCACCAATACACGCATCGGCAAGCAATACACCAGTCGCCTTGAGGTTGTCTTCCTGACTTTCTCTTCAGCGAAACGCCTCCGCCACAGCCATCCCAGCACCGCCATCGCAGTCTTGCCCATCCCCGTCGGCACATCCACCAACTCAGGCAAGGCCGGCCCGCAGGCGAAGTCAATCTGAAACGGATAGGGTTCATTCTCAGTCGCTCGCTGGAACCAGCGTGCAAATGCGTCTTCATTGCTCATCGCGACTTCCTGTTCCTTGATCCCGTCGTCTCCCCAACTCCGCCCCTTCATCCAACGGCTCGAACAGCACGTTGACTCTGTCGGTCGAGTCGAAGCGAGCGGTTCATCTGCGATACCCTTTCGGTTTGCCGGCTGTGGAGGATTTCACCTCGAACCCGATCCGGTGCGTCGGCGCAGCTGACTGGTCCATCAGTTGCCGGATCGCTTCGAAGAGCGACCGAATGTGTCCATCGTGGCCGGCGACTTTGCGCTCCAACTCTGTCAGCTTGGCCGCAAGTTCTTTGTGGTGAAGGCATAGGGCGCAGCACGACGGAGACCTCCCCAACTTGAAGTCACAATTTGTGATTTCAAGTTCGTGAACTCAGTCTTGTTCAATTGGAACATGAAATCGTCTGGAAACCGCTCCCGGTTCCGCTTGACTGCCTGCACGAGCGCACGGGCTTCCACGTTGTACAGTTCAGCCAGGTCCGTGCTGAGCATGACCTTCTGCCCGCGCAGAAGAAAGATCCGCTGCTGAATCCCTTTGGCAGTCACGACACTATTCATTGGAACGACTTCC
>Ga0187892_10001279_pt1 | contig 58420 bp, 41 predicted proteins | sample MA1701073metaG_FD_139345 | JGI IMG/M metagenome (GOLD analysis project Ga0187892, IMG submission 139345) | Bio-ooze microbial communities from a basaltic lava cave in the Kipuka Kanohina Cave System on the Island of Hawaii, USA - MA170107-3 metaG ...
AGGACGTCGCGCTCGGGCGGCGGGTCGCGGTCAAGCTGCTCCGCCCCGGCGCCTGCGACTCGGCCGAGGCGCTCCACCGGTTCCTCCGCGAGGCCGAGCTGGCCTCGCGCCTGGACCACCCCGGCATCTGCGCGGTCTACGGCTCGGGCATCGAGGGGCGCATGCCCTGGTTCGCCATGCGGCACGTCGAGGGCGAGAGCCTGGCCCAGCGCCTGGCCGCCGGGGGCGCTCCGCCCGCCGACCGCCGCGCGGTGCTCGAGGTGGTCCGGCTGGTCGAGGAGACCGCCCGCGCGCTCCACGCCGCCCACGAGGCGGGCGTGCTCCACCGCGACGTCAAGCCCGGGAACATCCTCCTGGACCAGGACCGCCGCCCGGTGATCGCGGACTTCGGGCTGGCCCGCGAGGAGTCCGGCGCGGGCGCGGGCACGCTCGCGGGCGACCGGCTCGGGACCCCCGCCTACCGCTCGCCCGAGCAGATCACGAGCGGGCTCGCGGCGGTGGACCGCCGCTCGGACGTCTACGCGCTCGGGGTCACGCTCTACGAGGCGCTCACGCTCCGGCGGCCCTTCGACGCGCCCAGCGCGCCCGAGCTGGAGCGCGCGATCGTGCGGGGGGACGCGCCCCGCCCGCGCCAGTGGAACCGGGCGGTGCCGAGAGACCTGGACGTGGTCGTGACCACCGCGATCGACCGGGACCCGGCCCGGCGCTACCGCACCGCGCAGGACTTCGCCGAGGACCTGCGCCGGGTCCGCGAGCGCGAGCCGATCCGGGCCCGGCCGGCCGGGCCGTGGCTCCGCGCGCGGCGCTGGGCGGAGCGGAGCCCGGTGTCGGCCGCGGCGCTCGCGAGCGTGGTGCTGGCGCTGGCCACGGGGCTCACGACCACGCTCATGCTCCTGGGCCAGGCCCGCGCGGAGCGGGACGCCAAGGAGCGGGCGCTGGGCCAGGTCCGCGACGCCGAGCGGCGCGCCGAGGCGGGCTTCTCGGGTGCGACCCGGGCCATCGACCAGATGCTCACGCAGGTGGCCGTGGACATCTCGCTCGCGGCCCCGGGCACGCAGATGGAAGGACGGGAGCTGGTGGAGGACGCCCGCGACCTGTCGCTCGAGTTCCTGAGCACCCACGGCAACGACCCGCGGCTCCGCGAGCAGATCGGGCGCGCCTACCTGAACCTGGGGCGGTTCACCGGCCTCCTGGAGGGGAGCGCCGCCGCTCTGCTTCACCTCGAGGAGGGGCTGTGGATGCTCGCGCCCTTCGCCTGGGAGAAGCCGCAGGCGCTCGACGTGCTCGGCGACCTCCACGACTCCCAGGCGCTCCACCTGTCCGCCCTCGGTCGCGGGGCCGAGGCCGCCTCGCACCGGGCCGTCGCCGCGGCCCTCCGGGAGGAGCTCCTGGTCCGCGCGCCGCGCGATCCGGCCGTGGTGCTCGCCGCCGCTCAGGGAGACCTCATGGGCGGCGAGCATCACCGGAACCTGTCCCAGCAGCGCGAGGCCGAGCGCTGCTTCCGGAGCGCCATCGCGCGGTGCGACCGGATGGCGGGCCCCCGCGATCCGGATTCGACCGAGCCGATGATCCGCATCCAGGCCCTGATCGGCCTCGCCAACCTCCTCGACGAGACCCGCTGCTCCGAGGCGATCGGGCACTGCTGCCGCGCGATCGCCGAGCTCGAGAGTCTGCCGCCGGACCTGCCCGCGCGGCGGACCCGGCTCGCCCACGCCTGGGAGACCTACGGGGTCCTGCTCGAACGGGACGGGAACCATCACGGTGCCGGGGCGTCGTGGCGGAACGCGCTCCGGATCCTCGGCGAGCCGGACCCCGGGGCCTCGCGCGGGACCTTCCTCTGGGTGGCCCTCGTGCGCGCGCGGTACTGGAGCCACCTGGGGCTGCTCCTGCACCGGATGGGCGACCGGGCCGGGAGCGATGCGGCCTGGCGGGCGGCCCTCGAGCACGACGCCGAGTTCGTGGACTACGCGCGGACCAACCCCGCGGCGGCGCGGGACTACACCGACGTCTGCTTCCGGCGGGCCATGGTCCGCGCCGAGCAGGGCCGTTGGGACGGACGCAACGAGGCCGACGTGCGGGCCGCCCTGTCGGTCCGGGAGCAGTACCTGGACCGGCATCCCGAGCATCGCCAGTCCTGGATCCGATGCGCGGAGGCTCACGAGCTCCTGGGCCGGTTCGAGCGGCGCCCGGTCGTCGCGGATGACCACCTCCGGAAGGCGCTGGAGCTGCTCGACCGCGTGGTGGCGCTCGGCGACGACTCATGGTGGTGCCGGGTCACGCGCGCGGAGTTCCGGCTTCGCCTGGGCATCCACCGGACCGCGCAGGGACGTGAGGCCGACGCGGAACACAGCCTGAGGCTGGCCGACGAGGAGTGCGAGATACTCGGGCGCGAGCGCCCGGCGGACCACCGGCGGGCGCGCATCCATGCCGCCGTCCTCGAGAAGCTCGTGTTCGCGATGAACGAGGTCCGGGAACAGGAGTCGGCGCTCGTCCGCCTGGTGGACCTGACCCGGCGGTTCCTGTCGTCCGACGACCCGGACTTCGACCGCACCCGGTACTGGAGCGCGATGAGCCGGCTCGCGGGGCTCCGGTGGATCAGCCGGCCAGGGGTCGAGGCGCGCGGACCGCTCGGCGAGACGATCCGCTATTTCGGCGAGCAGGTCCGGGCCGAGCCGCGGAACCCGCTGGTCCGCGCCGAGCTGGCGTTCGCGCTCACCCTCCTCTCGGCCGGCCACGAGCAGCGGGGAGACCTGGAGGAGGCCCGTGAGACGGTCGGGGAGTCCTTGAAGCACTACTACGAGGCGGGCCGGCTCGACCCGACCAAGCTGGAGTGGCGGTCCTCGCTCCGGAGGACCCACGTGCTGATGGTGTCGCTCCTCCAGCGCGGCGGCGCCGTGCGCGACGCGTTGGCCGAGACCGACCGGTTGCTCGCGCTCGATCCGGCGAGCCAGGAGGACGCGTGGACCGCCGCCGTGGCCCTGGCCCGGTGCGCGGCCGACCGGTCGGCGCCCGCCGAGGACGCCGAGGCCTATGCCGCGAAGGCCTTCGCCGCGCTCCGGGAGGCCCACCGGCGGGGCTTCCGCGATCTCGGCCGCATCCAGGCTGAGCACGCGCTCGACGCCCTGCGCGATCGCGAGGACTTCCAGCGGCTCGTGCGCGCGCTCCGGCTGGAGTCCCGCTGATTCCGTAACCTCTCTCCACGCCAGGGTCCCTCATCCGACGGGGCCTTTGCCTGTGCGTTTCCGTCCCGGGCGTGCGCTCCCTCCTGATGGAGGCGTTCCCGACCCGCGCGGGTGGCCGCGCGATCGTGGGATGCCCCGATTCCTGGCCGGGCAGATTACGGCCGGGTGAACAAGGAGGTCCCCCCATGCGTCGTCTGCACCTGTTTGCGCTCGTGGCCCTGTGTGCCGGCCTCGCGCCGGCCCAGGAGACCGAGGTCAAGCGTCCCCGACCGCTCCCCCAGGAGAGCCTCGAGAACAAGACCTGGGCGCCTCCGCCCGCCAAGGAGGGCCAGCCGGCCCCTTCGCCGGAGGCCCTGGCGCCCGCGGTCCAGCAGATCCTCCAGAAGCAGGCCGATCAGCTCTCGAGCGGCGCTCCGACCTTCCAGCCCCGGATCCCCGACGCGGTGTTCCACGACGACGTGCAGGGAGGCCTCTTGGCTTGCAGCCGCCGCTTCAAGAGCCAGTACACGGGGACCGGCATGAGCTTCATTCCGTTCCTCGGCTCGCAGGTCCCCCAGAGCTTCCCCTTCACGCTGGTGTTCGAGGAGGCGCGCGTGGGCGGCGTTCCCGTGGCGTTCGCCGGGACGGTGGCACCCGTGCGCTCGGGCGACGTGATCGCCTATGACCGCGGGCTCGTGCGCGAGGTCTACGAGGTCACGACCCGCCACGTCGAGCAGAAGTTCGTGCTCCACGCCTTCGCCGGCCAGGGCGACCTGGTGGTCCGGATGCGGGTCGCGACGGAGCTGCCCTTCGACGCCACGGCCCCGGAGGGCTTCCGGTTCCGGAACATGTACGGCGGCGTGACCTACGGCAAGGCCACGGTGCTGGACGCCGGCGGCCGGGCCGAGCCCGCCGAGAGCCGCTGGGACGACGGCGCGATCGAGCTCATCGTCCCCGCTTCGTTCCTGGCGTCGGCGGTCTACCCCGTGACCATCGATCCGGTGATCCAGCCGTTCGTCGAAGTGGACCTGAGCGCGATCAACTTCTTCCTTCCGGACATCGCCTATGACGCCTCGACCGACCGCTACCTCGTGACGTTCGAGGAAGCCTTCAGCGGCACCGACCACGACATCTGGGCGGAGACCCGCACGGGCGCGGGCGCTGTCGTCGCCGGCGGCGCCGGCTACATCGACCGGTCGACCGATTTCTGGGCGCTCCCGAAGTGCGCGAGCAACAACATCGCGAACAACTTCCTCGTGGTGGCGCAGCGCCAGCCCTCGGGCGGCGGCGCCTGGGCCATCTGGGGCCGGACCCGCGCCGCGGGCTCGATCTCGATGGGGAGCCAGTTCCAGATCAGCGGCGTGGAGAGCGGCGACAAGGTGAACCCGGACGTCGGAGGTGACCCGAGTCTCGCCCCACCCACCTTCTATTGCGTCGTCTGGCAGCGGAACTTCTCCGCGACCGACCTGGACATCCACTTCCGGCTCGTGAACTCCGACGGATCGCTCCCGGGGCCGGTCCTCGGCCTCGAGAACACGGGGCGGGTGGACTTCGCGCCGACGATCTCGAAGTCGGACGGCGACAGTCCGGTCACGTCCCAGAGCTGGACGGTCGTGTGGAGCTTCCAGTTCAGCCCCACGGACACGGACGTCTGGGGCGCCCTGATCGACTGGGACGGGATCCCGGCTACGCCCTTCGCCATCGAGACGGCCACGTCCAACGAGCTCGAGCCGACGGTCTCCTCTCCGACGGACGTGATCAACGGCCGGCGCACCTACCTCGTGGCCTACGAGCGCGTCGTGGGGACCGCGGGGGACGGCGATCTCATCGCCCGGGTCCTGAACGGCCCCAACGTCATCTCCTTCACGGCGAACCTCTCCACGCTGTTCGGGATGACCAGCGGCAAGCGCGAGGCGAGCCCGACCGCGGACAGCGACGGCTGCCGGTTCGCCGTGGGCTTCGAGCACTACTTCAACGCCACGACCGGCGACGTGGACGTCTACGTCGGCACGGTGCACCTGGCCGGCGCCACGATCACCCGCACCGACGGGGGCGTGGCCTGGACGGTCCCGGTCACGAGCGACGCCAGCCCCGAGATCACCTCGACCCGGAGCGGCGGCGGCGGCCCGATCCGCTACGCGCAGGTCTGGGACACGTATCCCACCCCGACGAACGGGAACATCGTGATGGGGCTCTACAACGGGCACGCCCCCACCGGCGGCCATTCGACGGGCGTCGCCGGGTGCGGCGGCCTGACGCTGGGCTTCGCCGGGATCCCCGCGCTCGGCGGCAGCGTCACCTATTCGCTCGTTGGGCTCCAGGGGGCTCCGATCATGATCCTGGGTACCCCGACCTCGCTTCCGCTCTGCCCGTCGTGCACGATCGGCGTCAGCCTCGCGGGAGCGCTGATCCTCCCCGTGCCGACGTTCTCCGCGACGATCCCCTGCGATGCGTCGCTCATCGGCGCCGTGCTGGCGATCCAGGGCGGCGACTATCCCGCGTCGAGCGGCTGCCCGGTCTCGGGCGGAAACGTCCGGACCAGCAACTCGATCCGCATCCAGATCCAGTAGTCCTCGATCGTTGTCGGTGGGGGTCGGGGTCCATTGGGGGTCCTGACCCCTTTGCGTTGTGCCCTCCGGCCGTCGTTTGCGCACTGGAGTCCAGAAACGATCCACACCCGCGCAAAGGAGGACCCCATGCGTTGCCCGCTCCTGTTCGTGATCCTGTGCGCCGGCTTCGTCCGGGCCCAGGACGAGGTCAAGGTCCCGCCCCCCGTGCAGCCGGAAATGCCCGACATCAAGGTCTGGGGCACTCCCCCCAGCAAGGATGGTCAGCCGGCCGCCCCTCCCGAGGCGATGGCACCCATGGTCCGGCAGATCCTGGAGAAGCAGGCGCGCGAGTTGAGCAGCGGACGTCCGGTGCTCCACCACCGCATTCCCGACGAGGTGTTCCATGACGCCCTGCCGGGGAGCCTCTGGGCGTCCAGCCGCCGCTTCAAGAGCCAGTTCACGGGGTCCGGCATGAGCTTCATCCCGTACCTGGGCTCGCACGTCCCCCGGAACTTCCCCTTCACGCTCAGCTTCGAGGAGGCCCGGGTGGGCGCTCTCCCCGTGGTCTTCGCCGGGACGGTGGCGCCCGTGCGCTCGGGCGACGTGATCGCCTATGACCGCGGGCTCCTGCACGAGGTCTACGAGGTCACCACCCGGCACGTCGAGCAGAAGTTCGTGCTCCAGGCCTTCCCCGGCCAGGGCGACCTCGTGGTCCGGATGCGGGTCGCGACCGAGCTCCCCTTCGAGGCCGCCTCCGAGGGCTTCCGGTTCCGGAACATGTACGGGGGCGTGACCTACGGCAAGGCCACGGTGGTGGACGCGGGCCGTCGGGCGGAGCCCGCCGAGAGCCGCTTCGAGGAAGGCGCAATCGAGCTGGTCGTCCCCGCTTCGTTCCTCGCGTCGGCGGTCTACCCGGTGACGATCGATCCCGTCATCCAGCCGTTCGTCCAGGTGGACACGTCAGACCTCAACATGTTCCTTCCCGACATCGCCTACGACGTCACCACCGACCGTTATCTCGTGGTCTTCGAGCAGGCCTTCAGCGGCGTGGACCACGACATCTGGGCCGAGACCCGGACCGCGACCGGCGCGCCCGTCGCCGGCGGCGGCGGCTACATCGACCAGAGCAGCGACTTCTGGGCGATCCCCAAGTGCGCGAACAACAACATCGCGAACAACTTCCTGGTCGTGGCGCAGCGCCAGCCCCTGGGCGGGGGCGCCTGGTCCATCTGGGGCCGGACGCGCCACGCCGGGTCGATCATCATGGGACCCCCGATGCAGATCAGCGGGGCGGAACTCGGTGACAAGGTGAACCCGGACGTGGGGGGCGATCCGAGCCTGGCTCCTCCCACCTTCTACTGCGTGACCTGGCAGCGGAACCTCAACCCCACCGACGCGGACATCCACTTCCGGATGGTCGCCGCGGACAGCACCCTCCCGGGTGCCCCGAACCTGCTCGAGAACGCGCCGTCCCGCATCGATTTCGCGCCTACGATCTCGAAGTCGAACGGCAACCCCCCGTCCAGCTCGCAGGACTGGACGATCGTGTGGAGCTTCCAGTGGACCCCCACGGACACCGACATCTACGGCGCCCGTGTCCATTGGGACGGGACGGTCACGAACGGCACCTTCCCCATCGAGACCTCCATCTTCAACGAGATCGAGCCGACCGTCTCCTCTCCGACCGACTTGATCAACGGCGGCCGTACCTATCTGGTGGCCTATGAGCGCGTGCTGAGCACCGTCGATGGGGACCTCCTCGGCCGGATCCTGAACCGCACGTCCCTGGTCTCCGACGTGGCGAACCTGTCCACGCTGTTCTCGATGACCATGGGTCGCCGCGAGACGAGCCCCACCGTGGACAGCGACGGCTGCCGGTTCGCCGTCGGCTATGAGTTCTACTTCAGCGCCGGGGACGTGGACGTCTACGTCGGCACGGTCCACCTCGCCGGCTCCACGATCAGCCTCAGCGACGGGGGCGTGGCCTGGACGGTCCCGTCCACGAGCGACGCGAGCCCGGAGATCACCTCAACCCGGAGCGGCGGCGGTGCGCCGGTCCGCTACGCCCAGGTCTGGGACACCTACCCGACCGGCAACAACGGGAACATCCTCATGGGCCTCTACGAGGGCCATCGGCCAGCCGGGGGCCACACGGCGGGGGTCGGCGGATGCGGCGGCCTGACGCTGACCGCCACCGGGACTCCGGCGCTGGGCGCGAGCGTCCGCTACTCGCTCGCCGGGTTCCAGCCGGGGGGGGCTCCGGTCCTGCTCCTGGGCACGCCGACCACGCTACCGCTCTGTCCGGCGTGCACGATCGGCGTCAGCCTCGCGGGAGCGCTGATCCTGCCGGTGGGGTCGTTCGCGGCGACGATCCCTTGCGATCCGGTGCTCCTCGGCGCGGTCATCGCGATCCAGGGCGGCGACCATCCCGCGTCGAGCGGCTGCCCGGTCCCGGGCGGGAACGTCCGGACCAGCAACTCGATCCACATCCAGATCCAATAGAAGCCAGGGGTCAGGACCCGCCGCGGGTCCTGACCCCTTTTCTTCGTGCGCTTCCGGCGCGGGTGTCGCTCCACGAGTTGGACGGGCGCGGAAAGATGGTGTGCACGGTCGATGACGACTCGCTGCGCCCGTTCATCGCTCTCTCTCGACCGGTCCGGGTCTTCCCGGCCGTCGCCCCTGGAAAGCCGGCGGAGCCCGTGCGAGCATCGGGTCCCGGGCAGCGCGCGGGACTCCGAGACCGCCACAGGAAAGGAACCGTCATGGGAGCGATCGGACTCGCCGCGTCGTTGTTCGCGCTCGCGGTCGCGCAGGGCGCGCCCACCACGCTGCTCCACCAGGACCTCGGAGGCACCGGGACGTTCGTGCACACCGCGACCTTCCTGGTCTCGTCGGAGGATGCGCTCGCGACCTGGGCACGCCATCCCTGGTCCCTGGAAGGGACGACGAACCTCCTGCTCCCGCCCGAGGCGGGGGGGAGCCGCCGGATCGGCTCCGGCGACCGGTTCGTGGAGTTCCTGCTGGCCACCTACCCGGTGATCACCCCGACCTCCACGGGGACCTCGACGTGCGCCGCGACCAGCTTCGTCCGGGTGTTCACCGGATGCGGGGGCCCGGCCGTCTGCACCCCCGGCTCCTGCTTCCCCACCTGGACCGGAGCGCACATCGGCTGCCCGGGCTCCTGCCTGGCCGGATCGGGCTGCGCGCGGAGCGCCCACACGGTCACCTCGGCCGTGGTCAGCGGAAGCTGCGTCTGCGGTCCCAGACCCGCCGTGTGCTTCGCGCAGGGGCCATTCACGGTCCAGAGCTTCACCACCAGCGGCCCTCTGTGTGAGTGCGTCTCGCCCCCTCCACCCTGCACCACCGTCGGAAGCGGCGGCGGCTACCTCATCTTCCCTGAGATTCCGCTGACCTGCGTCACGCCGCCCAGCATCGGGACCAGCTTCCGCCTGCACAACGGCGTGTCCCCCGGCTTCATCTCGCTCGGCCTGTGCCTGTCCGCCCCCTACGTCCTGGCCGGCTGCTTGACGGCCTACGCCTGGACGATCCCGCTCGTCCTCTTCCCGTTCGCGGCCGGCCAGGACGTCGTGATCCCGGTCCCGAACGATCCGCAGCTCATCGGGGCCTCGGTCTGTCTCCAGGGCGTGTCCGCGTACACGACGGGCTGCCTCCTCCTGAGCGAAGGCGTCCGGGCGACCGTGCAGCCCTGACCCCGCCCGGGCTCCGGGTCCGCGCGTACGGCGACCGCGGACCGCTCGTGATCGCCCTCCACGGCGGGCCGGGAGCGCCGGGGCACATGGCGCCGGTCGCGCGCGCGCTCGCGGCCGGTGGCTTCCGCGTGCTCGAGCCGTTCCAGCGCGGGAGCGGCGGCGCGCCGCTCACGGTGGCGCGCCACGTCGAGGACGTCCACGCGGTGATCGCGTCGCTCGGCCCGGCCGCGCGTCCCGCGCTCGTCGGCTCCTCCTGGGGCGCGATGCTCGCGCTCGCCGCGGCGGCGGCGCGCCCCGACCGCGTCGCGGCGCTCGTGCTGGTCGGGTGCGGCACGTTCGATCCGGCCGCGCGCGCCCGCCTGCGCACGAACCTCGAGGAGCGGATCGACCCCGCGCTCCGGCGGCGCCTGGAGCGGCTCGCGGAGACGGTGCCCGACCCCGACGCGCGCCTGCGCGCGATGGGCGACCTGCTGCTTCAGGTCCACTCGTTCGACGCGGAACCGGCCGGCGAGGACGTCGAGCCGTGCGATGCGCGCGCGCACGAGGAGACGTGGGCCGACTGGCTCCGGCAGGAGGCCGCCGGCGTCTATCCGGCCGCCTTCGCGGCGATCCGCGCGCCGGTCCTCATGCTGCACGGCGCGCACGACCCCCACCCCGGCCCGATGATCCGCGCGAGCCTGCTCCCCCATCTCCCGCAGCTCGAGTACCGCGAATGGGAGCGCTGCGGCCACCAGCCGTGGCTCGAGCGCGCCGTGCGCGACGAGTTCCTCGAGACGCTGCGCGCGTGGCTGCATCTCAGGGCCACCTGATTGAGAATCCCCAGCCCGCGGGCGAGGATGGCGCGCCGATGGGCGAGGTCCGAATCGAGTTCGAACGGGACCTGGCGCGCTGGAGGGTGCGGTACCAGGGGCGTCCCCGGCACGAGCTGCTCCGGCTCCTCCTCCTCGGCCTCGAGCGCGAGGAGCTGGTCTCGATCGGCTACCGGGACGCGGTGCTCGAGGGGCGGCTCCAGCGGATGCCGATCCCCGAAGGCGTCCGCGACGTCGTCCGCCAGGCGCTCCTCTGGACCTGGAAGGACGAGGAGATGCACGCCATCTACGTCCGAGGCGCGCTCCTCAAGCTGGGCAGCCCGCGCCTCCGCCTCCAGGCGCTCGCCCGACAGCTCGCCGGAGCGATCGGCGGCTGGTCCAGCTCGATCCTCCAACACGTTCCCTGGTCCCAGGCGCCGCTCTCGCGACTCCTCGCGCGCGGCTTCAGCCTCGCCGGGCTCCTCACCGGCCGCGTCTCCTCCTCGATCTGGGCCCGGCTCGACGTCCAGCCGTTCCGCGAGTTCTGCCTCTTCAACGTGGACGCGGAGCGCACCGCGGCCGCCTGCTGGGAGCGCGCCACCGAGCTCTCCCGGAGCTTCGGCGGCATCCCGCACGCGACCATCGAGGAGCTGAGGCGCATGCAGGTGGACGAGACGAACCACACGCGTCTCTTCGAGCTCCTGGCCGCGAGCTTCGACGACCAGGACCGGCTCGTCGCCGGAGTGGACGAGAACACGCTCGCCGCTCGCATCCGCGAGGTCGGCGTCCACTTCGTGAGCCGCGCCCGCCGGCCGGACCCGCCGAGCGAGAACCCGCTGGGGACGGGAGGCGAGGTCTGGGTCGCGGAGGGGCGCGATTCCGGCGCCAAGCTCCCGCTCTTCCGCCGCCTGCTCGCCGACGCGGGCCTCCCCGAGGTGCTGCGCGAGCGCGCGGCGCGCGTGCGGAAGGGGATCGCCGACCTCCGGGTCGCGGTGAAGGCCAGCTTCATGATGGGCTACCACCGGAAGGACCTCTCCCCCATCGTCGATCCCGCGCTGCTCCGCGCGCTCGTGCTCGAGCTCCACGCCCTCGGCGCCCGCGACGTCGCCGTGGTGGAGTCGCGGAACATCTACGACCGCTTCTACGCGCGCCGGAGCGTGCCGGAGGTGGCCGCCTACTTCGGGATGGACCTCGCTCCCGCCCGGATCGCGGACCTCTCCGAGGAGCAGGTGGAGCACCACTTCGCCCGCGGCATGGCCCAGGCGACGGTGGGGCGGAGCTGGAAGCAGGCGGACCTCCGCATCAGCTTCGGGAAGCTCCGCAGCCACCCGGTGGACCAGGTGCACCTCTCGGTCGCCAACCTCGAGGCGATGGGCGCGCGTTGCGACGAGTTCATCTTCACCGAGCGCCAGGCGCACCGGGACGCGGCGATCATGACGCTGATCAGCGACTTCCCGCCGCACTTCGCGCTCCTCGAGGGGTTCGACGCCGCGCCCGACGGGCTGCTCGGGGTCATGGGCTGCCCGCGACCCCGCAGCCCGCGCCGGCTCTACGCCGGCCGCGACGCGATCGCCGTGGACTGCGTGGCCGCGCGGCACCTCGGCGTGGCGGACCCGAAGCGCTCGGGCGTCCTCCGGATGGCCTTCCACTGGTTCGGCGACCCGCGCGAGCGGACCGTGGTGCGCGGCGTGGACGAACCCGTCCGCCCGTGGCGGGGCCCGCAACAGGGCGAGTGGTCCTCGCTCCTCAGCCTCGTCGCCTTTCCGATCTACAGCGTGGCGAGCGGCCGCGGGTCCCTCTTCGTCCCCGAGATGGACGAGGCGGCCTTCCCGCCGGCGACGCCGCCGCGCGCGGGGCTCGCGCTGGCGCGCGGAGCGCTCCGGACGCTCCTGGGCCTGAGGCATGCCCGCTGAGCGGCGCGCGGTCGTCATCGGCGCGGGCGTCGGCGGGCTGAGCGCGGCGCTCCGCCTCCGGCGCGCCGGATGGCGCGTGCAGCTCCTCGAGGCGGGGCCGGGCGCGGGCGGGCTCGCCTCCGGTCTCGAGCTCGAGGGGTTCCGCTTCGACGGCGGGCCCTACGTGCTCCTCGACCGGCCCGGGCTCGAATGGGCCTTCGCACGCCTCGGCCTCGCGCTCGAGGACCTCGTCCGGCTCCGGCGGATCGGGCCGCTTTACGAGGTCCGGTCGGGCGCGGAGCGCGTGCGCGTCCACGCGGACCTGGAGTGGACGGCGGAGGACCTGGACCGGCGCTGGCCCGGCGCCGGCTCGCGCTACCTCGAGTTCGCGCGTCGCATGCTCCGGACCTGGGAGCGGCTCGCGCCGCTCCAGCGGCGCTCGCGTCCGGGTCTCCGCGCCCTCCTCGAGGCGCGCGCGCTCCCCTGCGTGCCGTTCCTGTTCCGCTCGCTCGGCGCGGTGCTCCGCTCGAGCGGGCTGCCGCGCGCCGTGCAGGACGCGCTTGGCATCTGGACCCACGTGGCGTCGCAACCGCTCGACGAGGCGCCGAGCCCGATGGCCTTCGTCCCCGCGCTCATCCACGGCGCCGGCGCGTGGCTGCCGGAAGGCGGCGTGGCCGTCCTCCCCGCGCTGCTGGCGGCGCGCGCCGCCGCCGAGGGCGTCGAGCTCCGGTACGGCGCGCCCGTCGCGCGCATCGAGGTCGAGGCGGGGCGCGTGCGCGGCGTTGCCACGGCGGACGGCGGGCGGTGGCCGGCCGACGCGGTGGTCTCGAACGCGCACGGCGTCGGGACCCACGTGGAGCTGCTCCCGGAGACCCCGGCCGCGCGGCGGCTCCGGCGCCTGCCGCTCCAGTCGCCCGGCGTCTGCGCCTACCTCGCGGTCCGGGGCCGCCCGCCCGACCACTACCTCACGTTCCACCTCGTGGACGGCGAGCCCTGCCGCCTCTTCATCGCTCCCTCCGTCGTGGACGGGGCGCGCGCGCGGGACGGCCGTTGGTGGCCTGCCCGGCTCCTCTCCCCGCTCGCGCACGGCGAGGCCGAACGGCTCGGCGAGGACGGCCAGCGCGCGTGGATCGAGAAGCTCCTCGCGGAGGACTGGTGGCGGGAGGGCCTCGAGGCGCGCGTGCTCGCGGTGCGGACGCCCGCGGCGTGGGGTCGCGCCTTCCGGCTCCACCGCGACAGCATGAACCCCGTGATGACCGCGCGGTTCATGCGGCAGGGGCGGCTTCCGCATCGGAGCCCGCACGCGCGGGGACTCTACCTCGCCGGAAGCTCCACGCACCCGGGGCAGTGGGTCAGCTTCTGCGCGATCTCGGGCGTGCTGGCGGCGGAACGCCTCATCGAGGACCTGGGCTGATGCTGGACGCGGTGCTCGAACCGACCCCGCGCGGGCGCGTGCGGGTGGCCCGGCTGGGCGCCGGCCCGGCCGTGCTGCTCCTCCACGGGTATCCCGAGACCCTCCAGATCTGGAGCCGGGTCGCGCCGCGGCTCGCGCGCCGCTTCGAGGTCTTTGCGTTCGACTGGCCTGGGCTCGGGCGGAGCGATCCGTGGGAGGGCGGAGCGACGCCCGCCCACTTTGCCGACCGCCTCCGGGACCTGATGGACCACTGGAGGCTCGGACGCGCGCACGTCGTGGGGCTGGACATGGGGGGCCAGCCGGCGCTGGTCTGCGCCGCGCGTCACCCCGCGCGGGTCGCGACCGTCGTGGCGCTCAACTCGCTCGTCCTCTGGGATGAGGCGACCTCGTGGGAGATCCGCGTGCTGCGGAAGATGAAGTGGAACCATCTGCTGCTCCGGCGCTTTCCGGGTCTGGTGTTCGCGCGCGCGGTCCGCACGTTCCTCCCGCGCGGTGAAGGGCTGACGCCGGAGGCGCGCGAGGACTTCTGGTCGGCCTTCCGCGAGCCGCGGGTGCGGAGGCTCCTCATCCGGATGTGCGCCGGCTGGCAGGCCACGCTCCCCGCGCTCCCGGAGGACTACGCCCGCATCCGCGCTCCGGCGCTCGCGCTCTGGGGGGAGGCCGAGCGGCACTTCCCCCCGGAGCACGGGCGCCGGCTGAGCCGGATCGTCCCCGGCGCGGAGCTGGCGCTCGTTCCGGGCGCGGGCCATTGGATGCCCTGGCACCGCGCCGGCGAGGTGGCCGCCGCGCTCGAGCGGTTCCTGGTTGCGGGGTCCCAGTAGTCAGCCCGCGGCACCGTCCGTAGACTGGCCGCCCTTTCCCCCAGAGGAGGGAGTCCCATGACCGTTCCGGTGGCCTTCATCAACGAGAACCGCGAGCGATTCGTGAAGGAGCTCGTGGAGTACCTGGCGATCCCGAGCGTGAGCACGCTGCCCGAGCGCAAGGCGGACGTGGACCGCGCCGGCGAGTTCGTGCGGCGCCAGCTCGTCGGGCTCGGCTTCGCCGTGCAGGTCTTCCCGACCGCGCGCCATCCGATCGTCTACGGCGAGTGGACCAACGCCGGCGCCGGCGCGCCCACGGTGCTGATCTACGGCCACTACGACGTGCAGCCCCCCGACCCGCTGGGCGAGTGGCGGCACGGGCCGTTCGAGCCGACCATCGAGGGGGGCAACGTCGTGGCCCGCGGCTCGAGCGACAACAAGGGCCAGCACTTCGCCCACCTGAAGGCGCTCGAGGCCTGGATGAAGGCCGAGGGAAGGCTGCCGGTCAACGTGAAGGTGCTGATCGAGGGGGAAGAGGAGATCGGGAGCCCGAACCTCGAGCCGTTCGTGCGCGAGCACCAGGACCTGCTCCGCTGCGACATGGTGGTGATCTCGGACACCGCGCAGTTCGCGCCGGGCGTGCCGGCGATCTGCTACGGGCTCCGCGGGCTCGTGTACCGCGAGATCGTGGTGACCGGGCCGAGCCACGACCTGCACTCGGGCTCCTACGGCGGGTCGCTCGACAACCCGGCGACGGTGCTCTCGCGCATCCTGTCGCGCCTCCATGACAGGAACGGCCGCGTGATGATCCCCGGCTTCTACGATGACGTGCTGCCGCTCACCCCCGAGGAGCGCCGCGGGTTCGCGAAGCTCGGGCACAAGGACGGCGAATACCGGCGGGAGATCGGGGTCCCGCGCCTCGCGGGCGAGAAGGGCTACACGACGCTCGAGCGGCTCTGGGCGCGGCCCACTTGCGAGGTCAACGGCGTCTACGGCGGGTTCATGGGCGAGGGCGCGAAGACCGTGATCCCCGCGCGCGCCGGCGCCAAGGTGAGCATGCGCCTCGTGCCGAACCAGGACCCGAAGAAGGTCGTCGCGGCCTTCGACCGGTTCATCCGCTCGGTGGCGCCGCCCACGGTGAAGGTCGAGCTGAAGACGCACTCGGCCGGCGGCCCGGTGCTCGTGTCGCGCGAGGGCCCCGCCGTGCAGGCCTGCGCGCGCGCGATCGAGAAGGGGTTCGGCCAGGCTCCCGTCTACATCCGCGAGGGAGGCTCGATCCCGGTTGTGCGCACGTTCGGCGAGATCATGGGGGTCCCGGTCGTGCTGGTCGGCTTCGGGCTCCCGGACGACCGGCTCCACTCGCCGAACGAGAAGTTCAGCCTCGCCGACTTCCAGCGCGGCATCCTGACTTCCGCGCACATCCTCGCGGAGGCGGCCGCCGCGAGCCCCGAGGCGCTCCGCGCGCCGCCGACGGCCGCTCCCGCGGCGGCGAAGGCGGCCACGCGGCGCCGCCCGAAGGCGCGCGCCCGGCCGAAGGCGCGAAAGGCCGGAGCCCGGCGGAAGAAGTCGCGGCGCTGATTCAGGGCGGCGCCTCCAGGACCGCTCCGAGCCGCTCCAGGGCGCGCCCAGCGACCGCTCGAGCGCGGCGGTGCGCTCCTGGGAGAGGCCCCAGCCGGCTCCGTCGCAGCGGGTCCATCAGCACGGCCGCGCGCGCGGGCTCGACGACGTTCTCCACCTCGGGGAACTGCAGGGCCGCGAGCGTCTCGTGACAATCATGTTGGTCAAGACATCTGTTGATGTCGCGCGAAAAGGGGTCAGGACCCTTTTCCGCGGCGGAAAAGGGTCCCGACCCCTTTTCGCTACAATCCGCGGCCATGAAGCGACGGTCGGTACTGGAGGCGCTGGAGGCCTACGTCCGGTCGGGCGCGGAGGCCGCCCGCGTGGACGCGGCGGAGCAGCGGGCCACCGCGCTCCGGATCGTCGCGTTCGTCCGCGAGCACGCGGACTGCCTCGAGCGGACCTGTCCCCCCGGCCACCTCACCGGCTCGGGGCTGGTGGTGACCGCCGCCCTGGACCGCGTGCTGCTCACGCTCCACCGGAAGCTCGGCCGCTGGCTCCAGCTCGGCGGCCATGCCGACGGGGAGCCGCGCCTCCACGAGGTGGCGCTGCGTGAGGCGCGGGAGGAGTCGGGTCTCGCCGACCTGGAGCTGGTCCCGCTCGGCCCGGAGGATCCGCCGGCCATCCACGACGTGGACGTCCACTGGATCCCGGAGCGCGCCGGGACGCCCGGGCACTGGCACCTGGACCTGCGCTACCTCATGCGGACCTCCGACCCGGACCGGATCGTGGTCTCGGAGGAGTCGCAGCAGCTCCGCTGGTTCCCGCTGGAGGAGGCCTACGGGGTCACCGACGAGCGGAGCATGCACCGCCAATTCGACAAAGTGAGAAGCCTCCGCGAACGACGAAGCTCCTGACGGGTTGCGCGGGGCTCGTCAGGCCGGTTACCCTGCGTCTTCGCCGCGCACACCTCGCGGCGGAATCACCACCATCGGGACATCGGGTTCCGGGTCGTCATCGGGGCTTCCTCCCGTTCCTGAGCGGGGCCAGCCCACCACCACCACACGGAGGAGGAGTTTCATGCAGCTCAGACCGGTCCACCTCGTCCTCGTCGCAGTCTGCGCCAGCCTCGCCGTCGCCCAGGGGGGGGCGGGCGTGATCTCGAACCACACGGCGCATCCCATCGACAGCCTGCATGGGGTCAGCGGGCAGATCATTCCGCTCGGCGTCAGCTCCTCCACCAGCTTCGACGAGTCCCGCTCGCAACACCTGCTGCTCGCGCCCTTCCTGCCCCCGACACCCGCGGTGCTCAGCGGGATCGCGGTCTCGCCTCACGTGATCGGCGCGGCCGTTCCGTACCAGAGCCTCACGATCAGCCTGGGCCTGACCACGGCCTCGACGCTCAGCCCGACCTACGCCACCAATCTCCCGAGCCCCACGGTGGTGTTCCAGCAGACGAGCTTCTCGATCTCGTACCCCAGCGCGGCCGCCTGGGTGCCGATCACCTTCCAGACCCCCTTCCAGTACGACGGCATCAGCAACCTCGTGATCGAGTTCCAGAAGGTCATCGACCGGCCGAACAACCCCATGACCGTCACGACCTCCCATCAGCTCGTGACCTTCCCCACCCGGACCGATCTCCCCGGGGCCATCTGGAACTTCGGCACCTATGGCAGCGGCGCCTCCACCGCGCCGACCGCCACCACGACGACGGGGGGCAAGCTCCTCCTGCGGCTCATCTGGGGGTCGACCCGGACGCTCACGATCGCGAGCACGCGCATCACGTCCCCGAGCCGCAACTACTTCCACCTGGGCGCCACTGCCACGCTGACCGTCCAGGGGCTCCCGGGCGAGCAATACGTCAACACCATCGACATCGCGCTGCTCGGCACGCCGGTCGTCGTCCCGCCGGTGGTGGGCTACTACTGGCTCCCGAGCTTCTTCAACATCTTCTTCATCGGGATCCTGGACGGCACCGGCCGGGGTCCGCTTCCGATCGTCGTCCCCAACGAGATGTCGATTGTGGGCATCCACGTCTACTTCCAGTCGGCCACCGCGGGCGCCGGCATCGTGTTCACGAACGTCGCCGACGCGATCATCGCCCTCTAGTGCCCTGTCACAGAGATTCGTCGCAGAAGAAAACGCTGGACCGGCGCGGACTCATCGCGCTGACGAGCAGAGGAATCAGGAGGTGAGTGGGGGAGCTTCGGTCCCCCAAGTCCGCGTCCGGTGTCCTGGCCCAGACATATGCTGCGAATCCCTGATACGGGACACTAGCCCTCAAGCCCTGATCGAGAGCACGACCCCCGGGCCCGCGCCCGGGGGTCGTCTCGTCGGGCTTGCGCCCCTCCGGGCCGCAGGCTACTTTGGGCCCGACTTCGGAAAGACGTTTCGGGGGCAGAGCCATCGGGTCGTGTTCGGGGCCTTCCGGAGAGCCGCATGTCGGCCGGTGGGGGGCCTCCTGTCGCCAGAGGAGGAGACTCATGCGCCGCAGTCCGCTGTTCGCCGCCCTCTTCGCCACGCTCGCCGTCGCCCAGCCGGTCAACTACACCGCGCATCCGATCGATAGCCTGCACGCGGTCTACGGACAGATCATCCCGCTCGGCTGCTTCTCGGCCACGAACTTCGACGAGGGGAGGACCCAGCACCTGATCCTGGCTCCCTACCTCCCGCCGACGCCGGCGGTGCTCTCGACGATCGAGGTCTCGCCGCACGTGACCGGGGCTTTCGTGCCGTACCAGAGCCTCACGATCACGATGAGCCTGACCACGGCCACCACGCTCGGCGCCAGCTTCGCCGCGAACCTGCCGAGCCCTCAGGTCGTCTTCCAGCAGAACAACTTCTCGCTCGCCTTCCCGAACTCGGCGGTCTGGGTCCCGATCCAGCTCCAGAACCCGTTCCAGTACGACGGGATCAGCAACCTCGTGATCGAGTTCCAGAAGGTCGTGGACCGGCCCAACAATCCGAACACTCCGATCATCTCCCACCAGCTCGTGACCTACCCCGCACGGAACGACCTGCCGAACGCCGTCTGGCACTATGGGGTCTACGGGAGCGGCGCCGCCACCGCGCCCACCGCCACCGTGATCGGGGCCGGCAAGCTGCTCCTGCACCTCGTCTGGGGGGGGACCCGGACGCTTACGATCGCGAGCACGCGCATCCCGACGCAGCCGCCGGTCCGCGACTACTTCCACCTGGGCGCCACGGCCACGCTGACCGTGCAGGGGGTGCCCGGCGAATTCTTCGTGAACACCATCGACGTCGCGCTGCTCGGCACCCCGGTCACGTTCCCGCCGATCATCGTCGGGAACTACTGGCTCCAGACCTTCTTCAACGTCTTCTTCACCGGCGTCCTGGACCCCATGGGTCGCGGACCGCTCTCCATCGTGGTCCCGAACGCGCCCATGCTCGTGGGCCTTCACATCTACTTCCAGTCGGCGACCGCCGGTCCCGCCGGCATCATCTTCACGAACGTCGCCGACGCGATCATCGCGGCGTAGCGACCACTCCCCAGGCCGGCTCCCGGTCCCGCGGGGGCCGGCCTGCACCGGCCGCTAGAGGTGCGCCCGGTCAATGCCGAGCCTCTTCATGCGGCTGCGCAGCGTGCTCGGATGGAGTCCCAGGAGCCGGGCGGCTCCCCGGCTGCCATCCACGATCCACCCCGTGCGCTCGAGGGTCGCGCGGATGTGGGCCCGTTCGACCTCCTCCATCTCCCGCGAACGGGGAGCCGCATGGGATCGGGCCGGTCCGCCGAGCAGGCCCTCCTCCACGCTCAACTCCTCGCCGGTGGCGAGGATCGCCGCGCGCTCGACCACGTTCTGCAGCTCCCGGATGTTGCCCGGCCAGGAGTAGCGGGCGAGCCGGTCCATGGACCCGCCGGAGACCCGCGTCACCGGCTTGCCGAGCTTCTTGGCCAGTCGCTGGAGGAAGAACGCAACGAGCAGCGGCACGTCGTCCGGCCGCTCGCGCAACGGCGGCACGCGGAGCGGGATCACGTTCAGGCGATAGAAGAGATCGGCCCGGAACCTCCCCTCCTCCACCGCGCGGCCAAGGTCGCGGTTCGTCGCCGCGATCACCCGCACGTCCACCCTCACGGACTGGCTGCTCCCGATCGGCTCGAATTCCTGCTCCTGGAGCACGCGGAGCAGCTTCACCTGGGTGTCGGGCGGCAGCTCGCCGACCTCGTCCAGGAAGAGCGTCCCCCCGTCGGCCAGCTTGAAGCGGCCTTCCCGGGGGGCGAGCGCGCCGGTGAACGCGCCCTTCACGTGGCCGAACAGCTCGCTCTCGACCAGTCCGGCCGCGATCGCCGCGCAGTTCACCTTCACCAGCGGGCGTCCGCGGCGGCCGCTGCGCTCGTGGATCGCGCGCGCGACGAGCTCCTTGCCGGTGCCCGTCTCGCCCTGGATCAGCACGGTCGCGTGCGTGGGCGCCACCCGCTCGACCTCGCGCAGCAGGTCGGTGAGCGCGCGGCTGCGCCCGACGATCTCCTCGAATCCCTGCTCCCGCCGGATCTCCTCCCGGAGGTACACGTTCTCGGCCGCGAGCTGGTCCCGGAGCCGGCGCACTTCCTCGTGCGCGAGGCAGTGGTCGAGGGCCACGGCCACCGCGCCGGCCACCTGCTCGAGCAGCCCGCGGTGCAGGCCCGCGTACGCCCCCGGGCTCGCGGCCATGAAGAAGAGCACCGCCCGACAGCGTCCGTCGGTCACGAGCGGCAGGGCGCAGAGGGCCTGCATACCCTCGCGCTGCATGACCTGGAACGTCGTCGGGAACCGCTCGCGCAGCTCCTCGCGCGACCCCGTGACCACCCACTCACGGTTCTGGAGCACCCAGTGGCACGCGGTCCCCGCCGCCGCCAGCACGTGGGGCTGCGTCGGCTCGACCCTTCCCCCGCGGGGCGTCAGGAGGTGGCCGCGGAGGCGATCTCCGTCCATCGGCATCTCGATCCCGAAGCGGTCCGTCGGGAGCAGGTCCTGGAGGCTCGCCGCCAGCGCGCCGAACAGCTCGTCGCGATCCAGGTGCCGGCCGATCGCGCGGTTCACCTCGAGCAGCGCCGCGCTCTCCCGGGTCAGGCGCTCCTGCTCCTCGAGCCACACGACGATCTGGTCGGCCGGAAGGCGTCCCTTCACCGCGTCGGCGACCGCGGAGAGAACGTCATGAGGTCGACGGTGCTCGCCCGCCGCTCGAAGGACCTTGAGCAAGACCGCGCGATCGTCGGGGCCAGGCTCGCTCGGGTCGGGCGCGCGGTCCGGCGCGGAGGCGGATTGCGGTTCTCCCATGGCTCTCCGGCCGCAGTATAGGCCGGCCCGGAGAGCCGCGTGCCGGCATTCTTCCAGTCATTCGAGAGCGGCGCTCCCCCCGTCGTCGAGCCGGGGGCACAGGAGCCCTGCGGTCGGGGAAGGCTCTCCCCCGGGGAGCCATGGGGCGGCGGCGGGCGACGGCCACGCCGCGCGAACGGCCTGGGCGAAGGCCTCGACCGCGTCCGGACCGGCTCGAGCCGGCGCGGCGGAGCGCACGAGAGGATCGAGGAGCGGAATCATGGCGCTCACCGGTTCCCCCTGGTCCGGGTGCGGAGACGGTAGAGGGCCGTGTCCGCCGTGACGAACAGCGTCGCTCCATCCTCCCCCCACGCGCAGTTGGCCGTGGCCGCCCCCAGGTCCACGCGGCCGAGGAGCGTCCCGTCCGGGGCCAGGACGTAGAGGCCGCCGGGGCCCGCCACGAAGAGCCTCCCCGCGCGATCGACCTTCACGCCGTCGGGGAGCCCCTGCCCCCGGGAGAGCCAGGGGGTCGCGTCCCAGAGGACGCGGCGGTGTCGCGCCCGGCCACCCTGGTCCAGCTCGTAGGCCTGGAGGACGGGGCGCTTCTCGCGCGCGTTGGTCACGTAGAGGGTCCGCTCGTCGGGGGAGAAGGCGAGGCCGTTGGGCCCCTCGAGATCGTCGGCGAGGAGGATGAGCGTTCCGGCAGCAAGGCGGCAGACCCCGCTGAACGTCAGCTCCCGCGCGGGATCTGGGTAGCCGGCGAGGATCTCTTCGAAGGTCGCCCCGTGAGCGATCTGGCCCACGAATACCCAAACGGGAACGCGCATGCCTCGAATACAGGCTCGGCCGCTCATGATCCGAGGGTCCTGCATCCCCGAGGATGACCCCACAGAGGAATCCGACCTCGGAGGTCCGCCGGGAGCCTGTAGAAAGGACCGGAGCGCGTCCGACCGCCCCACGCCCTTCTGCGGAGGCCGCCGACGCGCTCCTGGCCTCTCGTTCTCGGCTTCGCTCACCGCGCCGCGGCCAGCGGGGCCGTGGTGAAGTTCACGCCGAAGCGGCGGCACCAGACCGTCACCGCCCGGTGCTTCTCCAGGTCCACCTCGGCCGGCACGTCGTAGTTCTGGTTGCCCTGGTTCCCCTTGAGGGCGCCCAGGCTCACGAACCCCGCCGTCTTCACGGTCTCGTTGTCCTTCGCGTCCGCCGCCGCCACCAGGTAAAGCTGGAGGTCCGGGCCGTTCGAGGTCTCGAAGTCCGAGAGCCGGAGCACTCGCCGGCCGTCCGCCATGCGGTAGACCATGGCCGTGCCCATCCCCTGGTGGGCCCCGTCGTGGAACCGGCCCTTGAGGAGCAGCGTCGCCCCGGCATCCGTCATCCCGGACGTCATGGGCGACGCGAGTGCCAGGCTCTCGTTCACCTGCTTGTTCACGAAGAGCAGCTCGGGACGGAACGCGAGCCACGCGCCCGCCAGCAACGCGACACCCCCGGAAACGAACACGATCTTCCTCGTCTGCATGGGAAAGCCTCCTGTGGTTTTTCGCTTCGACCGCTCCGGGCTGGAGGGTCCTGATCAGCGTTTCGCCGTCTCGGATGCACCTCGGCCGGCGCGCGTTACCCGCTCATTCCACGACCTGGAGCGCATGACCGTCGGCGTCGCGGAAGAGGAACCCGCGGCCGAAGCCCAGCACGCACCCCGCGGTCCGGATCAGGCCGGGCGACACGAGCCCCGCGCGCGCCCGCTCCACCGCCCGGAACACCGCCGCGCCGTCCCGCGCGCTGAGGCGCGTCTCCCAGTGCCAGAGGTCGCTCGCCCGCGAGTCCGCCGGCGCCGGCCGCCCGTCGCGCGGGCTCAGGTACTCGAGGAGCTCGATCCCCGGTCCCTCCGGCGCCGCCAGGCCCGTGATCCTCAGGCGCGCGCCGAACACGTTGTTCAGCCGCTCCTGCTCGGTCCCGTGGTTCTCGCTCTCCCCCACGACCCGGAGGCCCAGCACGTCACGGTAGAGGCGCAGACTCGCATCCGTGTCCTCCACCACGATCGCGGTGTGGTCGATCCCCAGGAAGAGGCGCCCCGCCGCCTTCCGCCACTTCGCCTTCCCCTTGTCGGGCGGGAACTGGATCACCTCGAGCACGTGGCCGTCCGGGTCCTTGAAGTAGAAGGCCCGGATGCCCCCCGCGTTCGGATTCCAGTCGGGGAGGCGCTGCGGACCCGGGGACACGTGCGTCACCTTGTGACGCCTCAGGTGCTCGTAGGCCTTGCCCAGGTCGCTCACGACGATCGCGATGTGCTGGAACCAGCGGTCGTGGCTCCGCCACTCGACCGGGATCGGCCGCCCGCGCGGCGCGAGGAACTCGCGCAGCTCGATCGCCTCGTCCCCCAGCCGCATCCGCGCCACGCGCATGCGCAATCCGAAGACCCCTTCGAGCCGCTCCCAGTCCTCGCCGGCCACCTCCACCTCGGAGACCTTCTCGAACGAGAGCACGCGGGAGAAGAACTCCACCGACCGGTCGAGGTCCCCGACCGTGAGGCCCACGGAGTCCACCGCCTGCACGAGCGGCGCGGGCGCGCTCTGCCCGAGCGCCGCCCCGGCGAGGAGGACGGCGAGAAGGGCGCGGGCCGCCCGCAAGCTCACCGCAGCCGCTCCAGCAGGCGGTCCCCGACCCGGAGCGCGTTCGCCATGATCGTGAGCGCCGGGTTCACCGCCGTGCTCGAGACGAAGAAGCTCGCGTCCACCACGTAGAGGTTGTCCACGTCGTGCGCGCGGCAGTCCACATCGAGCGCCGACGTCCTCGGATCGCGTCCGAAGCGCACGGTGCCGCACTGGTGCGCGGTCCCCGCGATCGGGATCTTCTTCCCGAGGTAGTAGTTGCACGGCAGCAGGTGGTTCTCGCAGCCGATCTCGCCGAGCAGCCCCTTGAGCGTCGCGGTCAGCTTCCGGTGAGCCTCGACGTTGTTGTCCCGGTAGTGGACCTCGATCCGTCCCTCGTCCCCCACCACCACCCGGTTCTCCGGATCGGGCAGGTCCTCGGACGTGAGCCAGAAGTCGATCGAGTGCTTCGCGATGAAGTCCAGCGCCACCCCGGGCGCGAACGGCGGCGCGCCCACCCGGAGCAGCTCGGCGTCCGACTTCCCGACCATCGAGATGTGGCCGAGCGGGAAGTCCGAGGCCTCGGAGCGGAAGTAGTAGTCGTTCAGCGCGATCGTCTTCTGGAAGACCGTCGGGTTGGGCCGCTTCGAGATCGCGAGCAGCATCGAGTTGTTGTGGCACATGTAGTGCCGGCCCACGACGCCGGACGCGTTGGCCAGGCCCCTGGGGTGCCGGTCGCCGGCCGACCGGAGGAGCAGCGCCGCGGAGTTCACCGCGCCACACGCGACGACCACGAGATCCGCCGCGTACGTCTCGGCCGATCCCCCGCGCTCCACGTGGACCGCCCGCACCTCGCGGCCGGACGGCCCGGTCTCGAGCCGCGTCACGCACGCGTCCGTGAGCAGCGTCACGTTCTCGTGGCGGAGCGCCGGGCCCACGCCCACCACCTGCGCGTCGGCCTTGGCGTCGACCAGGCAGGGGAACCCGTCGCAGGTCGAGCAGCGGATGCAGGCGCTCCGCTCCGGCCGCGCCTCGTCGAGCAGGATCCCGACGGGCAGGTGGAACGGCCGCCGGCCGATGCGCGCGAGGTCGTCGCTGAGCTCCTGGATGCGCGGCTCGTGGCTCACCGGCGGGTGCGGGTAGGGCGCGGAGGCGGGCGGCTCGGTCGGGTCCTCGCCTCGGAGCCCGTGCACGTGGTAGAGGCGTTCGGCCTCCGTGTAGTACGGCTCCAGATCCTCGTAGGCGATCGGCCACGCGGGCGAGACGCCGTCCGCGTGGCGCACCTCGCCGAAGTCCTCCTTCCGGAACCGGAGCAGCGCCGCGCCGTAGAACTTCGTGTTCCCGCCCACGTTGTAGTGCGTTCCCGGGTGGAACGCGTTCCCGTCCCGGTCGTACCAGGTCTCGTGCGCCTTGTAGCGCGACTCGGTGAGGACCGCGCGGGACTCCCAGTTCTCCTTCTCGCGCCGCACATATCCGCCGCGCTCGAGGAGCAGGATGCGCTTCCCTGAGGGCGCCAGCCGCCGGGCCAGCGTGCCGCCCCCCGCGCCGGTCCCGATGATGATCACGTCGTAGCGTCCGTTCGTGCTCATGGATGACTCCCGTCGTGGTAGCCGCATCGGAAGATGCAGCGGGACACGTTGTCGTGGTGGAGCTTCGCGCAGACCGCGGCGTGGGCGCCGCGGAGCGACCGCCAGGCCTCGGCCGCCAGCAGCATCCCCAGCGGCGGGGCCAGGACGTAGATCCAGAAGCTCGTCCAGATCGCCGAGGGGACCGCGGAGGCGAGGCTTCGCGCCGGGTTCAGGCTCATGCCGGAGATGGGTGCCTCGAAGGTGATGTAGAGCGCGACCAGTGCCCCGGCGACGACGCCCGTGAAGCGCGCCAGCGCGGGGACGTTGGACGAGAGGAGGACCGCGGACATCAGCACGAAGGCGATCGCGATCTCCGCGAGGAAGGCGAGACCGGCGGCCGCGCCCGGGACGGTCGCGACCCAGCGGACCTCGGGCGCGGCGAGGGGCGCGCCCAGGAGCGCCCCGGCGAGCGCGATCCCCGCGAGCCCGCCCAGCATCTGCGCCGTCGCGTAGAGGACCGCGTCGGCCGGAGCCACCTTCCCCAGGCGGAGAAAGGCGAGCGTGACCGAGGGATTGAGGTGCGCGCCCGAGCGCCGCCCCCAGGGCGAGTAGATCAGGCCGATGGCGGTCAGCGCCATCGCCGTCCCCATCAACGCCCGCCGCGCGAGGCCGCTCTCGACCGCCCGCCGCGCGGGCGACTCCGGATGCTCGAGCAGCGTGCCGAACGCCGCCGCGGAGAGCATGAAGAGCCCGAGACCCGCGGCCTCCATCAGGGCCTCCGGCCAGTGGCGCCGGAGCGCCTCCGCCAGCGAGGCACGGAACGGGTGCGCGGTGGGTTCGTGGTTCATGGCGTCTCCCGGGTGGTGTGGGCCCCGGCGGGCCCCAGCTCCGATGCCGCCGCCGGACCCCGGTTACGGGCGCGCCCCGACCCGCTCCCGGGCCAGTGCCGGCCGCGGAGGGACCGGGCTGGAAAGGTCGTCCCGGGCCGGGTCCCCGTCCCGGAGCACGAGGCCCCGCGCGGTCCGGAACTGCACGAGGTCCTTCGAGAACAGGAGGTCCAGCGTCCAGTCCAGCGCCACGCGAAGCTTCTTTTCGAAGCGCGGCAGCTTGCTCAGGTAGACGGTGCGCCACAGCCACCAGGCGAGGAAGCCCGAGAACCGGATGCCGAACACGCTCGCGACCCCCGTACGACGGCCGATGGAGGCGAGCTGTCCCAGCATGCGGAAGGTGAACCGCTTCTTCTTCCCCCCGTGGATCGCGGCGGCGACGTTGCGCGCCACCACCTGCCCTTCCCTCACCGCGTGCTGCGCGGTCGGGGGGTGGAATCCTCCGCGCTCACAGTCGGGGACGAGCGCGCAGTCCCCGAGCGCCCACACGCCGGGCCAGCCGGCCACCTCGAGGTGCTCGTCCACGAGCACCCGGCCCCGTTCCTTGGAACAGGGCAGTCCGTCGAGGAGCGGGTTCGGGGACGTGCCCGCGGTCCAGACGAGCGTGCCGGAACGGATCCGGGTCCCGTCCGACAGCACGACCTCGGACGGGGTGAGACCCGCGACGCGCGTCGCGAGGCGGATCTCGAGGCCGCGCCGCTCGAGCTTCTCCTGCGCGTAGGCCCCCAGCTTCGGGCTCAACTCGGGGAGCAGCACCGCGCCCGAATGCACCAGCACGAGGCGCAGCATCTCCGGGCGGAGGTTGGGATAGAAGCGGACGGCCGCGCGGAGGAAGTCGTTCACCGCCGCCACCGTCTCCACGCCCGCGAAGCCCCCGCCCGCCACCACGAACGTGAGGAGCGGCTGGCGCAGGCCGGCGCAGCACTCGAAGTCCGCCTGCTCCAGGTTCTCGATGAGCCGGTTGCGGAGCGCGATGGCGTCCCCGATCGACTTCATCGTGAGCGCGTTCTCCTCGAGCCCGGGGAGCCCGTGATAGTTCGTGACCGAGCCGAGCGCGAGCACGAGGTGGTCGTACTCCAGCTCGTGCCGGTGCGGCTCCTGCTCCCCGTGGGACACCGTGACCACGCGGGCCTCGAGGTCGATCGCCTCGGCCTCGCCGTGGAAGATGCGGACGTGCCTGAGGAGCTTCCGCACCGGGTTGATGATGTGCGTCATCTCCAGATCGGACGCCGCCACCTCGTGGAGCATCGGGGTGAAGAGGAAGAAGTTGTCCCGGTTGACCAGCGTCACCTCGACGCCGCTCTCGCGGGCGAGGCTCTTCTCCAGCTCGACGGCCGCGTAGAGGCCGCCGAAGCCTCCCCCGAGGATGAGGACCCGCTGCGGTCGCTGGTTCATGCGTGGACCTCCTGGAGCCGCGCCCCCGCCCGCCCGTTTCCCCGTTCCCGGGCGAGGAGCTCCAGGCACCGGGCGACGAGCGCCGTCCAGCCGGTCTGGTGGCAGGCCCCGAGCCCGCGTCCGGTCTCGCCGTGGAAGTACTCGTGGAAGAGGAGGAGGTCGCGGAACGCGGCGTCCCCGGCGAAGTGCGGCTCGTCCCCGTGACACGGGCGCCGCCCGGCCGCGTCGGGGAGGAACAGCCGGGTCAGCCGCGCGGCGACCTCCCGCGCCACCTGGCCGAGGTTCATCCGGTTCCCCGAGCCGGTCGGGCACTCCACGAGCAGCCCGTCGCCGTAGAAGTGGTGATAGCGCTCCAGGGCCTCGATGAGCAGGAAGTTCATCGGGAACCAGATCGGGCCGCGCCAGTTCGAATTCCCCCCGAACGCGCCCGACGTGGACTCGCCCGGGTCGTAGCGCACGCCGGCCTCCAGGCCGTTCACGCGGAGGACGTACGGCCTCTCGCCGTGGATGCGCGAGACCGATCGGATGCCGAACGGGGAGAGGAACTCCGCCTCGTCGAGGAGCGGGCGGAGCACGCGCTCCAGCCGTTCCCGCGAGGGGACCGCCAGGAGGCGGTGCGCGTGGGCCGCGCGGCCGTCCGACTCCAGGTACGCGATGTGGCGGGCGAGGTCGCGGCGGTTCTCCAGGAACCACTGCATCCGCTTCCGGAAGCCCGGCAGCCGCTCGAGGGCGTCCTCCTCCAGCACCTCGACCGCGAAGAGGGGGACGAGACCCACCATCGACCGCACCTGGAGCGGCACCGTCCGGCCGTCCACGTGGAGCTGGTCGTAATAGAAGCCGTCCTCCTCGTTCCAGAGCCCCATCCCGCCCAGCCCGTTCATCGCGTCCACGATGGCCACGAAGTGCTCGAAGAACTTGGAGGCGAGGTCCTCGTAGGCCGGCTCCTCGCGCGCCAGCTCGAGCGCCATCGAGAGCATGGTGCCGCAGTAGAAGGCCATCCAGGCGGTGCCGTCGGCCTGCTCCAGGTGCCCCCCGGTGGGCAGCGCGTTGGAGCGGTCGAAGACCCCGATGTTGTCGAGCCCGAGGAAGCCGCCCGAGAAGAGGTGCCTCCCGTGGGCGTCCTTGCGGTTCACCCACCAGGTGAAGTTCAGGAGGAGCTTCTGGAAGACCCGCGCGAGGAAGCGGCGGTCGCGGGCCCCGGCGGGCGCAGTCATCTGGTAGACGCGCCAGGCGGCCCACGCGTGGACCGGCGGGTTCACGTCCGAGAAGGCGAACTCGTAAGCGGGGATCTGACCGTTGGGGTGCTGGTACCACTCGCGGAGCAGGAGCAGGAGCTGCTGCTTGGCGAGCTCCGGCTGCACCCGGGCGAGCGGGATCATCTGGAAGGCCGTGTCCCAGGCGGCGAACCACGGGTACTCCCACTTGTCCGGCATGCAGATGACGTCCCGGTTGTAGACGTGGCTCCAGTCGCGGTTGCGGGCGCGCCCGGCGGGGGGCGCGGGCTGCGCCGGATCCCCTTCCAGCCAGTGCTGCAGGTTGAGGTGATAGAACTGCTTCGACCAGAGGAGGCCCGCGTAGGCCTGGCGCGCGACGCTCGCCTCCTCGGAGGAGAGACCGGCGGGAAGCCGGGCGGCGTAGAAGGCCCCGGCCTCCCGGATGCGATCCCGGAAGGTGCGCTCGAACCCGGGCCCGAAGGCCTCGGGCGCGGCAGGCCCCTGTACGGCCCGGAGGCGGAGCTCGAGCGTCACGGCTCCCCCCGCGGGAACCACCGGCGCGTAGTGCGCCGCCGCCTTGGTGCCGGTCCCCTCGGGGTTCACCGCCTCGGTCCGGCCGCGGACCACGTACTCGTGGAAGGCGTCCTTCACCCAGGGCGTCGGATTCGCGCCGCCGAAGAGCTGCGCGGCGTTGGTCTCGTTCTCGGTGAACAGGAGAGCCGGGAGCGCGCCGTCCGGGCCGGCCGCCGCGTCGAGCCGGTAGCGACCCAGGCTCTCGTGCTCGACCAGGATGGTCCCCTCGCCGGCGCGCGCCATCCGCGGTCTGCGCCAGTACCCCTCGCCCGTGCGCCCCCAGGACCACGTGTTCCGGAACCAGAGCGTCGGCAGCACGTGCAGCGCGGCGGGCTCGGGACCGCGGTTGGTCACGGTGACGCGGATCGCGAGGTCGTCCGGGGCGGCCTTGGCGTACTCGGCGACGACGTCGAAGTAGCGCCCCTCGTCGAAGACGCCGGTGTCGAGGAGCTCGAACTCCCGCTCGTCCCGCGAGCGGCGCCGGTTCTCCTCGACGAGGCGCGCGTAGGGGAACCCGGCCTGCGGGTACTTGTAGAGGGCCTTCAGGTAGGAGTGCGTGGGCGTCGCGTCCAGGTAGAAGTAGAGCTCCTTCACGTCCTCGCCGTGGTTCCCCTCCGGGTTCGTGAGCCCGAAGAGGCGCTCCTTCAGGATGGGGTCGCGCCCGTTCCAGAGCGCCAGCGCGAAGCAGAGGCGGCACTGCCGGTCGGTGATCCCCAGGAGGCCGTCCTCGCCCCAGCGATAGGCACGGCTGCGGGCGTGGTCGTGGGGGAAGTAGTCCCAGCAGGAGCCGTGCTCGGAGTAGTCCTCCCGCACGGTGCCCCATTGCCGCTCCGCGAGGTACGGCCCCCAGCGGGTCCAGTTCCTCTCGCGCCGGGCGTCCTCCTGGAGCCGGTCGAGCTCGGGATCGGATCTCCCCTTGCCGGACATGGTCATCCTCCTTTGCGGGTTCCCGCCGTCGCTTCAGTTCGTGTCCCCGAAGGCGAGCACGTTCTTGATCCCCGGCATCCGGCCCAGGAGGAGGTCCCGATGGGCCTCGATGGGGAACCGCCCGCTGATGAGCGAGCGGATCGCCGGGGGCCAGCGCTTCTCGAAGCTCTCCAGGTCGCGGATCGCCGCGTCGAAGGCATCGCGTCCCGCGTTGACCGTTCCCAGCACGATCTGGTTGTTCAGGACGAGGTTCCGCATGACCCGGTCGGTGTCGATCTCGACGGGCCCTTTGCGCCCCGGCACGCCGGTGAAGACGAAGACCCCGTTCGCGCCGAGGAACTTCATGGTCTCGAAGGCGAGGGCGGACGCGCCGACGGCCTCGTAGACCAGGTCGATGCGCCCCACCCGCTCGGCGAGCTGCTCCACCGAGACGGTCTCGGCGGGGACGAACCGCGCGCCGAAGGACTCGATCAGCGCGGCCCGCTCCTCCGGCGCGCCGGAGCGCGAGTAGACCGTGGTCTCGAATCCCCGGCTCGCCAGCGCCATCGCTCCCAGGAGGCCCACGGGCCCCGCGCCCAGCACCACGGCGCGGTGGCAGCTCCCGCGACCCGCGTGCCCGTTGCCGACCGGGTGCACGTGGCGGCACTCCCACGGGAGCCGTTCCTGGACCTCCCAGAGCTGGATCAGGGCCTTCTCCGCGATCGTGAGCGGCTCGACCAGGACCCCGAGAGGGCGGAGGGACCTGGGGATCACGTTCAGGAAGCGCTCGTCCTCCACGATGAACTCGGTCATGAAGCCGTGCGCCGACTTGATCCCGCGCTCGGTGAAATCTCCCGTGAAGCAGAAGTCCGGGCGACCATGGCGGCAGGAACCGCAGGTGTCGTGCGGGCAGGGGCGCCGCACCATGGGGACGACGAGGTCGCCGGGCCTCACGCGGCTCGTGAGCGGGCCGACCCCGATGACCTCGCCCAGCGCCTCGTGGCCGAGGATGAGGTAGTCCGATCCCGCTGGAGGAGTCCCGTAGTCGAAGGCGCAGATCTCCCTGTCGGTGCCGCAGACGCCGACGTCCAGGATGCGGACCCGGGCTTCGGTGGGGGACGTGAGCGCGGGCATCTCGTGTTCCACGAGGCCGACCTCGCGCCGGGAGGGACGGACGGCGACAGCTTTCATGGCACGACTCCTTGGAGCGCCACGGCGGCGCGCCGCCGCGCGGGCTCGGACCTCTTGAACGTCGGATGAGATGCCGGCGTCCTCGCCTGATTACGCGCCTCGCGTCCGGCCGGAGCCCCCGCCAGCACGGCGCGGAGCGCCAGGCGGGCCCGGTGCAGCCGCACCTTCACGGCGTTCGGCGTGATCCCGAGCAGATCGGCGGTCTCCTTGGTGTCCAACTCCTCGACGTCGCGCAGCAGGAGGGCCGTGCGGCAGCTCTCCGGCAGGCGGTCGATGCCGCGGCGCACCCATTCGCGCGTCTCGCTCCGCTCGAGGGCAGCGCCTGGCGCCTCGAAGCGGACCGGCGCCTGCACCCACGCGCCCTGAGGATCGAAACGCGGGAGGAGCTCCTCGATCGACTGCTCGGGCCGGCGGCGTCGCCTCCTGAGGCGCATCAGCGCCGCGTTCACGACGATCCGATGGAGCCAGGTCGAGAGCCGCGATCCGTGTCGGAAGGTGCCGAGCGCCTGAAACGCGGAAAGGAACGCCTCCTGCACCGCGTCCTGGGCATCCTGCTCGGCGGGGAGGAAGCGCCGGGCCGTGGCGAGGAGACGCCCGCCATGGACGCGGACCAGCTCGGCAAAGGCCTCCTCCTCGCCGCGGCGCAGGCGCTCGAGGAGCCCACCCTCGCCGGACTGGGGCTCCGCGAGCGCCCCGGCCGCGTCGGGATCGGCGATCGTCAGCTCCGACAGGAATCCCGGCCCTTCGGTGAACACGGCGCCCCTCCTTTCGACTTCACGGATGGTGGTGAGCATGGCGCCCTCCAAGGGCAATGGCCGTGCCGCCGCTGGAGGCTCGTGGAAAGGAGGTCGGAACGGGAGGCGGGACGGGGCTTTGCGGTTCGACGGACCCGTCGGGGATCGGGTCGAGGCCCCTCGCGACCTTTCGCGGAATCTACGACGGGTCGTTGCGGCCCGTGATCCCCAGCTTCTTCATCCGGCTCCGGAGCGTGCTCGGGTTCAGGTTCAGGATGCGCGCGGCGCCCCGCGAACCGTCGATGCGCCAGCGGGTCTGCTCCAGGACCTCGAGGATGTGCTTGCGGTCGATCTCCTCGAGCGTCCCTTGGGCGCTCTCCCCCCGGGGCGCCGGCGCAGGCCGGAGCGGAACCACGGGCAGGAGCCCCGCCGGGACCTCCAGCTCGTCTCCCGAGGACAGGATGACGAACCGTTCGATCACGTTCTCCAGCTCCCGGACGTTCCCGGGCCAGGCATAGGCGGCGAGACGCCCGAGGGCTTCCGAGGGAATCCGGTGAACGTGCCTGCCGATCCGCGCGCACGACCGCGAGACGAAGGTGTGGACCAGTTGCGGCAGGTCCTGGAGGCGTTCGCGCAGCGGAGGAAGCGCGATCGGGAACACGTTGAGCCGGTAATAGAGGTCCTGACGCAGGAGCCCGTCCTCCATGGCTCGCCGGAGGTCGCGGTTGGTTGCGGCGATCACGCGCACATCGACGCGGATGGTCCGGCTCCCCCCCACGCGCTCGAGCTCCTGCTCCTGGAGCACGCGCAGGAGCTTCACTTGGACGTCGGGCGGCACCTCGCCGATCTCGTCGAGGAAGATCGTGCCGCGGTCGGCCAGCTCGAACCGCCCGACGCGGCGCTCGGTTGCCCCCGTGAAGGCGCCCCGCTCGTGCCCGAACAGCTCGCTCTCCACGAGCCCCGCCGGCAGCGCGGCGCAGTTCACCTTGATCAGCGGCCGGTCCCGGCGCCGGCTCCGCGCGTGGAGGGCGCGGGCGATCAGCTCTTTGCCCGTACCCGTCTCCCCTGTAAGCAGCACCGTGGCGTCGGTCCCGGCCACGACCTGGACCTGGTCCAGGACACCCGCCAATCCCCCTTCCGCGCCCACGATCTCGTCGGAGCCGTGGACGGCGCGGATCTCGTCCCGGAGGTACTCGTTCTGCCGGTGGAGCCGGCCCAGCTCCTCCTCCGCTCTTCGTCGCTCGTCCACGTCGCGCAGGATCATCGTGCAGAGGTCGCGCCCGCCGACCAGGACGTGTGAGAGGGTGGCTTCCACCGGGAACTCCCGCCCGTCCGACCGGCGGGCTTTGAGCCCGCCGGGGGCCCAGACGTAGCCGGGCGCGGCGCCTCCGGAGAAGCCGCGCATCAGCTCCTCCAGCGCGCGGCGGAACGGGTCGGTCAGGAAGCGGTCGAGGGACCGGCCCACGACTTCGGTCGCCGGAGAGCCGAAGACCTTCTCGGCCGCCTCGTTCCAGAGCTGCACGCGGCGCTCCCGGTCGAAGGTCACGATCGCGTCCATGGCGGAGGCCAGCACGCGGGCCAGCCGCTCCTCGCTCTCGCGGATCGCGCGCTCGCTCCGCTGCCGCACCAGCTCGGCCGCCACGCGCGCCGCGAAGATGCGCAGGATCGAGAGGCCGCGAGGCCCGTCGAGCATCGGCTGGTCGTGCATGATCGCGACGTGGCCCCCCACGCCGCCGGACGGGTCCAGGACCGGGGCCCCGCAGTAGCTCTCCGCTTCCCAGGCCGCCAGCCCGACGTCCTCCGGGAACCGCTGCCGGAGGCGGTCCGGATAGTGGGACAGCTCGCCCTGGAGCACGGACTCGCAGGGCGTGCCGGCGAGCGGGATCTCGAAGTTCTCCAGCGGTCCGCCGTTCCCCCAGACGGCCAGCGTGCGGAAGGTCCGGCCGTCTGCGCTGAGCTCCGAGACGAAGGCGTACCGGACCCGGAGCGCCTCGGCCACGTGGCGGACGAGCGAGGCGAAGAAGCGCTCGCCCGTCTCGGCCTCGACTCCTTCGACGATGGAACGAAGGGCCGCGTCCTCGCGCGGGCTTGCGGGCTCGACGGGTGGCTCCGGCACGGTGCCTATCGTAAGGAAGGGTCCGGGTGCGGCAACCTTCCAGCCGCCCGCCCGGCTCGCCGGGCTGGATAGAATCCCGCCCATGACGACCTTGATGCTCCTCGTCTCGCTCGCGCTCGCCGGCCAGGGCGGCGCGCCGCGCGCGGTCACCTGGGACGACCTCCTGAACGCGCTCACGGACCTCGACTGGCTCACGACCGTTCCCGAGCCGGGTGAACGCTGCCTCCAGTTCTCGAGCTACGACCGCGCGAGCCTCAAGGGTCGGTCGGACCCCAAGGACTGGTTCGCCAACGACGACGCGGACCAGTTCCTCCGCGAGGAGAAGGCCGGCGAGCGGAGCGAGTGGGTGCTCGCCGAGACGGAGGGGGCCGGCGCCGTGGTGCGGGTCTGGTCGGCGAATCCGAAGGGGGAACTGCGCTTCTACCTCGACGGCGCGAAGGAGCCCTCCTGGGCGATCCCGTTCCAGGATCTGTGCGGCGGGAAGAAGGCGCCCTTCGTCGAGCCGCTCGCGGGCGTGCGCGCGCGCGGCTGGAACTGTCACGTGCCGATCCCGTTCGCGCGGTCCCTCAAACTGACCTGCACGGAGCGCGGCTTCTACTACCACGTCAACGTGCGGTTCTTCCCGAAGGGGACGGCGGTGCCCACGTTCACGCCCGCGCTGCTCGAGTCCCCCGCGCTGGCGCGCGCCGCCGAGCGGCTCAGGCAGGGGTTCCGGCTCACGTCCACGCCCGGCCTCGAGGTGAACCGCGCGGAGGACAACGTCCTCGAGCCACGCTTCTCCTACGTCCACCGCACGGAGGGCTCGGGAGTCTTCCGGATGATCCAGCTCCAGATCGCCGCTGACGACCAGCGCGACGCGCTGCGCGCGACGCGGCTCTCGATCTGGTTCGACGACGTCCCCGAGCCGATGGTGGACGCGCCGGTGGGCGATTTCTTCGGCACGGCTCCCGACTGGACCCCGTATCGCGCCTATCCGATGGAGGTCCGCGAGGGAGGACAGGGGGCCGTCTGCTGGTTCCCCATGCCCTTCGAGAAGAGCGCCTACCTCCGCCTCCTCAACGAGGGGCAGCGATCGCTCCGCTACTCACTGGTCACCGCCATCGAACGGAGCGAAGCGAAACCGCCGCCGCTCCGGTTCCACGCGAAGTGGCGCGGGCAGCGCGACGTGGCGACCGAGCCCCGGTCGGACTGGAGCGTGATGAACGGGCACGGGCCGGGGCGGTTCGTGGGGTGCGCGCTCTCCATCCGCAACCCGGTCCGCGGCTGGTGGGGCGAGGGGGACGAGCACGCCTGGGTGGACAGCGAGCCCTTCCCGAGCACCTTCGGCACCGGGACCGAGGACTACTTCGGCTACGCCTGGTGCAGCCCGAAGCTCTTCCAGTCGGCGTTCCACAGCCAGAGCCGTTGCGACGGGCCGGGCAACCGCGGGTTCACGTCGGTGAACCGGTTCCAGATCGCGGATTCGATCCCGTTCCGTCAACACCTGAAGTTCGAGCTGGAGCTCTGGCACTGGGTCCCGTGCCTGGTGGACCTCGCGACCACGGCCTGGTGGTACGCGGTCCCCGACGCGAAGGACGCCGCCCCGCCGCTGCCGGCCGCCGCCGAGCGGCTCGCGCGCCCGCTCCCGCCGCTCCAGAGCCTGCACGAGGGCGCGATCGAGGGCGAGCGCCTTCTCGAGCGCGCGCGGGTGACGGGCGGGAAGCTCGAGACCCAGGACATGAGCGGCTTCGGCGTGGGCTGGAGCCTCGAGGAGCAGCTCTGGTGGACCAAGGCGAAGCCGGGGGACCGGCTCGAGCTGCCGATCGAGGTGGCCGCGGCCGGGACCTGGCGGATCCGCGCGCAGCTCACGCGGGCCCGCGACTACGCGATCGTGCGGTTCGAGCTGGACGGCGAGCCGCTCGGCGCGCCGCTCGACCTCTTCGGCGGGAAGGTCGCCCCGACGGGCGACCTCGAGCTGGAGACGCGCGAGCTGGCCGCGGGCACGCACACGCTCGCCATCGTCATCGAAGGCGCAAACCCCAAGGCCGTGCCGTCGCACATGGTGGGGGTGGACTATGTGCGACTGGCGAAGTGATGGCCGCTGCCCCCGTCCAAGTCGCGGCGGGTTGAGAGTCGAAAGTTGAAAGCCAAAAGCCAGAGAGGAGTGGGGGAGCTTCGCTCCCCCAAGTCCGCGTCCGCCTGCGGCGTCCGGTGTCCTGGCCCAGACATATGCTGCGAATCTCTGTGACAGGACACTAGAACACCACTTCTTCCGGATTCGACAGCCGGTAGCCGACGGGCGCGCCAGTGTCGCGGAGCACCGCCTGGAGCGCGACGCGGGAGCCCGGCGGGATCCCGAAGGGAAGCGCCAGCGCCTCGACGTCCTCGCCGGAGGGATCGGTGACGGCCCGCGGGTCGCCGCCCAGCCCGTCATAGAGGAAGACGAACGGGAGCTGGAGGTTGAGGAGGCCGAGCGGGGCCGGGAACCCCGGCTCCTGGCGGAAGCCCACCGCGAGCGACCAGACCGAGGAGGACGGGCCCGTGATGCCGAAGTAGATGGTCGTGCCGGACGACACCTGGTGCGGCGCGCGGCCGCCGTAGCCGCCCCGGTCGGCAAGCCCGTTCACGCGCAGCGTGGCGTTGCAGTCGGGCGGCTGGACGCCGGGCAGCGTGGGCCCGCTCTGCCGGAAGAGGCGCACCACGTCGGCCACCTCGTCCACGCCGAGGAGGTCCAGGTCGCCGTCGCGGTCCTGGTCCACGAGCAGCGCGCACGAGCCGGTCGAGACCGACGGCAGGTTGAACCAGCTCGAGAACACCGCCGCGCCGTTGTTCCGCAACCCGACGAAGTTGTTCCCCGAGTAGTGGGCCACCACCACATCGATGTCGCCGTCCCCGTCCAGGTCCCCCAGGTCGGACGAGATCGCGTTGTTCCCCGTGGGGTAGTTGGTCCCCGGGGAAAGGCCTCCAGCGCCGTTCCCGCGCACGACCGTCACGTTGTTGCTGGTGTGGTTCGCCGTGACCGCGTCCACGGCACCGTCCCCGTCCAGGTCCCCGCCGCTCATCATCCAGACCGGCCCGCCGACGGCGACGAAGGCCGACTGCGTGAAAGTGCCGTTGCCGTTGGAGAGGAGCACCGACAATCGCGGGGGCGATCCGAAGTGGCCGACCAGGAGGTCGGTCCACCCGTCATTGTTGGCGTCGGCCGCGACCAGCCCCGTCTCCCCGGTCCCGCCGCCTTCGAAGAAGGACGCCGGCTGGAAGGTCCCGTCCCCGTTCCCGCGGTGGAGCGCAAGGTTGTTCCCGCCGCGGCTGGCGACCACGAGGTCCAGGTCCCCGTCCCCCTCCAGGTCGAGCACGACGACCTGCTTGGGGTTGTTGCCGGTCGGATAGGTCGTGTGCGGGAGGTACCCGCCCGTTCCGTCTCCCAGAAGGACGGTGATCGTCCCCCCCCCGGCGTTCGAGGTCACCAGATCGAACCGGCCGTCTCCGTTGAAGTCGGCTCCTTCATTGGGGCTCGGGATGGACCCGGCCGGGATCGGGAACAACCGCACCGCGCCGTAGCCGCCGCACCCGTCGTTGAGGAAGGTCCGGATGTCGTTGGCCACTTCGTTCACCATCACCAGGTCCGGAGAGCCGTCCCCGTCCAGGTCGTTGGTGGTTCCGCCGTAGGTGGCGATGAGCCCCTCCCCCGTGCGACGGGTGGAAATCGTGTTCGTGAGCACGAACTGACCCGAGCCCGCGGCCGGCCGGGTCCAGAAGCTCCACGCATGCCCGCCCGTGAGGTTCCCGCCGCCGGCGCCGGCCACGGCGGCCGAGAGCATCACGCTCACGGTCTCGCCCGGGAAGAAGGGGCGGTCGGGTACGAACGTGAACGAAAGCCCGTTCTCCGCGACCAGCAGCGTTCCGCGCGCCATCCCGCTCCACCGGCCGAAGATCTTCACGTTGGATGCGTTGATGGTGGCGGGGTTGACGGAGGCGGTGAAAGCTGCCTGGATCGGGGTCCCGCAAGACACGCCGACCGCGTGCCGGTTCGGGGCCACCGCGGAGACCGCGAACTGGGCCTGGGCGGACGCCCAGGAAAGGAGGACCACGGTCGAGATGGACGCGGACACGGTTCGCAGCATGATCACCTCCGAGTCATGTCCCGGGGCCTGGACCCTCTCGTGGCCCGCGAATGCCCTTTAGCAGACACTCGGGCCGAGCGCCAGCCCCCCCCCGGGCTGGAGCGCGGGCGGGCGGCGCGTTAGGCTCTCGCTTCCCCTCAGGAGGTGGCCATGGGCGAGCCGATCCCGAGCGCTGCGTTTTCCCGGGTCGTTCCCGACGACCTTCCCGAGTCCCTCGAGCTGCGCCTCGTCGTCGAGGAACGCGACATGATCGCGGACCTCGCGGTGTGGCCCGAGGGGCCCGAGCGCGACGGCGCCGCGCTGGACGCGCTCCGGATCGGGCTGCTCGCGCTCCGCCAGGCGCGCGGGCAGATCGACGCGGAGGCCGTGCGGCGGGAAGGCGACCGGCTGCTGCGCGAGCTGGGCGGGCGGCTGGAGGAGCACGGGCGCGCGGTGCACGAGCGCCTCCGGACCGCACTCGGGGAATACTTCGACCCGCAGAGCGGCCGCTTCAGCGAGCGGGTCCAGCGGCTGGTCCAGAAGGACGGCGAGCTGGAGCAGGTGCTCCGCCGGCTGGTCGGCGCGGGAGACTCGGAGCTGGCCCGGACGCTCACCGCGCACCTCGGCGCCGAGAGCCCGCTGCTCCGCCTCCTCACTCCGGACCGCTCGGACGGCTTCCTCCGGAGCCTGGCCGACGCGGTGGACCGGTCGCTCGCGACGCAGCGGACCGCGATCCTGGACGAGTTCAGCCTGAACCGGCCCGAGAGCGCGCTCTGCCGGCTGGTCCGCGAGATGGAGTCGCGCTACGGGAAGCTCGGGGACGACCTCTCGAAGCGGATCGACGAGGTCGTGCGTGAGTTCTCGCTGGACCAGGAGGGCTCGGCGCTGAGCCGGCTGCTCCGCCAGGTGGACCAGGCGCAGCGGACGATCACGCGGGAGTTCTCGCTCGACGAGCAGGACTCCGCGCTGGCGCGCCTGAAGCGGGAGATGCTCGGGGTGCTGGAGCGGCTCTCGAGCACGCACGTCGAGCTGCAGAAGGAGGTGCGCGAGACGCTCGCGCGCCTGGCCTCGCGCAAGGAGGAGGCGGCCCGGACGACGCGGCACGGGTTCGAGTTCGAGGACGCGGTCTGGAGCTTCGTGCAACAGCGCGCCCAGCAGGCGGGGGACGTGGCCACGCTCACGTCCGCGACCCCCGGGATGATCCGGAACTCCAAGGTCGGGGACTGCGTGATCGAGCTGGGGCCCGACAAGGCGGCGGCGGGGGCGCGGGTGGTGCTCGAGGCCAAGGAGGACGCCGCCTACTCGCTGGCGATCGCGCGGGCCGAGATCGAGACCGCGCGGAAGAACCGGAACGCGCAAGTGGGGATCTTCGTGTTCTCGCGGCGGACGGCGCCCGAGGGGCTCCAGGCGTTCACGAACCTGGGGTGCGACGTGTTCGTGGTCTGGGACGCCGAGGACGGCGGGACCGATCCGTCGTTCGTGGCCGCGCTCGCGGTGGCGCAGGCGCTCTGCACGCGCGCGGCGGTGGCGCGGCGCTCCGCCGCCGCCGACTTCGAGGCGCTGGAGAAGGCGGTGGTGCTGATCGAGCAGCAGGCCAACCTGCTCCAGGACATCGCCCGGTCGGCCGAGACGGTGCTGAGCGGCGGGGAGCGGATCAAGGAGCGGGCCCGGATCGCGCGCGTGGCGCTGCTCAAGCAGGTCGCCGCGCTCCGCGACGGCCACCAGGACCTCCGCGCCCTGGTCGCGCCGGCGGAGTAGGAAAAGGTGCCACTCTTCTTTTCCGCCGCGGAAAAGAAGAGTGGCACCTTTTCCTACTCCAGGATCCGCTTCTCGGCGGCCTCGACCTCCTCGCGGGTCCAACGCGGGATCGGAGCGCGCACCAGCGCGGCGAGGCGGCGCGCGACGCGCGTGCTGTGCACCGACGTCCAGTGCGAGGTGCGGAGCGCCTCGGCCGGGATGCCCTGCGCGCGCAGGTCGCGCGGCCACTGCGAATCGTCCGGGAGCAGGAAATCGCCGGCCCTGCCGCCGTCCCCGACCACGCAGACGAACTGCACGTGGGCCGGGATCGTCTTCCCCACGCGTTCGCACCGCGCCTTGCGGGAGAGCGACCGGAGGAACGGCTCCTGCGCTTCCCGCACCGCGATCGTGCACTTCGCGAACCAGGTCCCCGCGTTGGGCGCGCAGACCTGGATCACCTTCGTGACCCCGCAGTCGGGGTGGTCCTCCACCAGCGTGCGGGCGATCACGCCCCCCGCGCTGTGGCCGATCACGACGATCTCCGCGTAACCGAGGTCCCGGAGCCGCCGCACCCCCTCCTGGAGGCCGGGCGAGCGGGCCACGTCGTCCACCGGCACGTCCTGGCCGTAGGCGAACGCATAGAGGTCGGAATCGCGCGCCAGCTCCTCGCAGATCCTGCTGTCGTCGTCCTGCCACCCGTGGAAGCCGGCCCGCGCCGCCCGCTTCCCGCTGAAGGGATGGAGCCGCATGCCGTGGATGAGCAGCACCGCGCGCTCCTGCCCCTCCGAGCGCCCGAACGCGGTCGCGGGCTTGCGCGGGGGATGGACCTGCGCGAGTTCGGTCCGCACACCCGCGATCGCGAGCACGGCGAGTAGAATCCCGGCGCCCATGGCGCGCCCATTCTACCTCTGTCTGCTCCTCCTGACCGCCCCGGCGGCGGCCCAGCGGGTCCGTCTCCCGTGCGCCTGGCAGGGACGCGAGGCGCTGCTCGAGTACAACGTGGTCGGCATCGGGAGCCACACGCTGGGCGAGCTTCCGGTCGGTTCGATGTGGCGCCTCGGCAAGGACGGCGCCTCCACGATCCGGACGCCGGCGCCGCTGGTCGGCGGCGACGGGATGATCCCCCCCGGCCTCTTTCCGATCGCGCTCCAGCGCGCGGGCGACCGGGAGTTCGCGCTCTTCGCCGACGGCGCCGGCGCCGCGCTGGGCGGCCGCGAGGTGACCTATCTCGCCGGGAAGTTCTCCCAGGTCGAGAAGCCCAGCGGAAAGCTCGTCGTCGAGTGGGGCCCGGACCCGCAGAAGAAGGACGCCGGACCCAACCTCGAGACGCTCGTCCGGGTGCGCTACGGGCCCTACATGGTCGTGATCCCGATGACCATGCTCGGCGCGCGGGCGCCGAAGCTCCCGGGGTGGGAGGTGCTGGCCTTCACGGTCCCGGCCGAGGTGCTGGAGCACCGGCAGGCGCTCGGGGTCCCCCTCCCCGTCGCGCTCTTCCGGAAGACCGGCGCGCGGCCGCGCGGGGCGCCGGCCGCGTGGAACCTCGTGTTCGAGGAGCTGAACTTCCTGCTGATCCCGGTCGTAGACGCGCTCAAGGACGACCAGATCGTGCCGCCCGCCAAGGCCTTCATCCGGACGGGCGAGCTGGCCTGGAGCGAAGGCCCGCGGCGCGCGTTCCTCGAGATGACCCGGCTCGAACGCGACGGCGAGGCGGCCGCGATCGAGCTCGCGGCGGGGACGCAGGTGGCGCGCCTGCGGGTCGCGCTACCCTGACGCAACCGTCGTGACCCGGCCGTCGGCGATCTTCCGCACGCGCGGGCGCTCCTCCTGCCCGACGAACTCGAGCACGTAGAGCGCGCCGTCGGGCCCGAAGGCCACGCCCGCCGCCTCCTCGAAGGTCGCCTCGGCGGCCGGGCCGTCGGCGCCGCCGGACTTGCCGGTCCCCGCGAAGGTCGAGACCGTCCCGTCGGGCGCGACGCGGCGGATGCGCCGGTTCTCGAACTCGGCGACGAAGAGGTTCCCCGCGCGATCGAGCGCCAGCCCCGCCGCGCCGTGGAAGCGCGCGGCCGCGCCGCGGCCGTCGGCGAAGCCGCCCTCGCGGGCGCCGGCGAGCACCGACCATTTCCCGTCGGGCGCGACGCGGCACACGCGGCGGTAGTCGTCGGTGAGGAAGATCGCGCCGTCGGGCGCGAGCAGCAGCGTGGCGCCGTGGAGCCCGAGGAACCCCTTGGCAACTTCGGTCACGGTCCCGTCCGGCGCGCGCTTCTGGAGGCGGCTCTCGCCGCCGAACCAGATCGTGCCGTCGTCCCCGATCGCGAACGGGTCGCCGCCCCAGCCGAGCCCTTCGACGACGGCGATCTCGGTCCACGCGCCGTCGGGATCGATGCGGCCGAGGCGGCCGCCCTGGTCGCCGACCGTCCAGAGGTTGCCGGCGCGGTCGAGCTTCAGGTGGTGCGGCGTCGAGAGCCGCTTCCGGTCGGCGAACAGCGTCGTGACCCTCCCATCCGGGTCGGCGCGGAGCACGCGGCTCCTCACGAAGTCCACGAACGCGATCCGGCCCTCGCGGTCCACGACGAGGCCGGACGCCGGGTGGGCCAGCGCCGCGGCGGCGAGCACGAGCGTCAGGGTCATCGCGCCTCATCGGACCAGGCCTCGAGCGCCCGGCGGTAGAGCGAATGGACGGCGGTCTCGGAGCGGCCCATGCGGCGCGCCGCCTCGGCGGCCGCGAGCCCCTCGAACTGGCGGAGCCCGATCACGCGCCGGTGCTCGGGCGCCAGACGGTCGAAGGCCTGAAGGAGCCGCTCGTGCTCCTCGGCGCGCGCGGCGAGCGTGGCGGGGCCGGCGGCGCGGAGCCGCACCTCGCTCTCGGCCGCGCCGGTCGCGCTCCAGTCGGCGCGGGTGAGCCGCACTTCGGGCGCGCTCCGCTTGCGGGCGCGGAGCGCGCGCACGGCGTCCACGACCGCGTGGCGCGCGAGGCGCGCGAGGAGCCGGCGGAGCGCCGGCTCGTCGGGCGGGAGCGCCGTGCCGAGCGCGCGGAGGAAGACCTCCTGGACGAGGTCGTCCAGCTCCACGCGCGCGCGGACCCGTCGCCCGGCGAGGTGGAGGAGGAGCAGCCGCAGCCAGTGGGTCTGGGCGGCGAGCCGGTCGCCGTCGCTCATCGCGCGCGATGATAACGGCCGGTGACTTGGCGGGGGGAGCTGATTAGAATCCCGCGCCTCATACCCCCAGGGAGGCGAAATGGCCGTTGAGGCGCCGCAGACCGAGTTCAAGCCGTACATCCCGCCCGAGAAGGAGATCCCCGAGTTCACGTTCAAGGCGGTCGCCATCGGCGCGCTCTTCGGAATCATCTTCGGAGCGGCCACGGTCTACCTGGCCATCAAGGCCGGGCTCACCGTCTCGGCATCGATCCCGATCGCGGTCCTCTCGATCACTCTCCTCAAGCGGTTGGGCGGATCGACGATCCTCGAGAACAACATGGTCCAGACCATCGGTTCCGCGGGTGAGTCGATCGCGGCCGGGGTCGCCTTCACGCTGCCTGGGTTCCTGTTCCTTTCGGGACCGGGCGGCACGAGCGTCGGACTCCCGTACTTCGCGCCGTTGACGATCTTCACGCTGGCGGTGCTGGGCGGCATCCTGGGCACGCTGATGATGGTGCCGCTCCGGCGCTCGCTGATCGTCAAGGAGCACGGCAACCTCCCCTATCCGGAGGGTACGGCCTGCGCGTCGGTGCTGATCGCCGGAGAGAAGGGAGGCTCGCTGGCGCGGATCGCCTACGCGGGCGTCGGGGTCGCCCTCCTCTACGCGTTCCTGCAGAAGATCCTCCACGTGATCGCGGAAACGCCCGCTTATGTGACCCACAAGGCGAGCCGCATCTTCCCCTCGGCCACCATCAACGGGGAGATCACGCCCGAGTACCTGGGAGTCGGCTACATCATCGGCCCGCGGATCGCCGGAGTCCTGGTCGCCGGCGGCGTCCTGGCCTGGTTGGGGCTCATCCCCCTGCTCGCCTCACTCGTGCCCCCCGAGGTCGTAATGGCCCAGCAGGTCAAGCTGGGCTACTTCCTCAAGTCGGCCACCGGCCGTGGCGGTTGGGACGCCGCCAGCCGGACTTTCGAGAATCCGGCGGTGGCGATCTACTTCGCATACATCCGGCAGATCGGCGCGGGTGCCGTGGCGGCCGGAGGGTTCATCACCCTGCTCAAGACGCTCCCCACGATCGTCTCGTCCTTCAAGGACAGCCTCGCGTCCCTCCGCGAGGGTGGCGGCTCGATGAGCCAGAAGCGGACCGAGCGCGATCTGCCGATCACCTTCGTACTGTTCGGCAGCCTGGCGCTCGTGGTCATCCTGGCGCTGCTCCCCTTCATCCCGGGCACCAGCCTGTTCGCGAAGCTGCTGCTCGGGCTGATGATCGTCGTATTCGGCTTCTTCTTCGTCACGGTGGCGAGCCGGATCGTGGGGATCATCGGATCCTCCTCGAATCCGATCTCCGGGATGACCATCGCCACCCTGATGGCCACATGCCTCATCTTCCTCGGACTCGGCTGGAACCAGGACTTCCACCAGCCGATGGCGCTCTGCGTCGGCGGAATGGTGTGCATCGCGGCCGCCAATGCGGGTGCCACCTCCCAGGACCTCAAGACGGGGTTTCTCGTCGGAGCGACGCCGCGCGCCCAGCAGCTCGGCCTCATCATCGGGGCTCTCGCCTCGGCGGCCGTGATCGGGTTCACCGTACAGGCCTTGGACAAGCCCACCGCCGAGGAGGCCGCCAAGGGCGTCACGCACATGATCGGAGGCGAGAAGTTCCCGGCGCCGCAGGCAACGCTGATGGCCACGCTGATCAAGGGGCTGCTCGCCGCCAACCTGGATTGGCAGTTCGTGCTCGTCGGCGTGTTCATCTCGATCGTGATGGAGCTGTGCGGCATCAAGGCGCTCAGCTTCGCGGTCGGCCTCTACCTGCCTCTCTCCACGACGGCCCCGATCTTTGCGGGCGGCGCGATCAAGGGGTTGGCCGACTGGCTCGGAAAGCGCAAGGGAGAAACAGCGGACGAATCCGAGATCGGCCCCGGGAACCTGTTCGCTACCGGCCTGGTCGCGGGTGGCGCGCTGGCGGGCGTCGCCGTCGCGCTCCTTCAAGTAGGGAGCAAGGACGTCGAGGACTTCATCAACAGCCTCTCGCTCGAACACTCCCTCACGGGCGCGCTGGGGAGCGGCGGCTACCAGCTCCTCGGCGTCGCCGCGTTCGCGTTCATGGGCTTTCTGCTCTACCGCATGGCGCGGCGAAAGATGGGGCACGGGTAGCCGATCCGGTCTCGACCGCTTATCTTCGCCGGCGGACAACCCTACGAAGGAGATCCGTCATGCGAACCGCGATCCTCGCGCTCTGCCTCGCCGCGTCCGCCGCCACCGCACAGCAGGGCGTCACCGCCACCATCTCACCGCGCCCCGTGGCGCTCACGGTCCCGGTCTCGAACCGGTTCTGCAACCAGACCGGGGGCGAGATCCGGCTGACCTCGTCGGCTCCCTGGGCGATCAAGACGCTCCAGGGCGGCCCGGTCTTCAGCCCGATCGGGCTCCCGGTGATCCAGCCGGTCCCCGACCTGCAGTGCCGGACCTTCACCTGGAACCAGCGCGACGACAACGGCCAGCCGGTCCCCCCCGCCCTCTACCTCTGGGAGGTCTACTGGCAGGACATGAACGGCCGCAACCAGACGACCGGCACCTGCTTCGAGGTCACGACCGCCTCCGTGATCCTCTGCTCGAGCCCGGCGACGTGGCCGGCCGGCTGCCCGATCCGGATGACTTTCAGCTCGCCCGGCGAGCCGGGCTTCGCCTACTACGGCGCCTCGTCCCTCGGGAGCTCCCCCGGCATCGCGCTCACGAACTGCCGCACGATCCCGCTCAACGTGGACCCGCTCCTCCTGCTCTCGCTCTGCGGCCCGCCGCCGGTCTTCAACAACTACTGCGGCGTCCTCTCGGCCCAGGGCACGGCGCCGGTGGACCTGATCCCGCCGGGGACTCCCGCGCTCGCGGGCGTCGACGTCTTCACGTCCTTCGTGACCGTGACGCCGGCCAACCAGCTCTCGAGCATCGCGATGGCGACCCGGACGCCCCTCGACGTCCCCGGGTCGCCCTGCCCGTGCCCCTAGACAAAGGGGTCAGGCCCCGCCGCGGGTCCTGACCCTTCGGAGGATTCCGATGCGCACCATGATTCTCCTCTTCGCCCTCGGGTCCGCCGCGCTCGCGCAGGGCGTGGGCGGGACCACGACCCCCTTCCCCGCCTTCCTGGGCAGCCCCGTGGCGCACCGCTTCTGCAACAACAGCGGGGGCCCGATCACGCTCCCTTCCTCGCAGCCCTGGGTGATCCGCGACCTCGTGCTCAACCTCGTCTACGCTCCGATCGGGCTGCCGGTGCTCCAGGGCCTCCCGAACGGCGCCTGCCGCGACTTCACCTGGAACCAGCAGGACCTGAACGGGCGGCAGGTGGCGGCCGGCATGTATCTCTTCGAGGTCCGCTGGATCGACGGGATGAGCCAGCCGCAGACCACCCAGACGTGCTTCGAGGTGACCGACACCCAGATCGTGTTCTGCGGGACGAGCCCGATCCCGGTCGGGTGTCCGATCCGGATGACTTTCCGTTCGCCGCCGGCCGCGTCCCTTCAGTACTTCGCGGGCTGCGCGCTCGCGAGCACCCCGGGTCTCCCGGTCGAGTGGTGCCGCGAGATCCCGCTCGTGATCGACCGACTGCTGCTCCTCTCGCTGTGCGGGCCGCCGCCGGTCTTCAACGGCTTCTGCGGGATCCTGGACGGAAGCGGCCTCGCGTCCGGCTACCTGCTGCCGCCGGCGACGCCCGCGCTCGCCGGCTTCTCCTTCTGGACCGCGTTCGCGACCATCACCTGGGGCTCGGGCCGCGTCTACTCGGTTTCCGAGGCCCGGCAGATCACGCTCGGGCCGCCGGCTCCCTGTCCGTGTCCGTAGAACGGTACCACGAACACTTTTTTCCGGGCCCGCGGCGGGCCCGGGAATGAGGAACTGCTCACATGTTCTCGACGATCGCGTTTCCGAACTCGGAGCACTTGAGGCGCGTCGAGCCGGGGACGAGCCGCTCGAAGTCGTAGGTGACCCGCTTCTGCTGGAGCGTCTTCTCCAGCCCCTTCCAGATCAGGTCCCGCGCCTCGTACCAGTCGAAGTACTCGAACATCATCGCGCCCGACAGGATCACCGCGCCCGGGTTCACCTGGTCCTTGTCCGCGTATTTCGGTGCCGTTCCGTGCGTCGCCTCGAAAACCGCCCCGTTGTCCCCGATGTTCCCGCCCGGGGCGATCCCGAGCCCCCCCACCTGCGCGGCCGCCGCGTCCGAGAGGTAGTCGCCGTTCAGGTTCGGCGTGCAGAGCACGTCGTATTCGTCCGGTCGGAGCAGGAGCTGCTGGAAGATCGAATCCGCGATCCGGTCCTTCACCAGGAGCTTCTTCTTCCACTGCCCGTTCCCGTGCGAGCCCCAGATCGTGTCCAGCGCCTTCTTCACCTCCGCCACCACCTCCTCGCGGAAGGCCGGCGGCGCGTTGTCGAAGCCCGGCTCGATCGCCCGCGCGTTCTCCTCGGGCGTGAGGCTCGCGCTCTTTTCCTTGTTCTCGAGGATCCACGTCTCGCGCTCCGTCACCGCCTGCGCCCGGAACTCGCTGGCCGCCAGCTCGTAGCCCCAGTCGCGGAAGGCCCCCTCGGTGAACTTCATGATGTTCCCCTTGTGGACCAGCGTGACCGAGGTGCGTTTGAACTTCAGCGCGTACTGGATGCCGCGCCGGATCAGGCGCTGCGCCGCGAAGCGGCTGATCGGCTTGATCCCCACGCCCGCGTCGGGCCGGATCGACTTCTTCTGCAGCGACTTCTCCGAGGAGTTCTTCATGAACTCGTTGAGCCACCCGATCAGCTTCCTCGCCTCGTCCGTGCCGGAGCGCCACTCCATCCCGCCGTACACGTCCTCCGTGTTCTCGCGGAAGATCACGATGTCCAGCTTCTCGGGCTGCTTCACCGGCGACGGCGCGCCCTGGAAGTAGCGCACCGGCCGCACGCAGGCGTAGAGGTCGAGGAGCTGGCGGAGCGCCACGTTCAGCGACCGGATCCCGCCGCCGATCGGCGTGGTCAGCGGCCCCTTGATGCCGACGCCGTAGTGGCGGATCGCGTCCAGCGTGTCCTGCGGCAGGTACTCCTTGTAGCCCGGGTGGTTCAGTGCCTTGTCGCCGCAGAACACCTCGAGCCAGTGGATCCGCCGCTTGCCGCCGTAGGCCTTGGCCACGGCCGCGTCGAAGACGCGCACGGAGGCGCGCCAGATGTCGCGCCCGGTGCCGTCTCCCTCGATGAACGGGACCACCGGCTCGTCGGGGAGGACCGGATTGCCGTCCTTGAACGTGATGCGCTGGCCGCTCGGCGCCGGCTTCAGGACCTTGAAAGTGGGGACAGCATCGCTCATGTTCGCGTCTCCCGTGGGGTGTCCGGGGGAAAAGGGACCGGGAAGCGTAGCAGGGGACGAGGGCAAGTCAACGGAGGCGGAATGCTGCTCGCGGACGTGCAGATCGGGAGCTACTACTACGTCGGATGGCCGACGCTGGCGCTGCTCATCGCCGGCCTCGCGCAGGGCAAGGGCCGGGGCGGGCTGAACTGGTTCCTGCTGGGACTCATCGGCGGCCCGATCGCCCTCATCTTCCTGCTGCTGGCGGAGCGCAAGCCCGCCTGACCCCACGGCCCGGAAAACCGTGCTACACTCCGCGCCGCGTGGCGGAGATCACGTCTGGTTTTCCCCGGAGGCACACTCATGAACCGAATCGCGATCGCGCTCCTCGTGTCCGCGTTGCCCGCCCTGGCCGAGGTCGGCTCCTTCCAGGGGTCCGGCCAGCGCCTCGAGGTGAGCATGGGCGTCTACGAAGCCACCAGCCGCGAGGAATTCAACATCATCGGGTTCCTCTCGATCAGCCACGGCCAGCCGACGTGGAAGGAGGAGTACGATGAGGGGTTCGACAAGATGACCAAGGGTCACGTCTGGCGCTTCGGCAGCAACGGCTTTGCCACGTTCGACTGCAACGTCCCCGTGAAGGTGGGCGGCCGCGAGATCCCGGCGGGGCTCTACTACGTCGGGATCGCCCGGACCGAGGACGACAAGTGGACGATGGTCTTCATCGACCCCAAGACGGCCCACGAGAAGAAGATCTCGCCCTTCCCCAACCTGGACGCGGCCCCACGCGCGTTCGAGGCGCCGATCACGCACGAAAAGTGGGAGGGCACCAAATCCGACAAGCTGACCAGCCGGTTCGAGAAGGGGAAGACCCACGGAACCGGCACGCTTTCGATCACCTGGGGAAGCCACCGCCTGGCCGCCCCGATCGAGATGATCTGCGAGAAGAAGTAACCCCGTCCCATCACGGCCGGGCGGGCGCTGCGCGAGCGCGCCCCGCCCGGCCGTTCCCTTTCCTATAATCCGCGCGTGCCGCGCCTCCACCTCGCGCTCCTCGTCGCGCTCCTCTCGCTCGTCCTCCTGACGCGGCTCCCGTTCGCGTTCCGAACCGCCGAGGGGCAGGTCGCCTACCCCCTGGTGGACGACGCCTTCTACAACCTCGTGGTCGCGAGGAACCTCGCCGAGGGGAGCGGCCGGACCTTCGACGGCACCGGCGAGACCACCGGCTTCCATCCGGTCCCGGTCGCGCTGATGGTTCCGCTCTGCCGGATGGCCGGCGGGGACCGCGTGCTCCCGCTCCGCGGCGTGATGCTCATCTGGGCGCTGGCGGGCACGGCGCTCGGCGCGCTGATCTATCTGCTGGCGCACCGCCTCGCGGGCCCGGGAGGCGGGCTCGCCGCGCTTTTCCTCTACGCGACCTCGGCCTACTTCCACCAGTCGACGCTCAACGGCTGCGACACCCTGTTCGCCGGCCTGGCCTTCGCCGGCACGCTCCTCTTCTGGTTCGCGCGCGTGCGCGAGCGCCCGGAGGCGGGCGCGCGCGACGGGGCCGTGCTCGGCGCGCTCGCCGGGCTCACGGTGCTCTGCCGCCTGGACCACGGCATCCTGCTCCTGTTCCTCGCGCTCGACCTCCTGTTGCGGCGGCGGCGCGCCGGGTTCCTCGCGACCGCCGCGGCGCTCGCGGTGCTCGTGCCGCTTCCCTGGCTCGGCTTCAACCTGTGGGTCGGTGGGAGCCCGCTTCCCGACAACGGGCGGGCCATCAACCTGATCTCCCGCGGGATCGCGGGCCTGACGCTCGAGGCCCGGAAGATCGGTTTCCTGAGCCTCTTCCGCGAGCAGCGCCTCCTCGAGGCCGAGGCCGCCGCCCACCCGCTCCCGGGTGACGAGGTGCCGGTCGGGTTCGGGGTCGGGAACCTGATCCACAGCTCGCTGATCCTCCTCAACGAGCTGCCGGTCACCGCGCCGCTCGTGCGCGTGGGCGGCCTGGTCTCGCGTTGGGTCTCGCCCTTTCCGTTCGCGGCCACGCTCCTCGCGCTGGCGCTCCTCTGGCGGCTCGGTCCGCTCGCGCGCGCGGGTCGCGAGCTGCGCGCCGGACGGCTCGGGTTCCTCCTGGCCGCGTGTCCGGTCTTCGTCGGGGTCTACTGCTTCGTGGTCTTCGGGCAGTGGTTTTTCGGCCGCTACTACTTCCCGGTCTACCTCGTCTCGCTGCTCCTGGCGCCGGTCCTGGCGCGCGCCTTCCCGCGGTGGCTGGTGGCGGTCTTCGCGCTCCTCTGCCTCGTCGATTTCGGCTGGGTCCACATGCGGGCCGTGCTGGCGGCGGACGGGACGAACTTCTACAGGCTCGCGCGCGAGGTGCGCGCGCGCCTTCCCGCCTCCGCCCGCGTGGGGGCGATCCAGGCCGGGACGCTCGCCTGGTTCTGCCCGCAGTCGATCGTGAACCTGGACGGCAAGGTGAGCCCGGGCGCCTGGCGGGCCCTCAAGGAGCGGCGGATGCTCGGCTACGCGCGCGCGCACGGCGTCCAGTTCCTGGTGGACTGGCCGTCGTTGCTCCGCCTCCTGATCTTCGAGCGGTCCCCTCCGGAGGAGCGAGCGGGCGTGGACCGGGTGCAGCAGGTCCTCGGGGAATTCGAGGTCTGGGTGGTGCGCTGAGGGGTCAGGACCCGCTGCGGGTCCTGACCCCTTTGCTCCTACGGCCCGCAGGGGCAGGGCGGCCCCGGCACCGCGAGCTCGGTCCGGACCGACGTCGAGATCGAGCGGAGCCCGCTCCCGTCCGCGGTGATGAAGGCGGTGAAGAACCCGAACCCAGCGAGCCGGGCGTCGTTCGGCGGCACGACCGTGGCCTGCGCAGTCCCCGTGTTGCTCAGCACGCCGCACATGTTGAAGAAGATCGGCCCCGCGTTCTGGCAGAGCGAGAACAGGAAGAGTCCGTCCACGTTCACTGGGATGACCCTGCACGCGTCCAGCGGGATCCCCGGCCGGTCGCCGAACGCGGACGCGGAGAAGTAGTTGAGACCCCCCTCCCCCGGCGAGCTGTAGTTGATCCGGATCGGGCAGTTCACGGGGAAGGGCCCGTTGGCGCACACGCTCGCGACCGCAGTCGTGATCTCGAAGCACACCGTGGTCGTCTGCGGGTTGAACTGCGGGTCGAACCAACGGACATCCCAGAGGTAGAGGCCGGCCGGCACCTGGGCGCCGAGCATGTCCCTCTGATTCCAGCTGAAGGTCCGGCACTCGTTCGGTGCCAGCGGGGTCAACACCGGGAGCCCGATCGGCGCAAAGACGACGCTGCCGCCCACCGTCCGGATCGTCCAGGGCTGGGACGATGGGAGCGTGATCGTGGACGCACCCAGGTTGCAGAACTGGTTGGAGACGGTCGCGCCCAGCGCGACCGGGCGGGGCGTGACGGTTGCGGAGCCCTGCGCGAAGACGGGCGCCGACAAGAGCAGCGCCGACAGGATCAGGGATGGCATTCGCATGACGGTTCCTCCAGAAAACGGCCCTCACTCTGTCCCGAATTGTAGGACTTCCCTGGAGGGGGGACCGCAAGGTAGAACCTCGCCGAGGGTTCGCCCGCCCGGCCGGCGCGCCGGGCATCGAAAGGAGTCACCCTTGAACAGCCATCCTGCCCTCGCGCTCTTCGCTCTCGTCTCCTCCGCCGTGGCGCAGCCCTTCGGCGTCGCCGCGGTGTCTCCGCCGCGGCACGCGCTCTCCGTCTCGACCGCGACCGGGGTCTCCGTGACCTTCACGGCCCCGGTGAACCCCGCCTCGGTGAACGCTGCCACCTTCCGCGTCTTCGGCCGCTGGAGCGGCGCCGCCCCCGGGACGCGCTCGGTCGCGCCGGACGGGCTCTCCGCCCGTTTCGAGCCCGCGCGGCCGTTCTTCCCCGGCGAAACCGTGACCGTGCTCCTGACGGCCGCCGTGGCGGGCGCCGCGGGCGGGAATCTGACGGGCGGGCACACGTGGTCCTTCTGGACGCGTTCGGCCCCGGGCAGCGGCTCGCACGCGCTGGCCATGACGCTCCAGGTGCGGCGCACGGGCGAGGGACTGGTCCAGACGTACGGCGCCTACGCGGGCGACCTCGACGGAGACGGGTCTCCCGACCTGAGCCTCCCCAACGAGGTCGCGAGCGACGTCCGGGTGTTCGTGAACGACGGCTGCGCCGCCTTCGCCGGTCCGGTCGTGAACCCGCTCCCGGCGAACTCGGTGCCGAGCACCAACGAGGGCGCCGACTTCAACGGCGACGGCCGGACCGATCTCGCGGTCGGGAACATCGGCGGCGACTCGATGAGCGTGCTGATGGGGAACGGGACCGGGGGCTACCTCCCGCACGTCACCTACCCGAGCGGCGACGCGCCGCGCGGACTCGCGGTCCTCGACGTCGAGGGGGACGGCGACATGGACGTGATCACCGCCAACCGGAACTCGTCGATGCTCGCGCTCCATCTCAACGCCGGCAACGGGACCTTCCTCCCGCGCACGCTGTTCGAGGGAGGCGGCACCGGCGAGACCGGGCTCGGCGCGGCTGACGCGAACAACGACGGGATCGCCGATCTGTTCGTGGCCAACTACACGTCGAACACGATCACGGTGCTCCTCGGGAACGGTGCGGGCGGCTTCACGCTCAGCGGCACGACCACGGTCGGGTCGCGCCCCTGGATGATCGCGACGGGCGACGTGAACGGGGACGGCCGCGTGGACGTCGTCACGTGCAACTCGAACAGCTCGAACGCGTCGGTCGCGCTGGGGAACGGCGCGGGCGGGCTGGGCGCCGCGACCCACTACGCGACCAGCAACTTCTCGCTGGCGGCGGACCTCGGCGACGTGGACGGGGATGGCGACCTCGACCTCATGGTCTCCAACTACGGCGGCGCGAATTTCACGGTCTGGAGGAACAACGGCGCCGGCGTCTTCACGTCGCCGGGGACGCTCCCGGCCGTGCAGGCCGGCTCGTGCATGCTGGTCGTGGACCTCGACCGTGACGGCGACACCGACATCGTCGGGATCGACGAGCTGGCCGACCTCGTGTTCTTCTTCCGGCAGGCGGGGCCGTCGCCGGCCGGCGTCCAGCCGCCCGGGTGCGCGGGCACGCTCCGGATCGACAACCTCGCGAACCGCGGCGGCTACGGCGTCGCCCCGCCGCACGCCGTGTCCGTCAACGGGCGTTTCTTCGCCGGCATCAGCGGCGCGCCGAATTCGCTCTGGTCGCTGGCGGTGGGCGTGCCGCTCGAGCCGGGCCTCCCGCTCCCGATCGGGACGCTGAACCTCGCGCTCTTCTTCTTCCTCATCGACGGCTTCGGCGGGAACCCGGCGGCGGTGACCAACGCGCAGGGCGAGGACGTCGAGCTGATCGTGGTGCCCCCCGGGCTCCCGCCCGGGATCACCGTGGCGCTCCAGGCCGTGATTGCGACGCCCGGTCCTCCGGGCTTCCAGCTCACGAACCCGGAGCGGATCGTGTTCGTGCCGTGACCGTGGACGCAGCGACGCGTCGCCGGCTCCTCGAGCAGTACCTCGCCGGGATCGCCGAGGTGGCGGCCGCGCTCGAGGGGATCACGCCGCGCGAGCTGGACCACCATCCGGCCCCGGGGAAGTGGTCGCCACGCGAGATCGTGCACCACCTCGCGGACAGCGAGATGGTCGGGGTGGTCCGCCTGCGCCGGGTGATCGCCGAGGACGGGCCGGCGATCCCGGCCTACGACCAGGACGTGTACGCGCGCCGGCTCCACTACGACCGGCCGATCGAGTCGTCGCTGGAGGCCTTCCGCGCGGCGCGCCGCGTCAACGCCGACCTGCTCGAGCGGCTCGGCGAGGCGGAGTGGGCGCGCGAGGGGACCCATAGCGAGACCGGCCGCTTCACGATCACCGGCTGGCTCGAGACGTACGCCGCGCACGCCCACAACCACGCCGCCCAGATCCGCCGCGCGCGCGCGGCGGCGACGCTCACGCGCGAATCGTGACGCCGAGCCGGTTGGTGATGAGGCGACAGCCCGCCTGCACCATGGAGGCCTGGTCCTGTCCCCACTGTCGCTCGCCGCTTTCGGTATTCCCCGCTGCCGCCGCCCCGAAGGCCTGCTGGCGGCCCGTGCCTCCAGACGTCCGGCTTGGCGCTGCGTGATACACTTCTCCTCAATCTGTAATACGAAGGAGGAGCGCAATGCGCAGCGTACGCCTGGACGAAGAACTGGAGAGCAGACTAGCGGAGGCGGCGCGAGTCACACGAAAGCCGGTTTCCGAGATCATCCGTGAGGCCATCCGCCGCCAATGTGACGATGTATTGGGCCGACGCCCGGACCGGGCACTGGCGGACGTCATCGGGACGGTATCCGGGGGTCGTCAGATCTTGGATTCACGTCGGACCGGTCGAGCTTTCACCAGACTCCTGACTGCCAGACGCAGGAAGCGGCGATGACCCTGGTGGACGCTGGTCCGCTGATCGCACTGCTCGATAGCGATGATCCGGACCACCAGCGCTGTATGCACGCCTTACCCGCGCTCGAGGGTCCTCTTGTAACGACTTGGCCAGCCTTCACCGAGGCCACCTACCTCCTGGGCGATCGAGCGGGCTGGCCAGCACAGGAACGGTTGTGGCGGCTGGTGCTTCGCGACGATCTCCTGCTGCTCCCGGTCGATGGTCCGATGCTCCAGCGAGCTCGCGACCTGATGCGAAAGTACCGGGACCTTCCGATGGATCTGGCCGATGCCACGCTCGTCGCGGTCGCGGAATCGAAGAGGCTCCGAACGGTGTTCACCCTCGACGCGGACTTCCGCGTCTACCGGCTACCGGGCAGCGCAGCCTTCGAGATCGTCCCGTGATCCGCCAGTAGCCACCCTCTCAGCGTGACTGCTCCACCGCCTCCAGCTCGCGGCGGATCCAATCGACCCCCGGCGCAAGCCGCGCCGCCTCGCGCAGCGCCGCGCGCGCGCCATCGCGGTCGCCGCGCCTGAGGAGGCAGCGCCCGACGTTCGCGAGGCTCGGGCCGGGCGCAAAGCCGAGCCGGAGCGCCTCGCGGAAGGCGCCCTCCGCGGCGTCGGCGTCGCCCGCCTCGTAGAGGCGCCGGCCGCGCTCGTACGCGAGATAGCCGAGCCCGGTCTCGGCGTCGCGCAAGCGCTCGTCGGCGGCGAGCGCGGCGCGGTAGTGCGCCGCCGAGGCGTCCACGCGCCCCAGGTTCTGGAAGAACCAGCCGAGGTAGAAGTGCGCGAGCGGCAGGTCCACGCGACGCCGGAGGCACTGGACGCCGGGCAACTCGGGACCCCCGGCCGTCGGAAGCACCGCATCCGTCAGCTCCGGTTCGACCCGCGCGAAATCGATGCGGCGGCGCGCGATCAGGTCCCGGTGCTCGGGCCGGTCCCGGACGAACACGACGGCCACGGCGTCGAGGAAGACCGGCGCCCAGCGCGCGTCCTCCGCGAGCCGGCGGATCAGCGCGCCGTGGTTCGGATCGAAGAGGGTGAGCAGCGCCGCGCCGAGATCGAACTCCTCCACCGCCCGCTCCCACGCCGCGCGGTCCACGATCATCCGCTGGTAGCGGTCGAGCAGCGCCGGCACCAGGATGCGGCCGTCGATGAAGACCGGCCGCGGGCCGGGCAGCCGGTCGATGAGCCAGCCGCCGGAGAAGTAGTCGTGGAAGAGGCGGCCGGCGGGCCGCACGCGCAGCAGGAACTCGGTCGCGTGGCGGGGGAAGAAGAGCGCCGGCGGCTGGAGCCCGAAGCGCTCGAGCCGACCGGGTGCGCGGTAGCGATCTCCGGTGACCGCGCGCGCGCCGAGCCAGAGGCAGGCCGCGGCCGCGACGAGCGCGAGCGGGAGCGCGGGCATGCGCCGCGGCCCGCCGGGGAGGTGCAGCCGCACGAGCGGGAGCGCGCCGAGGCAGAAGAGCGCGATCGCGCGCCGCGACGAGCAGGCGCCGGCCAGGAGCGCCGCGGCCACGATCACGTGCGCGACCCGGAAGCGGCGGAAGTCGGCGACGAGCGCGATCGCGAGGAGCGCCGCCATCGCCTTCAGCTCGAGGTAGGACGTCGAGAACACCGCCGCGAGGTCGCCGAAGGGCGGCGCCCATTCGAGGATGCCGGTCCGGAGCGCGGGCTCCCTCAGCTCGCGGAGCGCGCGCTCCCAGAGACCGGGACCGTACGGGTTGACCAGCGTCGCCGCGACCGAGGCGGCGGTCACGGCGAGGAGGCGCCGCGCGCCCTCGCGGCGGATCAGCGCCTCGAGCAGATAGCCCCCGAGCACGAGGAAGCCGAGCGGGAACCCGCCGTGCAGGTTGGCCCAGAGACCGAGGAGCGGGGGCGCGGCCCAGACCGCGCGGCGCGACTCGAGGAGCGCGAGCAGCGCGCCCAGGCACAGGAAGGTCGCGAGCTCCGGCCGCGCCTGGAACCGCGACGCGGCGCCGCTCACCGCGACGAGCGCCACCAGCGCGCCGGCCCACGCGCCCGCCCGGCCGCGCCCCGGCACCAGGAAGAGCACGACCGCCGCGAGCGCGACGAGGGCGGTGAACACCGCGACGCCGGCCTCGCCCGCGGACGCGCGCGCCGCGTGGAGCGTCGCCTGGAAGAGCCAGCCGTGGTCCACCCAGGGCGCGTCCGGAGTCGTGTAGGTGAACGGATCGGTCCGCGGCACCGCGCGCTCCGCGACGATGCGCTCGCCCGCTTTCAGGTGCCACCACGTGTCGGGGTCGGCGATTCCGTGGAGCGAGAGCGCGCCGGCCGCGATCCAGAAGGCGATCCAGGGGAGGCGGCGCGCGAGGAAGGCCGGCATGGAGGCCGCCACTATAATGCGCCGCCATGAAGACGCTCGCCCTCTGCGCGCTCCTGGCCGCCGCGCCCGCGCAGGACCAGAAGCCGACGATCGCCTGGCGGCCGCTCAAGCTGGCGGACGCGCTGAAGCAGGCCCGCGAGCGGCGCGTCCCCGTGTTCATCGCGATGAACATGGACAACGAGATGGCCAACGACCTCCTCGCCCGGGAGACCTATCGGGACCCTGAGGTGGTGGCGGCCGCGTCCCGGACGATCGCGCTGATCACGAGCCCGGTGGAGCACCGCGTGGAGGGGCCGTGCCCGCGCTTCGCCGGGCAGGTCGAGTGCGCCGACCACCGCTCGCTCGAGGTCGAGGTGCGCGAGGGGATCGTGAAGACCGAGTACGTGAACGTGCCGCAGCACATCCTGCTGCGCCCGGACGGCTCGCAGATCGTGCGACGGGAGTACCTGCTGAGCAAGGAGGACCTGCTCAAGCTCATGCGGAGCGCGATGCTCGAGGTGAACCGCGACCTCGTGACGGGCGAGGCCAAGGCGCGCCACGCGGCGTCGCTGGCGAAGCTCGAGGGGCCGGCGGACGGGCCGTGGCTCGAGACCATCAAGGAGCTGTCGGTCTCCGACGACGACCTCGCGATGATCGCGCTGCTCGAGGCGGGGCGGACGCTCGCCGATCCCGAGCGGCGGGCGGCGGTCGCGCGCGAGGTCGGGATGCTCGGCAACGTCCGGGCGTGGGACCCGCTGATCGAATGGCTCGCCGACGCGGATCCGCGCGTGCGCCGGGAGGCGGTGCGCTCGCTCGCCAAGGTGGACCGCGAGAAGGCCTTCGATCCGCTGGTGGACCGGCTCGAGGAGGAGCGCGATCCGGGCGCGCGCGAGGCGCTGTTCAAGGCGCTCGGGGTGGAGGGCTCGGGGGCGTCCCGCACGATCGCACAGGAGAAGCCCGAGCGCCTGGAGGCGGTCGTGCTGGCGCTCGGCCTCTCGGGCGACGCGGCCGCGCTGCCTCATCTGTTGAAGATGGCGCGCTCGGGGGACCCGGCGCAGGCGCGGCGCGCGGCCGAGGCGCTCGGCCGTTTCGCGACGCCCGGGTCGTTCGAAGCGCTGGTCGCGCTGCTCGAGGAGGG
>Ga0187892_10001281_pt1 | contig 58399 bp, 48 predicted proteins | sample MA1701073metaG_FD_139345 | JGI IMG/M metagenome (GOLD analysis project Ga0187892, IMG submission 139345) | Bio-ooze microbial communities from a basaltic lava cave in the Kipuka Kanohina Cave System on the Island of Hawaii, USA - MA170107-3 metaG ...
CTGGTCCTCCGGTTGTTCAAGGCGACGGCTGACTTGGTCGCATGTGGCTCTGGCCTCCGGGAACCTGCGGGAGCTAACCCACGTCTCAGCGGAGGGCCAGCCCAGTCATAACTTCTAGGCAGCACCCCAGATTGGTCGTATGAGGCTACGCTGGCAGGGGTTACTGCTTTTGTTGCTGTCATGGTCGCCCACCGGCCTGTCGATCACAACCACCGCGCCGCCGCCCCGACGAATCAAACCGCCCACCATCCGGCTGCTGGTGGGCGCCGACGGCGCCATCGAGACCGCGATTCTCGAGGTCTCCTCGGGCTATCCCGAGTTTGACAATGCGATGGTCAGCCGGATCCAGCGGCGGCGTTACAAGCCAGCGTTGGTGGACGGCGCCTCCGTGTCGGTGTGGCTCCGGGAGCCCTAGGAACCGCCGAGCACCACCTACCGGTTGTGCTGCCTGATTGCGCATGGCAGCGGGCGGACGCCCGAGTGTCGGTTTGCAAAGGCGCGGCCGCGGCCTGATATTCGCCACGGGCCGCCGCGGCCGCGCCGGCATCAAGAGTGGGACACAATGTCCGCGAACGTCGGTACAATCACAGTCACGCAGCCGGTCGCGCACGCAGTGGGGCGATGGTGACTGAATCAGTGATCCGGGTAGTGGACCTGACGCGCCGTTTCGATGGCAAGACGGCGCTCGACTCGGTGAGCCTCGCGCTCGCTCGCGGCGCGGTCTATGGCCTCGTCGGGGCGAACGGTGCCGGGAAGACCACGCTGATCAAGCACATCCTGGGCCTGCTCCGGGCGGAGAGTGGCACGGTGCGTGTCTTTGGTCTTGATCCCGTCGCCGAGCCGGTCGCCGTGCTTTCGCGCATCGGCTACCTGTCCGAGGAGAACGACCTCCCCGGCTGGATGCGCGTTGACGAACTCATCCGCTACTCGCGCGCCTTCTATCCCGCATGGGACGATGGGTACGCGGAGGAGTTGCGGCGGTCGTTCGCCCTCGACGCCGCAGCGAGGGTCAAAACCCTCTCCAAGGGGCAGAAGGCGCGGATGGGCTTGCTCATCGCGCTCGCGTACCGGCCCGAGCTACTGGTGCTCGACGAGCCGTCCTCAGGACTCGACCCGATCGTTCGGCGCGACATCCTCGGCGCGGTCATTCGGACGATCGCGGATGAAGGGCGCACGGTGCTGTTCTCGTCGCACCTCCTCGACGAAGTGGAAGAGGTGGCCGATCACGTGATGATGATAAGCGCCGGGCGGCTCGCGCTCAGCGCACCACTCGTCGCCATCAAGGAAGCACACGGTTCGCTCGCGAAAGCGTTCGTCGCGCACGTCGGCAATGTCGCGGCGCTCGACACCGAGAGATAGGGCATGCAGTCCCCCGCCCTCGCGATCGGCTGGGAGTTCCGGAAGCGGCATTCCTGGCCGCTGATCGCGATGGGCGTCTACATGCTCGGGCTGGCGGCAATAAAGCTGCTCGGCCTCGGACCGATTGATTCAATCTCGGTGGTGCCACCCGATGGCAGGGCCGCCGTGCTGATCGCGCCCGTGTCGTGGCTGTTCATGTATTACCTCGCCGTGTTCACTTTCGGATTCGCCGGCGACCTGGCGGCGCGCCAATCGATTTTTCCTGCCCGTCTGTTCACACTGCCGGTGCGAACCGCCGACCTCGTCCGGGGGCCGATGCTGCACGGCGCGGCGGCGGTCGCGGTTCTCGTGCAGGCGGCCACCCTTCTTGCACGGTGGCCCTGGGGCATCGAGACTCCGTTCGTCTGGCCGGCGCTCACGGCCGCGGTGTTCCTCGCGTGGACCCAGGCGCTGGCATGGATGCCCTACGGGTTGCGAGGCGTCCGCGTGATCGTGACCGTGCTCTGGTTGATCACATTGGATGCGGTCGTCCTGCTGGCGATGCATTACGAGGTGTCGGAGCCGGTGATGCTGGCGATCCTCGTGCCGCAACTTCCGCTCGCCTATCTCACGGCCTGCCACGCCGTTGCAGGGGCCCGCCGCGGCGACGTGCCCGATTGGCGACCGCGTTTCATGCGCACTCCGGCGGTCGCCGCCGCGGCGCCGCTCGACCGCGCCCGATTTGCATCGCCCGCCCGCGCGCAGCTCTGGTTCGAATGGCGGCGGCATGGCCGAACCCTGCCGACGCTCGTGGCCATGGTGTTGCCCTTTGAGCTGGCACTGTTCTGGATAGCCCGCGACGCGCCGGCGCTCCTGCTCGAGTTGCTGGTGCTCGCGCTGATCACGCCACCGCTCCTGGCGATCGTAACGGCTATGTCGGTGAGCAAGGCCAATCCCGCTGCGCGCGATTCCCACGCGGTGTCGCCCTTTATCGCGACGCGACCGCTGTCGAGCGCTGAGCTCGTCGCCGCCACACTGAAGATGGCAGCCTGGAGCACCCTGGCCACCTGGTTGCTGGTCATCGTCGCCGTTCCGCTCGCGCTGCTATGGTCGGGCACCTGGCCGTTGGTGGAGCAACGGGCTATCCGGCTTTCCGAGATCGTCGGGGTCCCCCGCGCGGTCGTCTTCGGGCTGCTGGTGCTAGCGACGCTCATGGCGTCGACGTGGAAGCAGCTCGTACAGAGCCTCTACATCGGCTTGAGTGGTCGGGAATGGATCGCCCGGTCCACCCTGATCGCCGTGTTGCTGTTTATCGTGCTCCTCGGACCGTTAGTGCAATGGATCGTCGATCACAATAGTGCGCGGGCGCTGTTGTGGAACTCACTGCCCGCGATCCTTGGGGCGCTGGTCGCGGGCAAGATGCTGGCGGCGGGCTGGGTCGCCGTACGCCTCGCCGGCAGCGGACTGCTGCGTGATCGCACCCTGGCGCGCGGCGCCGCCCGGTGGGCCGCAATCGTGTTCGTGCTCTACGGCGTGCTCGCGTGGCTGGTCTCGGGGCCGCTCATTCCGCAGTTCTTTCTCGTGTTGCTCGCGATCCTCGCCGTGCCGCTGGCACGGGTATCGGCCGCGCCGCTGGCCCTGGCGTGGAACCGACATCGATGACCGCAGCGTTCGTCGGCCCCGAGCGCCATCACCGGAAGGGAGTTCTCTCCGTCGTACTCGTGCTCATCAGCTTGCCGGCGCTGCTGGCGTTGACCGAGGCCGTGTCGTTCTACGCGACCAATCGAAGCAACGGCACGATCGTCTCCTCGGGGATCGAGCGCGAATATCTGCTCTACGTCCCGAGGAACTATGATCGTACCAAGCCGACGCCGCTGGTTATCAGCCTGCACGGAGGCGCAATGTGGCCAGCCGGGCAAAAGGAAATCGACCGTTGGGACCGGGTCGCCGAGGCGCACGGTTTCATCGTGGTCTACCCGTCCGGTGTGAGCGGGCGCGGGCCAAGGGCCTGGCGCGCCGGCCAGGGGCCCGGGATGGCGCGGGAGGTCCAGTTCATTTCGGAACTGATCGACACGCTGCGCTCAGGCTACAACATCGATACGACGCGGATCTACGCGAACGGGCTGTCCAACGGCGGAGGTATGGCGTTTGCGCTCTCGTGCACGCTCTCGGACCGGATCGCGGCGGTTGGGGTGGTAGCAACCGCGATCTTCCTGCCGTGGAGCCGGTGCACGGACCAACGTGCGGTGCCGATGATTGGGTTTCACGGCACCGATGATCGCCAAGCTCTCTACAACGGGGGTACGTCGTGGGTGGCTCCTGGTGTGTTTCCGAGCATCCCGATGTGGACAGCGAGATGGGCCGTGCGAAACCGGTGCCCGAGCTCCCGTCGAATCGGCCGTCGCCGCGGATGTCATGCGAATCGAATACCCGAAGTGCGCCCAAAACGCGTCCGTGGTGCTTTACCGCATCGAGGGCGGCGGCCACACCTGGCCTGGAGGACGACCGATGGCCGAGTGGTTTCTGGGGCGCACGAGCAACGGTGTTGATGCGACGGCCGTGATGTGGAAGTTCTTTCGGGAGCATCCGCTTGTGGAAACTCTGATCGCGCCGCGGGACCGGTGAGGTGGCGCACGGAGGTTTCTACTGCGATGATTATCCGCACCGCCGGCCTCTTTTCACGTCATCCACATGTCTGCCCTCCGCGAGTCGGAGGATCAACGATGACGGCCTCGCGACGACGGGAGATGGTGAGCGCGGTGGCGCCGCACGCAGTCGCACCTTCGGTGTCTGCCGCAAATCCAATCTGGGACCCGCAGCGACCGCATCCACGGTTCCGGCAGCCGCTCCAACCGAAGTACCCACTGCCGTCGAGCGGGCCAGCGCCAGGTCCTCCTGACGCCAACCGCTGAACACAAGATGGTAGCCAAACGCCACGGCCAGTTGAGGAGCAGCCTTGTGCAGGAGAGCACTGCTGGAACGGAGTTCGAGACCCACCTGACTCTCGCGGCGTTGTCGGATACCCCGAAACAAATTACCCGAATCGCGCGCGGCTCGAACGACCGTCAGCTGCACCGCAGGCCGGCGCCAGACGCCTGGTCCGCACGGGATATCCTGGCGCACTTGCGCGCCTGCGCCGAGGTATGGGGTCGCAGCATCGGCAGAATGATTACAGAGGATCACCCGACCATTCGGTATGTCTCCCCGCGAGGCTGGATCAGGCAAACGGACTATCTCGAGCAAGGCTTTCGCGATTCGTTGCGAGAGTTTGCGCAGGCACGAGCGGGCCTCGTCGAGACACTCAGTGCGCTGGACGCGGTCGGCTGGTCCCGTCGCGCTACCTTCACGGGGACGACGCTGGGCCGCGACGCAACCGTGCTCAGCTACGCGAAGCGTATTGTCGATCACGAGCTGGCACATCTGGACCAATTGCGACGGACCCTCGGAACATGAGACATCCTGCTCCGGCCCGCGCTTAGCGGGTGGGCCCCCACGGGACACGACGCAGGCCAGCCCAGGTTTGCGGAACTGGTCAGGCCCATGCCGGGACGACGCAAACCAGGACTTGACGAAGCCTTGACTGAGCATGGTTCAGTTGGTGCCGAATTCTGGCATGGACTATCTCAAATGCGCAGCGTTGCCGTCCTCCTCCCGGCGTGCCTCCTACCCGCGCCGCTCGCGGCCCAAAGCCCAGGCGAGCCCGTTGGCCGCGCGCCGCGGCGGCTCTCACTGGTACTCGAACTTGGCCCTGTCGCAGGTGGTCCCGGAGCTGGGCTGGCTGCGGAGCTACGCCAGGCCGGGTTCGATGACACGACGCCGGCGGGGTGCGTCATCTTCTGCAGCGGACCGATTGCCCATCCGACGCGAGAGCGCCCTGGGGGGCCGGCGCCCTGACGGCCCGGTTGGGGTGCCGCTTCGCCCCAAGTGGACCCACGCGGCGTTCTTGGTTGGGCTCGGCGTTCGCCTCTGAGGCGGAGCAACCGAGGACATGCGTTGGCCTGGGGGGTGCATTCATGGGTTGAGGGCAACAACCCCAACGGACAGGGGACCTGGGATCCCGGGGCCGGCGATTAAGTAGCGGCAGGTCCATGGCTTAGCCCTCGCGACATTCAGCTTTGCACCGACCCCACCCGATAACTATTCTTCTGGCTCGCCCACCCCCCGGGGATCGCCGTTCCGAAGGAGCAGACGTGGCCTTGCCGCTGGTGCAGTTGACCCGCAATTCGTTACCGACCGACGCAATTCGGCCGGCGGCGTTGCCGTTCGAGCGGAAGCCCAGCTGGCTCAAGGTGAAGGCGCCCGGCGGGGCTAACTACGTCCGGCTCAAGGCCTTGATGCGGGACCTCAACCTCCACACGGTGTGCGAGGAGGCCCGCTGCCCCAACATCGGCGAATGCTGGGAGCACCAAGCGGCCACCTTCATGATCCTGGGCGACGTCTGCACCCGCAACTGCGCCTATTGCGCGGTCGCCCACGGAACCCCCGCCCCGTTCGATCCGGTCGAGCCGGTTCGGCTTGCCGAGGCGGTTGCCCAGATGGGCCTCCAGCACGTGGTCATCACCTCGGTCGATCGCGACGATCTCGAGAACGGCGGCGCCGAAGCCTTCGGGGGGTGCATCATCGAGATCCGAAAGCGGCTGCCGGAGACCTCCGTCGAAGTCCTGATCCCCGACTTCAAGGGGTCCGAGCGGGCCCTGGCGATCGTGATGGACGCCCGGCCCGACATCCTCAATCACAATCTCGAGACGGTCGACCGCCTCTATCGGCTCGCCCGCCCGGGGGGGCGCTATCAGCGCGCCCTCGACCTCCTCGCCAACGCTCGCCGGCTCCGGCCCGAGGGCCTCACCAAGTCGGGGATCATCCTCGGGATGGGCGAGGAATGGGACGAACTGGTCCAGGCGATGAGTGACCTTCGTCGGGTCGACGTCAACATCCTGACATTGGGACAATACCTCCGCCCCTCTGCAGCTCACCTGCCGGTCGTCCGATACTATCGTCCCGACGAGTTCGCGGAACTCCAATCGATCGGGATGGCGATGGGATTCGACCACGTTCAGGCGAGCCCGCTCACCCGCTCGAGCTACCATGCCTGGGAGCAGGTCGACCGGGCCAAGGCGACGAGAGCCACGATATGACGATGACCGTTCCGCGCGCGACCGGAGCCGTGCCCGACTCGGCCACCAAAGCGCTCCACCGGTCGTACCTGCGCCAGCTGCTCCTCATTCGCCGCTTCGAGGAGAAAACCGGCGAAGCCTATTCGCTCGGCAAGATCGGCGGTTTCTGCCACCTATATGTCGGTCAGGAGGCGGTGGCAGTCGGGGTGATGGCGGCCCTCAGACCGGACGACCACGTCGTGGCCTCGTATCGCGAGCACGGACACGCGCTGGCCCGGGGGCTGACCTCTCGGGCCGTGATGGCCGAGCTGTTCGGCAAGGCGACCGGGTGCTCGGGCGGCAAGGGCGGCTCGATGCATCTCTTCGACGCCTCGCTCGGGTTCATGGGCGGCCACGGGATCGTCGGAAGCCACATCCCGCTGGCCGCCGGGATCGCCTTCGCTCACCAGTACCGCGGCGGCGACCAGGTCGCGGTCTGCTTTTTCGGGGAAGCCGCCGCCAACATCGGCGCCTTCCACGAAACCCTCAACATGGCCTCGCTCTGGGACCTCCCGGTCATCTTCATCGTCGAGAACAACGGCTATGGGATGGGTACCGCCGTCGCCCGAGCCAGCGCAGTCAACAACCTGGTGGTGCGCGGCTCGGCCTACGAGATGCCGGCCGAGCAAGTCGACGGTCAGAACGTGCTCACGGTGCGCGAGGCGATGGACCGGGCGGTGGCGCGGGCCCGGACCGACTCGAAGCCGACGCTCCTGGAAATCAAGACGTACCGCTATGTCGGCCACTCGATGTCCGACGCGGCCCACGGGACCTACCGATCGAAGGACGAGGTCGAGGAGTACCGGCGGCGCGATCCGATCCGGGTCTTGGCCGACCTGATGAAGACGGGTGGGTACCTGAGCGATGCCGAGTTGGAGGCGATCACCGCGGAAGTGGCCGAGGAAGTCGAGGACGCCTACCGCTTCGCGGAAGAATCGCCGGAGCCGGAACCGTCGGCGCTCTACCGCGACGTTTACGCGGACGGGGGCGCCGGCTGATGGCGACCCTCACCTACCGTGACGCCTTGAACCAGGCGCTTCGCGAAGAGATGGCGCGAGACAGCTCGGTCTTCCTGATGGGTGAGGAAGTGGCCGAGTACGACGGCGCCTACAAGGTCAGCCGCGGACTGCTCAAAGAGTTCGGCCCCAAACGGGTGGTCGATACCCCGATCGCCGAGCTCGGGTTCACGGGCATCGGGATCGGGGCGGCGATGGTGGGGCTTCGGCCCGTGATCGAGATGATGACCTGGAATTTCGCCCTGCTCGCCATCGACCAGATCATCAACTCGGCCGCCAAGATGCGGTACATGTCGGGCGGCCAGGTGGGAGTGCCGATCGTCTTCCGGGGTCCCGGCGGCGCCGCCCTCCAACTCGGCGCTCAACACAGTCAAGCCTTCGAGAGCTTCTACGCCCACGTGCCCGGACTCAAGGTCGTGACCCCAGCGACCCCGGCCGACGCCAAGGGACTGCTGAAGTCCGCGATTCGTGACGACAATCCGGTGGTGTTCATCGAAGGTGAGATGCTCTACAACCAGAAGGGCGAGGTCCCCGACGGTGAGCACCTGACGCCCCTCGGCAAGGCCGACGTCAAGCGGCCGGGCAAGGACGTCACCATCGTCTGCCATTCGAAGACCGTCGGGCCGGCCCTCAAGGCGGCGGAGCAATTGGCCGCCGAGGGGGTCGACGCCGAAGTGATCGACCTCCGAACCATTCGGCCCCTCGACACCGACGCGCTGCTGGAGTCGGTCGCCAAGACGAATCGCTGCGTGGTGGCCGAGGAGGGGTGGCCGTTTGCCGGGGTCGGAGCTCAGGTCGTCGACCTGATTCAGCGCGAGGGATTCGATCTCCTCGACGCCCCGATCCTCCGGGTCACCGGCGCCGACGTGCCGATGCCGTACAACAAGCACCTGGAACGCGCCGCCAAAGTGGATGCCGCGAAAATCCAGGACGCCGCCAAGAAAGTGCTCTACCGGTAATGGCAACCAAAGTCGTCATGGAGGCGCTCTCGCCCACGATGGAAGAGGGCCGCCTGGTCGAATGGAAGAAGAACGAGGGCGACGCTATCGCCCTCGGCGACGTACTCGCCGAGGTGGAGACCGACAAGGCGGTGATGGAGTTGGTGGCGCGAGCCGGCGGCACGTTGTTGCGACAGACGGTTGCGGCGGGCGCCACGGTGCCGGTGTCGGCGGAGGTGGGATGGATCGGGGAGGCGGGGGAGGGGGTGCCGAGTAGGACGGATAAGACGGATAAGACGGGTAAGACGGATAAGACGGATAAGACGGGTAAGACGGATAAGACGGATAAGACGGATAAGACGGGTAAGACGGATAAGACGGATAAGACGGATAGGACGGATAAGACGGATGGGAGGGATGGGGCGGTGGCGCGGGCGGCGCCGGCTTCAGTCGGCCGAGTGAAGGCGTCGCCGGTGGCGAGGAAGATGGCCGCGGAGACGGGCGTCGACCTAACGACCGTTGCTGGTTCGGGCCCCGAAGGTCGGGTGATCAAGCGGGACCTCGAATCAACGCCCATCCGCCTGCCCGCGGGCCCCGCTGGCCCGCCGTACACCGACACCCCGCTATCCCAGATTCGGAAGACCATCGCCAAGCGACTGGTTCAGTCGATCGGCCCGATCCCGACGTTCTACCTGACGACCGAAATCGACATGGAGCGGGCGGCCGACCTGCGGGAGCAGGTGAAGGCGACCCAAGGCGAAGGCGTCAAGGTTTCATTCAACGATCTGGTGGTCCGAGCGGTGTCGTTGGCGCTGGTCCAACACCCGGCCTGCAACGCCTGGTGGCAGGATGACAAGATCCGCTACTGGCACGAGATCCACGTCGGGATGGCGGTCGCCGTCGACGACGGTCTCATCACGCCGGTGATCCGGCACGCCGATCGGAAGACCCTCTTCGAGATCGGGGCGGAGTCGAAGGAACTGGCGGGACGGGCCCGGGAACGCCGGCTCAAGCCCGAGGAATACACCGGGGCGACATTTTCGATCTCGAACCTCGGGATGTTCGACATCGAGCATTTCACCGCGGTCATCAATCCGCCGGAGGCCGGCATTCTCGCCGTCGGGTCGATCGCCCCGATTCCCGCGGTCGTCGACGGCGCCGTCGTCCCTCGGCGCCGGATGCGGGTGACGATGTCGTGCGATCATCGCGTCATCGACGGCGCCACCGGCGCCCGGTTCTTGAGCACCGTCAAGTTGCTGCTGGAGAATCCAGCGTCTCTCTTACTTCCCTGAGCTTCGACCCGAGGTACCCTTTGGCCACATTCGACGTGATCATCCTGGGCGGCGGACCCGCCGGCTACGTCTCCGCCATTCGCTGCGCTCAGCTCGGACTCTCCAGCGCCGTGGTCGAGAAGGAAAAGCTGGGTGGGGTCTGCGTAAACATCGGTTGCATTCCCACCAAGGCCCTGCTCCACAGCGCCTGGATCGCCAACCTCGTCAGCCACGACGCCAAAGCGTTAGGGGTGGAGGTCACCGGTGTCAAGGCCGACTACGGGGTCGCGATGAAACGGTCGCGCCAGGTTTCGGAGCAGAACTCCCGTGGCGTCGAGTTCTTGATGAAGAGGAACAAGGTCACCGTCATCAAGGGGACTGGGGCGTTGCTTCCCGGCAAGAAGGTCAAGGTCGGCGGGGACACCCACGAGGCGACCAAGGCGGTCGTGATCGCCACCGGCTCTCGGGTGAAGGGGATCCCCCAGATTGGCCTCGAGATCAACAAGACCACCGTGATCAGCTCGGACGAGGCGCTTTTTCTCGAGAAAGCTCCGGCCTCGATGGCAATCGTCGGCGCCGGGGCGGTGGGCTCCGAGTTTGCCGACATCTTCGCGGCCTTCGGCACCAAAGTGACCTTGATCGAGGCGTTGCCGAGGATCGTCCCGCTCGAAGACGCCGAGTCGTCCGAGACGCTGGCCAAGTCGTTCAAGAAGCGCGGGATCGCGGTGCTGGCGGGGGCCAAGGTCCTCAAGGCCGCGGTCGGCGCGACCGAGGTGACATTGGAGGTCGAGGTCGGCGGCAAGGTCGAAAAGGTCACCGCCGAGAAAGTCTTGATGGCGGCCGGCCGGGCAGTCAACACCGAGAACATGGGCTTCAAGGAGGCAGGGGTCGAGCTAACCGATCAGGGGTTCGTCAAGGTGAACCTGGCGACCCTCGAGACGACCGCCAAGGGGATCTACTGCATCGGCGACGTCGCCGGCCCGCCGATGCTGGCCCACAAGGGGAGTCGGGAAGGCGTCGTGGTGGCCGAACTGATCGCCGGGAAGAAACCCCACCCGATCAAGTACGACAACGTTCCCAGCGTCACCTACTGCCACCCGGAAGTCGCCAGCATCGGACTGACCGAGGATCAGTGCAAGGAAAAGAAGCTCGACTATCAGGTCGGCCGGTTCCCGTTCAGCGCCAACGGCCGGGCCCGGGCCTCGAACGATACCGACGGGTTCGTCAAGATCATTCGCGACAAGAAGTACGGCGAGATTCTGGGCGCTCACATCGTGGGAGGCCATGCGTCCGAGATGATCCACGAATTGGCGGTGGCGCGGGAGAACGAATACACCGTCGAGGAAGTCGATCTCGCGATTCATGCCCATCCGACGTTGTCGGAGGCGATCGCGGAGGCCTGCCTCGATTCGATGGGACGAGTGGTGCACATGTAGCAAATGGGCGGGTCGTGCCTGAGCGCTCCCGGGAGAGCCAGCGTTGGGCGGTCCGCCGGTCTAGAGCCGAATCCGCACCCGCAGGCTCACGACCTGGGCCTGGTAAATCGACCCGGCGACGTTGGTGATCGACCCGGCACCGGCGACGTTGGAAAATCCGTAATCGAGGCTCACCTCGCTCCCCGGCCCGGGCCGATAGAACATCCCCACTCCCACCCGTTGGGTCGGGCGACTGTCGCCAGGGTCGCCGAACCGCACGAACTGGGAGCCTAACGCCCCCTCCAGGAACCCACCCCATCCCAGCTCCCGGCCCGGGGCCCACCGGGCGGCCACCTCGCCCTGACGATAGCGGCGGGGAGAAAAATATCCGTCCCGCGGCGAGGCATCGTAGCCGAGGGTCCGGCCGGCCACCGACAAGGTCAGGGCGCGCCGCGGCCGCCACCGCAGGGTCCCGTAGACCGCCCGCCGAACGTTGTCGACCGACCCCCCGCTGAGCCCGGCCCGATGGCCACCGACCGCCAACACCGCCCCTTTCCCCAACTCGACTTCGCCGTCCACGCCGACCGTCGCGACCTCGATCCCCGAGAGGATCAGGGGCGCCGTCTCATCGAAGACGTCGCGGGCGGCCGTCATCCCGATCGTGCCCCGCGAACTCACTTTCAACGTGGCGGCGACGCTCCCGACCGCCTTCGACCGGTCGATGACGGAAATCCCCCGTTCACCGCGAGTCCGAACCAAGCCCACGTCACCGGTGACCGAGAGCCGCCGCTCGGGCGACACTCGAAGCGACGCCCTGGCTGCGTCGGAGGTACCCCGAACCGGATCGAGCGCGGCCCACCGGTGGCTTGCGCTCACCGTGAGCGCGGTCCGCCGAGCCGGCCGGAGAAAGGCGCGGGCACCGAGGATCTCGCTCCGATTGCCGTCGCTGTCCCAGGTGGCTAGCGCGGTCGGCGCCAGCGCAGCCGCGAGATCGGCCGCGACCCACCGTCGCTCCGCCCGCGCCTCGGCGTTGTCGGGGTCGACCGCCACCGCCCGATCGAGGGCATCGCTGGCCTCGTCCGGCCGACCCGACCATCGCAACACCTGCGCGAGCCCGACCCACGCCTCGACGTCATTGGGGAACCGGGCGACGACAGCCCGCCACATCCCTTCGCTTCGGAACAAGTCGCCTCGCCACCCGGCCACCAAAGCCGCGCCGCGGGCCGCGTCGGCACGGGCGCCCCCCTCCGACAACCGCTGATACTCGATCTCCGCGGCCTTGAGCCGACCGGCCCACCCCAGCGTCCGGGCTCGGGCCAGGGAGGCATCGAGGTCGGTTCCGTGGTCCCGCAGCCAACCTTCGTAGCGCCCGAGCGACTCCCTGAACCGCCCGGCCCACGCCAAGGCCTGGGCGGCGCCTAACGCGGCGTCTCGGTAGGTGGAGTCGCGCCCGAGAATGGAATCGTAAATCGCCACCGCGGGCCCGGTCTGACCGTCCCAGGCGTACGCTCTGGCCAGGGCGACTCGGCCCTCCTCGTCTCGGGGCTCGAGGCGGGTGTAGCGGGTGAACAGCGGTAGCGCCCGGACCAGGTCGCCATCCCAGGAGTAGAGCACGGCAACTCGAAATACCGCTCGCGACGAGGCCACCGAGTCGAGTCCGAGAGCCTTGAGATAGGCGTCCCGGGCCACCCCGAACCGACGTTCTTGCCAGGCGGAATCGCCGGCCCGGATCGCCTCGCCGTGGGTGTCTTGCGCCGCAACCACCCCGGCCCCCGCCAGCCAGACGGCGAGGACCCCCGAGGCCAACCGCACCACCGCCTCCCACCGAGCGGGGCGGGGTGGCGTAACTCTCAGTCGCTCATTTGCTTTCACCCGTGCCTCAGCCATCAATCCGTGGTCCAAACTGGGGTCGACTAGCCATTCGTCTGGCTGCGGCCGTCCTTGGCGTCGGCGAAGCGGCCGCCTCTCAACCCTCCCGGCTAGCAGGTTGCGTGCCCCTACCGGGTCGCCTCTCCGCCCTCGTCGATTCCTCCTGGACCGACTATCGGGCCGACCGGATTGCCGCGGCCGATTCCGGGTTCCAGCGGGTGCTGGCGGCCTGCCCCAACGACCTCGGCGCGCTCAACGGATCGGGCTACATCGCGCTCCGCCGCGGCGATCTCGACCGCGCGCAAAGGACGTTCGCCCGGTCGCTGACGGTTCGGGCCGACGACTACGATGCCCTCACCGGCAGCGGGATCGTGGCGTTCCGCCGCGAGGATCTGCCAGCGGCCCGGCGATTCTTCGAGCAGGCGGCCAAGCGCTTTCCGGCCGATTCGCTGGTCCTCGCCTACCTATCGAAAATCCCTCCCGACTACGCCGCGGTTCGCCTGCCACCGGCCCGCCGCGCAACGACCTTGCGGGTCGATGCCCGGACCGGCTGGCGCCGTTTCGAGGTACCGGCCAGCGGCGAGACGTGGCAACCCTTCTGGATCAAGGGCGTCAACATCGGCGCCGCCCTCCCCGGAAAACATCCTTCCGAGTTCCCTCCCGACGACGGCACCTACGACCGGTGGCTCGAGATGGTGGCCGCAATGGGACGCAACACCGTCAGGGTCTATACCATCCACCCGCCGCATTTCTACCGAGCCCTGGAGCGGTGGAACCGGGCCCGGCCGGCCGACCCACTGTGGCTCATCCACGGCGTCTGGACGGAGCTGCCGCCAGGGAAGTTGGAAGAGAAGTATGACGACCCGGCCTGGCGGGGAGCGTTTCGCGCCGAGGCACGGCGGATCGTCGACCTGCTGCACGGACGGGGGGCCATCGGGCATCGGTCCGGGCACGCCTCGGGCGTCTATCTGGCGGACGTGTCTCGGTGGGTGCTGGGGTACATCACCGGCCGCGAGTGGGAGCCCTTTTCGGTGGTCGAGTACAGCCGATTGCACCCGACCAAGTCCAGCTATCGGGGTCGCTATGTCGAGACCGAAAAGGGGAACGCCGCGGAAGTCTGGCTGGCGGAGGAAGCCGACGACCTGATCGGTTATGAGGTGGCCACCTATAACACCATCCGCCCGATCGCATACACCAACTGGCCCACGCTCGACCCACTCCATCACCCCACCGAGAGTACCCAGGAAGAGGAGGCGCGGCTCCGAACGTGGGAACTGCCGGAGCCCTCCAAGGAGTACGACAACGATGCGATCGGCCTCGACGCCACTCGGATGCGGGCCACCGCCCGGAATCCGGCCGGGACGTTCGCTTCGTACCACGCCTATCCCTACTACCCCGATTTCATGGTGCTCGACGCGGGTTACGGCCAGGCCCGGTCCCCCGAGGGGCCCAGTAACTACTTCGGCTATCTCGACGAGTTGGTTCGCCACCACGGCGCCATGCCAGTCGTGATCTCCGAATACGGGGTTCCCTCCTCACGCGGCAACGCCCATCACCAGCCGCAGGGTTGGCACCATGGCGGTCACTCGGAGGCCGACCAGGCCTCGATCAACGCTCGCCTGACGCGGGACATTCATGCCTCGGGCAGCGCCGGCGCGATCCTCTTCGCCGTCATCGACGAGTGGTTCAAGAAGAACTGGGCGGTGATCGATTTCGAGCAGCCGCTCGAGCGGAACCGGCTCTGGCTCAACGTCCTCGATGCCGAGCAGCATTACGGCATCCTCGCGCTCCGGGCTGGGCCGAAGGACTCGGCCATCGTCGTCGACGGACGGCCCGAGGACTGGGGCGTGCGGGGCGCCACCTGGCGAGAGGTCCGGCCGCCGGTCGGGCTCGCACCCCCGCTCGTCCTCCGCGACGTTCGGGTCACCTCCGACGAGGCGTACTGGTACCTTCGGCTCGACAGTCGGCGCGATCGATTGGAGCAAGGGCCGCTACCTGATCGGGATCGACAGTTACCGGCCCGACTTGGGTAGCCGCCGGTTGCCGCGAACCGGCGCGGCCTGCCCGACCGGCCTCGAGTTCGTGATCGATTTGGTCGGCCCGAATGGCAGCGAGTTGCTGGTGGACCGACCGTACAACCTCTACCGAACGGTCGCGCTCCGAGGAAGCGGCTCGGTTCGGACCGCTCAGGTCTACAACCGACCGTGGATGAGCATCGCGCACGACGATGACCGCTGGGACACGCTGCTGGTCGAGACCAACCGAGCGCGGGCCGGGCGAGACCGACAGGTGTACCCCGCGATCGCCTACCGACGCAATCAGCTCCACTTTGCGCGCCAAGCGGACAATTCGCTGGCGGATTGGTACGCCGACGCCGCGACCGGGGTCATCGAGGTTCGGCTCGGGTGGGGAATGCTCCACGTCATGGACCCGTCGTCGCATCGGGTTCTCCACGGCGCCGACCCGGCAACGATGCCGGCCGGCACCACCACCGACGGATTCCGGCTGGTGGTTCAGAGTTACGATCCCGCCGATCCCGGCGCGGGCGGAATGGTCCTCGGGTGCGGGTCCGGCCCGCCGCCGTTCCATTACGCCTGGGCCGGTTGGGAGGCACCCCGGTGGCACCAGGAGCTGAAACCGCTCTTCGGCGCGATGGAGGCGACGTTCCGGGCGATCACCGGCCCGGTGGCGCTCGGTCCATTTTCAGGGGACCCCGCCGGACCTCGGACCCGGCCGCGATGACCACTCCGGCGGCGGACTTCGAGCGAACGTTAGGCAGCTACGCCGACGCCCTCGACGCCGCCCGGAACGCCCTCCGCTCCGATGACACCTCCGGGGCCTCGATTCGCCGGATGGCCGCCGCGCTGGAGCGGGCCGCCGGTCAGCACGGCTTCCCGGCGATCGGGCGAGCGGCCAAGTCGGCGGTCGACGCGCCTCCGGCCGATCTTGGCGCGGCGGCCGAGCGGCTGCTGATGACGCTTCTCAGGGCGATTACCGACCCGGCGTCTCGAGAACAGGCCGTTCTGGTGGTCGACGACGACGTGGTCCTGACTCGGCTTCTCGTCAAGGTGCTCGAGCACGATCATCGATCGGTGCTGGTGGCCGGGAGCGGGAGCGAAATGCTGACCGTGCTCAAGAACCGCTGGGTCGACCTGATCATTCTCGACGTGGGTCTCCCGGACCTCGACGGTCGCGAGATTCTCTCCGCCCTTCGCCGCAATGCTTTGACCGCCGGGGTACCCGTCGTCGTGCTCACGGCCGCGACCGAGGCATGGGTCGAAGCCGAGTGTCGCGCGTTAGGCGCGACCGCGGTCCTCCGGAAGCCGATCGATCCGCTGGCGCTGATCGCCACCGTCGGTCAGGAGCTGACCCGCAGTCAGCGGCGCGAAGCGGCGGAGCCTGCGCCCCCACCGTCGCACCCGGCTCCCGCGGCCGGTCCCACCGCGAGCGGAGAGCCTCGGTCGGGCGAAGTCCTCCTTGCCGAGCACGACCCCCTGGTCGCCCAGATCATCCGCCATCGGTTGGAACGGGAAGGCCTCACGATCCGCCATTTCTCCAGTGGCAGCGCCGCCCTCCAGGCCGCTCGGCACTTGACGCCGGCCCTGGTCATCGTCGACGCCATGACCCCGGGAATCGATGGGATCGAGCTGCTCCGGCAACTCCGCCAGATGGACGCGTATCGGGAGACCCCGGTGTTGGTGCTCTCCGACATCGGGAGCGAGCGGGAGGTGGTGCGCGCGCTCGAAGCGGGCGCCGACGACTGCATCCGGAAACCGTTCTCGCCGACCGAGCTGGTCGCCCGAATCGACCGGCTCCTCCGCCGCTCGTGATCGGCGAACGGTTGTGGGAGTTCTACCTGGCGCAGCCCGAATTGGCGCTGCTCCTCGCGGCGAACGCGTTTTTCGCGTTAGGCGTTCTGGCGCTCGCCATCGGGGCGCTCCTGTTGCGCCGGCGTAACGATCGCAACGCCGCTCGCTGGAGCGAATTGAAGGCTCGCTGGCTGGGGAGCGCGTTGGCGGTGGTGGCCGGCGCCGAGAAGCCCGACCAGCTGTGGGCGTTGGTGCCCAACCGCGATCGGCTCCGTTTTCTCAACTTCCTGCTCCGGTTCACCCGCCGGTTGGGGGGGCCCGAGCGGCGAGCGGTCGACGAGCTGGCGGCGCCCTATCACGACTTGCTGCTTCCCCAGTTGACCCTCCGCCAGCCGGAGCGGCGGGCCCGGGCCGTGCAGACGCTCAGCGCCCTCGGGCAACGGCGATACGCCCGGCAGCTCGAGGCGGCGCTCGATGATCCCTCACCGCTGGTGGCGATGGTCGCGGCCCGGGCGTTGGCGCGGCGCGAAAGCCCCGATTTCGCGATCCCGATCCTCCGCCGGATGGATCGCTTCGTCCACTGGCGGGCCAGCTTCCTTTCTTCGATGCTGGCCGCGATCGGGCCGGCGGTCGCCACTTCGCTCCGTCGGGCCTACGGTCGACCCGTCCTTCGACCCCCGAGTCCGGGCGGTCGCCGGGGACGCCTTGCGGGAGCTGAACGACTACGAGAGCGCCGACGTCGCGGCCGAGGTGCTCGAGACGGCCGTCGATCGCGACCTGATCGCCAACTCCCTCGGCCTGCTCGCTCACCTCGGTCGCGGCGAGCACCTGCCGGCCATTCGGCGCCACCTGACGGCCTCCGAGCCGATCATTCGGGCTCGGGCCGTGGCGGCGTTAGGCAACGTCGGAGCTCCGGCCGATCACCCGGCGATGACCGCCGCCCTGGCGGACCCCTCGCCGTGGGTCGCCCTCAGAGCCGCCGAGGCCCTCCGCGACGCCAGAGCCCTTCCCAGCGTCGGCGAGCTCGATCTGGCAAGTCACCCCCGGGCCGAATTGGTTCGCCAACTGCTGGCCGGACACCAGGCCTGATGTACCAAGTTCTCCTCTGGGGGCTCGACGCGTTCAACCTCCTGGTGCTGAGCTACTTCGTCGTCCTCAACACCGGCTACTTCGTCACCGGGATCTTCGCTTTCTCCTCGCTTCGGCGCTACGTCCGCCGGCTTCGATCGCTGGACATCGAAGACTTGCTCGGAAGCGCCGGGATGCCGCCGATTACGCTGATCGCGCCGGCCTACAACGAGGAGCCGACCTGCGTCGAGGCGACTCGGTCGCTCCTGGCCCTCCGCTACAGCGATTTCGAAGTTCTGGTGGTCAACGACGGCTCCAAGGACGGCACCTTGGCGCGGTTGATCGAAGCCTTCCAGTTGGAGCCGGCCTACCGGCTCCCGGTCGGGGACATTCCCACGGCCGAGGTTCGGGGCATCTATCGGAGCCGCCATCACTCCAAGCTCTGGGTCGTCGACAAGGTGAACGGCGGCAAGGCCGACACCCTCAACGCCGGTCTCAACTACTGCCGGACCCCGATCTTCTGCGGGATGGACGCGGACAGCTTGCTCGAGCGGGAAGCGCTCACCCGGATCGTCCGGCCGTTCGTCGAGGATGCCCGGACCATCGCCGCCGGCGGCATCATTCGGATCGTCAACGGCTGCACGGTCCAGGACGGCACAGTCACCGACGTGCGGTTGCCCAAGGACCTGGTGCCGCGGTTTCAGGTGCTCGAGTACCTCCGCGCGTTTCTGGCCGGCCGAATGGGCTGGCACGAGCTCGAGGCGACCCTGATCATCTCGGGCGCGTTCGGGGTCTTCCGGCGAGACATGGTCATCGCGGTGGGCGGGTACGCCACCGACACGGTCGGGGAGGACATGGAGCTGGTCGTTAGGCTCCATCGGTATTGCCGGGAGCGGAAGATCGACTACACCATCGGCTTCGTCCCCGACCCGGTGGCTTGGACCGAGTGCCCCGCCACGCTCCGGGTGTTGGGGCGCCAGCGCGATCGCTGGCAACGAGGGCTGATCGAGACGCTCTGGCGCCATCGGGTGATGCTGTTCAACCCCCGGTATGGCCGGATCGGGATGTTGGCGTTTCCGTACTTCACGTTCCTCGAAATGCTGGCGCCGGTCATCGAGGTGACCGGCTATTTCACCTTCGCCATCGCCGCCCTGCTCGGTCGACTGGCGCCGGTGTACGCCGTCGCGTTCCTCACCCTGGCCATCGGCCTGGGGATCGGCCTCTCGATCACCGCAGTGGTGTTGGAGGAACTCGGGTTCCGGCGCTATCCGAAGCGGCGAGACCTCTACCAGCTACTCTGGCTCGCGATCGCCGAGAATTTCGGCTATCGCCAGTTGACGACCCTGTGGCGGCTTCGGGGTATCATCAGCGTTCTTCGAAAGACCAAGTCGTGGGGGGGGATGGAGCGCCAGGGGTTCGGGCCGGCCGCGGCACCGCCGTCGCCGAGTTAGCTTTCCCTCGTGAACGACCGACCATCGACCCATCCCTACGGCCCCGACGCGCCCAAGGAAGACTTCCTTGGCCTGGCGCTGGGTGCGCTCGTCTTCGGCGTTGCGCTGGGAACTGGCCTGAACGCCGTGGTCGGAATCGCCGTCCGCACTCTGCAGGCCAATCGGGCGCCCGACCCGGCGCTCGATCTCGGCGCCAGCCCGGCGATCGTCTACCTCGCCGGAACGGTCGTGGCGTGTCTCGCCGCGGCCATCGCCACCTGGCGGTTGATGGCCCCAGTCAACAACACCTATCGTCAGGGGATGTTCGCGATGGTCGCGGTCTTCAGCACGTTCGTGTTCTCGGGCACCGCGATGATCGCGGACTGGGCGTTCGGGCGACTTGGTCTCCTCGGCCTCGCGGCCGCCTCGCTGTTGCTCTGCCTGTGGCTCGGACGGCGACTGACCCGGGTGTCGGCGTGACCGCGGCGCCCATTCGGGTGATCGAGCTGGGCCGCCGTTCGTACGGGGAGGCCCTCGAGCTCCAGCGCCGACTCTGTCGGGAACGGATCGCGGGGACTCAGCCCGACGACCTCCTCCTACTTCTCGAGCACGATCCAGTGGTCACGTTAGGCAGGAGCACCAAGGCTGGCAGCCTTCCCTTGAGTCCGGCCGCCCTGGCCGAGCGAGGGGTGGAGGTGTTCGAGGTCGAGCGCGGCGGCGACGTCACCCTCCACGCGCCGGGGCAATTGGTCGGCTATCCGATCTTCCACCTGGAGCGCCACCGGCCCGACCTCCACTGGTATCTCCGCCAGCTCGAGGAAGCGTTGATCGCCGCCCTCGCGACCTTCGAGATCGCGGCCGAGCGCCACCCCGGGCGGACCGGCGTCTGGACCAACGGCCGGAAGATCGCGAGTATCGGCGTGCACGTGAAACAGTGGGTGACCTTCCACGGGTTCGCGCTCAACGTCACCACCGCGCTCGACCTCTTCGATCTCATCATTCCCTGCGGCCTCCACGGCGTCACCATGACCAGCGTCCGCCAAGAGACCGCGACGACCACCGAAGACGATCTCGATCGCCGGGTTCGAATCGAAGTCGCGGAGGCTTTCGGACGGGTCTTCGAGCGACCGATCGTCTGGACCGACACCGCCCTGATCGCCAATGCCGCCGCCCCGTGATGTCCGGCCCGCCAGCCGGCGACTGCCGCCCGGCCAGATTCAGACCAGGAAATGGCCGGTGCTCCATTACGGTCACCTCCCCGTCGTCAAGCCCGCCGAGTGGCATTTTCGGATCTGGGGCGCCGTCGACGCCCCGTTCCAGATCGGTTGGGGCGATCTCGACCACCTGCCTCGAGAAGAAGTCCTCTGCGATCTGCACTGCGTCACCCGATGGAGTCGCTTCGACAACCTCTTCGAAGGTGTGTCGGTTCAGGCGCTGCTCCGCCGGTCGGCTGTTCGACCCACCGCCGCCTTCGCCGTCATTCACGGCGCCCCGGACTACACCACCAATCTCCCGCTCGCCGACCTCGACCGCCCCGGCAACCTGTTGGCGCTGAAGCACGACGGCGAGCCATTGTCCGCCGAGCACGGGGGACCGGTGCGCCTGATAGTACCCCACCTCTATTTCTGGAAGAGCGCCAAGTGGGTGACTGGCTTCGAGATACTCGACGAGGACTCGCCGGGTTTCTGGGAGCGGAACGGGTATCACCTGCGGGGCGATCCCTGGGCCGAGGAACGGTACGGAGGGGACGACTATCTCCGGATGAGACGCGGATCGAAGCGGTAGCCGATTGACCGTCTTATCTTTCGGCCCCTATGCCCGACAGCCTGGATCGCACCAAGCTCGACGCGGATGCCGACGCCACCGTAGGGGCGATCCTCCGTGCGGCCGGGAGTTGGGCCAAGGAGGCGCCCCCGGCCCTGACGCCGGCGATCCAGGCCGTCTGCGTCCGATTGGCCGAGATGGTCGCCGACCAGCGCCACTACCTCGCACCGCTCCCTGAGCCCCGGGAGACCGAACGGAGCGCCACCCTCACGGCCGTCGCCGAGCGACTTCGCTCCGCGACGGGAACCGATGGCATTCAGGCGCTGCTCCTCGAACTCACCCAGCTGGAGCTCCGGGCCACCGCCTCATGGTCGTTGGTGGAAGCGGCCCAGACCGAGTGGATCGCGACGGCGATTCGGTTTCTCGAGTTGAAGGCTGCCGAGCTTCCCGAGGGTGAGCGCCCGGATGATTACTGGGCCGATGACGTGGTGGCTGGGGTCATTGCCTCGGTTCGGGCGTTGATCGGGGTCGACGAGCTGCACGCGCGGACCGAGGCGCGTTACTCGGGCAGTCACAAACGTCCACTGCAGGACGAGTCGGACGGCATCTAGCGGCCCCGCCCGGCCGGCTCGATCTTTACCTCCCGTTTGGCTTTGGCGGTGCGGTGACCGACCAGCTCGCCACCTTGTCGGCAGCACTGAGTGGGAGGTACCGGATCGAGCGCGAGCTCGGTGCCGGCGGGATGGCCACAGTGTACCTCGCCGCTGACCTCCGCCACCAGCGCCAAGTCGCGATCAAGGTCCTCAAGCCGGAGCTCGCCGCGGTCCTCGGCGCCGAGCGGTTCCTCCACGAGATTCGGGTCACCGCCAACTTCCAACACCCGAACATTCTCCCCCTCTTCGACTCGGGCGAGGCCGACCACTCGCTGTTCTACGTCATGCCCTATGTCGAGGGTGAGTCGCTTCGCCAGCGGCTTCAGCGGGAGAAGCAGCTGCCGGTCGCGGACGCGGTCCGGATCGCCGCCGAAGCGGCCAGCGCCCTCGAGTACGCCCATCGCCACGGGGTGATCCATCGCGACATCAAGCCCGAGAACGTGTTGCTGCCGACCGCATCGAGAGTGTCCCGACCGCTCGTGCGGGGCCGCGACTCGGCGTGATCGTCGCCGTGACGGCGGGGGTGGCGCTCTTGGCGGGTTTGGCCCTTGGTCGGCTCGGTTCCAGTCCGTCGCGACCAGCCCAGCAGCGAGTCGAGCTCTACCTCGGGACCGACTCGACCAATCAGCTCGACGAACGCTTCATTTCTCCACTCCGGATTTCGCGGGACGGTCGGCGGGTCGTGTACGTGGGGCGGACGCCAAGAGGAGCCATCCTCTTCTTGCGGGCGCTCGCCGACCGCGAAGCCCGACCGATCGCGGGCACCGAAGGCGCCTCGACCCCAGCCTTTTCGCCCGACGGCGATAGCGTGGCGTTCTTTGCCGACGGGGCGATCCGTAAAGTCGCCGTAACCGGCGGGACTCCTGTCATACTCGCCGCAGGCCTGGGTCTGGCCGAGACTTTCCTCGGCCTGGACTGGGGAACTGGCGGGGGACTCGTCTATGCCGTCGGCAGGATGGTGGGAATGTTCTGGGTTTCCGCGGCTGGCGGGGCGCCTCGACAGCTTGCACCCGCGCCGGACTCATGCGGCGTCTTCTGGTATGCCGCCCCGACGCTTCTCCCCGGCGGGAGGGCGGTGCTCGCTCAGTGTGGCAACGAGATCTTGGCCGTACCCCTGGGGGCGGGTGCTCCCAGACGCCTGGGAGTCGTGGGCACCGGTCCCCGATATGCCGCTGGCATGATCCTCTACCGTGGCGCCGATGGCACCATCTTCGCCCAACGGTTCGACCCGAGTACCCTATCGATCAGTGGCGAGCCCTCTGCCATCAGCGGCGACGTCGAACGTCACGTGGATGGGCAGGCCGAATACGATGTCTCCGAGTCTGGGTCCTTGGTCCATGTAGCCCGAGGCATCGTCACCCAGATCGTGGTGCTGGACGCTCGACGGATCGAGCGAGTTATTCTCACGGCCGAGGCCGTGTTCTTTCCTCGCTTCTCCCCCGAAGCCGACCGGATCGCGTACACCAAGGAGTTTCAGACGGGCGCCGAGTTGTGGGTGACCTCGCTCTCCCAAGGAACGGCTCAGCGCCTGGTCCACGAGGGCTTGCCCAGCTACCCCGCGTGGTCGCCCGACGGCCGGCGGATTCTGTACTCTCACCCCCGGCCGGGGGACGCCGATCTCTGGTCGGTCAGTGCCGACGGCGGCGAACCTCAGATGCTCCTCCAGAAGCCCCTATGGCAGCAGCAACCATCGCCGACTCGGGACGGGAAATGGATCACCTTCGTCAATGGGCCCACCGGGGGAGTAGGGCCCGATCTGGCCGCGGTGAGCACCGCGCCCAATTCCCCGATCGAAGTGCTCCTCAGCACTCCGTTCTACGAAACCCAGCCAACCGTCTCGCCAGATGGCCGTTGGCTGGCATACGCTTCCGACGAATCCGGAACCTTGGAGGTCTACGTCCGGCCCTTCCGCCGGGAGGGCGGGCGTCAAGTCGTTTCGGTCGGAGGTGGCGATGGACCGGTATGGGCCGGAAACGGAAGCGCGATCTACTACCGCCGTGGAACCCAGGTGATGATGGCCACCCTCCGGCCCGGCGAGCTATTCGCCGTCGAGGACCGACGGATGCTGTTCGATCGCCCCAATGACTTGGTCCAGAGCCACAACCGGCACTACGATGTCAGCCCCGACGGAACCAAATTCGTCTTCGTCACCCGCCCCGGGGAACGGCGGATCGTCGTGACCCTCGGCGCCCTAGAGCCCCGAAATGGTTCGGTCAATCGCTAGGGACCGGCTCCCGTCGGCGACTCCCAAGGCTCCGTGCGGGTGATGGGGGCCGGGGAGGGGTCGCGCCAGGCGCGTCGGGCGGGCGACCGCGGCACCACTCCCTTCGGGAATGGGCAGCCGCCCACAGCGCCTAGCGACCCTCCCCGGCCCCCATCACCCGCCAACCCGAGGTTCTACGCCGCCGGCTCTGCGAGCAACTCGAAAAACCGCCCGAACACCTGAATCCCCTCCCACAACTGCTGGAGATCGAGCTTCTCGTTCGGGGAGTGGAGACAATCGTCCGGCAGCCCGATCCCGGTGAGGATGATCGGCGACCCGCTCCGGGCGAGTTCGGTCACCACCGGGATCGACCCCCCGGCCCGAATCGGCACCGTCCCCCGCCCCACCACCTCGGTGAACGCGGCATCGAGCACCGCGAACGCGGGGTCATCGATATCGACCTGTACCGGGTCGCCGCCGTGGAGGATCCGGACCTCGACCTGGGCGTGCGCCGGCGCCAGCTTGGCCACCGTCTTGGTGAGCCACTTGGCCGTTTTCTCGAAGGTGAGGCCGGGCACCAACCGGAGGCTCACTTTGGCCATCGCCGCGGCCGGGATCACGGTCTTGGCGCCTTCGCCGACGAAACCGCCCCGAATCCCATGAATCTCGAAGGTCGGCAGGGCCCAGGTCCGCTCGAAGATCGAGTAGTCCTTCAACCCGGTCACCGCGCTGCCGGTAATTTCCTCCCGGAGGTAGCGCTCCTCGTCGAAGGGAAGCTGCTTCCAGATCCGGAGCTCCTTCTTGGAGGGCCGCTTGACCGACTTGTAGAGCTTCGGGATGTTGATTTCCCCGGACCGTCGCTTGAGGCGCGCGAGCAACCGCACCAGCGTCTCCATCCCGTTAGGCGCGACGCCGCCGTAGGTCCCGGAGTGGAGGTCGCGTTCCAGGGTCCGGACGTGGATCTCGGCATAGCAGAGGCCCCGTAGCGCGGTATAGACGGCCGGCCACCCGACGTCGTAGTACGACATGTCGCAGATCAGGACCGCGTCGGCCTTGGCGCGCTCGGGCTCCCGGGCGAGAAGGTCGGCGATGACATGGCCGCCGCATTCCTCCTCGCCCTCGAGCAGGAACCGGATGTTGATCGGGGCCCGGCCATCGGAGCGGCGGACCGCCTCGTACGCCTTGAGGAGGCAGAACACCTGACCCTTGTCGTCGGCGGCGCCTCGGGCGTAGATCCGGCCGTCGCGAATCGCCGGCTCGAAGGGGGCCGACTTCCACTCGTTGAGCGGATCGACCGGCTGGACGTCGTAGTGACCATATATGAGGAGGGTTGGCGCCCCGTCGACCTTGGGGCTCTCGCCCCACACGACGGGGTGGCCGTCGCCTTCGAGCAGCTCGACCGAGCAACCCAGGTGACGGAGCTGATTCATCAGCCACTGGGCGGCCCGCCGGCAATCACCGGCGTTCGCGGGCAACGTGCTGATGCTGGGAATGGCGAGGAACTCGGTCAGCTCCCGGAGGAGACGATCTTTCTCGCGGGCGACGAATGTTTGGTCCATGAGAGCCACGGTTCGAGTGAGGCGAATGGGGTTCGATTCTAGCATCGGCCTCTCGGTTTGGCCACCTCGCCGCACGGCCCCCACCACTATATTTGCCCGACCCCCACCGCCCCGATTTCCGACATGCTGCAGCCCGCTATCCTCGCGCTCCAAAACAAGATCGGTCGGTCGATCGGCTCCTCTCCCTGGTTGCTGATCGACCAGGCCCGGATCGACGCCTTTGCCCGCGCCACCGACGACCTCGATCCGATGCACGTCGACTCGGAGTGGTGCGCGGCCCACAGCCCCTTCAAGACCACGATCGCGTTCGGGTTTCTGACTTTGTCGATGCTGACCAGCTTCAGCCACCAGGCGCTGGGCTGGATCAACTCGACCGCCGCAGACGACGGCGGGTACGCCCTGAACTACGGCTTCGATCGGGTTCGCCTGATCGAGCCGGTGCCGGTCGGGAGCCGGATTCGAGCCCATTTCACGCTGCTCGAATGGAACGAGGTTCGCCCGGGCGAGGTTCGCTGCAAATACGGCGTCACCGTCGAGGTCGAAGGTCAGCCGCGCCCCGCGCTCGCCGCCGAATGGCTCGGCCTCTGGGTCAGCGGCGAGGGGCATCGGCGGATCGAAGCCAAGCAAAACTCCCAATGATCCGGCCCCCGGTTCGGCCCCACCGGCCGGTGGCCGAGGAACGGCGGGCGCCCCGGCTCCGTTTGATCAGCGATTACCCCCGTCACTGGGCCACCGCCGCGCCGGACCGGGAGGCGGTGGTCTTCGAGGGTACTCGGTGGGGGTACCGGGAATTGGCCGACCGGGTCGACGCCTGTGCCAAAGGCCTCCTGGCCGCCGGAGTGGGTCGGGGAGATCGGGTCGCGACGCTCTCGCCGCCGCACCCCGACTTCTACGTCACCTTCCTCGCCACGACTTCGATCGGGGCAATCTGGTATGGGCTCAATCCGCGCTACCAACGCCGCGAGCTTGAGTACGCGGTCCAGGACGCCGGACCCAAACTGATCTTCGCCCGCACCACGATCCACGGCCGGAGCTATCGCGGGGAGCTGGAGGCCATCCTGGCCGCCGGACCGTCGATCGAACGGCTGGTGCTGCTCGACGACGGCGTCCTCCCACCCCAGCCGTCGTACCCCGAGTTCCTGGCGGCCGGCGCGGCGATCGGCGACGATCGTCTTGCCCGGATTCGCTCCGAGCTCGATCCGCGGGAACCCTGCTTGATCGTCTACACCAGCGGCACCACCGGGAACCCGAAAGGCGCCGTCATCAACCATCACGCGCTAGTGCACATCGGGCGGGTCCAGAACGCGATTTGGCGAGTCGATCCGGTCCGGGTGATCAACAACCTCCCGATCAACCATATCGGCTGTGTCGGCGACATCACCTGCGACACCCTGGTGCCCGGTGGAGCCATCGTGTTCCAGGAGCAGTTCGACCCCGAGGGGATGCTCCGGTTGGTGGAGGAGGAGCGGGTCACCTTCTTCGGTCACGTTCCTACGGCGCTCCAACTGCTCGTCTCGGCGCCCACCTTCGAGGCCACCGATTTTTCGAGCGTCCAGATCATCATCTGGGAGGGAGCGGCGGCGCCGATCGATCTGATCGAGCGACTCAAGACCAAATGCTCGGAGCTGGCCAACGCCTACGGCATGACGGAGACCGTCGGGTGCGTCACGTATACCTTCGACGCCGACGACACCGAGGTGCTGGCCAACTCGGTCGGTTGGCCGGTGCCGGAGTTCGGGGTCCGGATCGCCAGCGCCGAGGGCGAACCCGTCGCCGCGGGAGAGCAGGGCGAAATCCAGGTGCTGGGCGACTTCGTGACGTTAGGCTATTGGAATCGCCCCGACGCCACCCGCGAGCTGTTCACGGCCGACGGCTGGCTCCGGACCGGTGACCTGGCGGTCGAGCGCCCCGACGGCGCCTACCAGCTGATCGGCCGGCTCAAGGAGATGTTCAAGTCCGGCGGGTACAACGTGTATCCCCGGGAGATCGAGCAGGTGCTCGAATCTCACCCCGACGTCGCGATGGCGGCCGTCATCGGGATGCCCGATCCGCTCTACCAGGAGGTTGGCCACGCGTTTCTGTTGGTTCCCTCCGGCCGGCCGATTCCCGACGGCGACCTCGAGCGTCACTGCCGAGCCCAACTGGCCAACTACAAGGTGCCCAAGCGGTTCACGGTAGCCACCGAGTTTCCGATGCTGCCGATCGGGAAGATCGACAAGCAGGCGCTCAAACGAGGGGCACGGTAGATTCGGTCCATGGAGCCCCGCGACTTTTCGCTCGACGACAAGTACCTCCTCGATCATGGCACGGTGGCGCTCTCCGGCGTCCAGGCCCTCGTCCGCCTGCCCATCGACCAGCACAAGGCCGATCGACGCGCCGGCCTCCGCACCGGAACCCTGATTTCCGGGTACCGCGGCTCGCCGCTCGGCGGATACGACTTGCAGCTCCAAGCCAACCACCGGATCCTCGCCGACCACCACGTCCGTTTCCTTCCCGGTGTCAACGAGGACCTCGGAGCCACCGCCATCTTCGGCTCCCAACTCGCCAATCAATTTCCGGGCCCCAAGTACGATGGCGTGTTAGGCATTTGGTACGGCAAGGGCCCGGGCGTCGACCGCTCCGGGGACGCCTTTCGGCACGCCAACCTCACCGGCGTCGGCAAGAACGGCGGGGTCCTGGCCGTCGCGGGGGACGATCCGGCCTCGAAATCGTCGACGGTGCCATCGGCCTCCGAAGTCGCCCTCTACGACGCCCAGATGGCGGTGCTCTTCCCGGGCGACGTGCAGGACGTGCTCGACCTCGGCCTGATGGGGTTCGCCCTGTCTCGCTACTCCGGGTTGTGGGTCGGCCTCAAGATGACCACCAACGTCGCCGACGAGTTCGCCAGCGTCGCCGTCGACGCCGAGCGAGTCCGCCCCCTGAGGCCGGCGTTCGAGTATCGCGGGAAGCCGTGGCAGCCGACCCAAAGCCACATGCTCTTTCCGCCCTACAACCTGCAACTCGAGCAGGAAGTGATCGAGGGCCGGCTCGACGCGGCCCGTCGATTCTCGGCCGCCAACCGTCTCAACCGGATCGTCGTCAACCCGAGCCAGGCCTGGCTCGGCGTCGTCGCCGCGGGGAAAACCTACCTCGACGTGCGGGAGGCGTTCGCTCGCCTGGGGTTCACGGACGGCGACCTGGAGCGTTTCGGGATCCGCCTCCTTCGGGTCGGGATGCTCTACCCGCTGGAGCCCGCCACGGTTCGACAATTCGCCAGCGGACTCGAGGAAGTGCTGGTGGTCGAGGAGAAGCGACCGTTCCTCGAGCTCTTCGTGCGCGACGTGTTGTTCGGAGTGGCCAACCACCCCCGGGTGACCGGCAAGGTCGACGACCAAGGCCGACTCCTGGTGCCGGGCTACGGCGAGCTGGAGGCCGATCCGGTCGCTCAGGTCCTGATGGCCCGGCTGGCGACCCGGTTGCCCACTGAGGCGCTCGCTGGTCGGCTCGAGCGCCTGACGCCGCCCATCACCGTCACCATCCAGCCCCTCGGCCCGGGAGCGAGTCGGCTCTCCTACTTCTGTTCCGGTTGCCCCCACAACCGCTCGACGGTGGTGCCCGAGGGTTCGATCGCCGCCGCCGGCATTGGCTGCCATGGGATGGCGGTGACGATGGATCGGATTGGAGCGGGGTTCACCCACATGGGTGGCGAAGGAGCGCAGTGGGTCGGCGCCTCGTTCTTCACGGAGACGCCCCACATTTTCCAGAACATCGGCGACGGCACCCTGTTCCACTCGGGCACCCTCGCGATCCGACAGGCGGTGGCCGCCGGCACCACCATCACCTACAAGATCCTCTATAACGGAGCCGTCGCGATGACCGGTGGCCAAACCGCCGACGGTGGCCTCCCGATTCCCGAGTTGACCCGCGAACTCGCGGCCGAAGGGGTCGAGCGGACGGTGGTCCTGACCGACGAGCCGGAGCGGTACGGCGACGTGCGGCTCGCCCCGGACGTGGAGGTCCGATCCCGGGACCGGCTGGACGAAACGCAACGCGAATTGCGCGAAATCGCTGGGGTGACGGCGCTGATTTACGATCAACACTGTGCCGCCGACCTCCGCCGGAAGCGTAAACGTGGCGAGGCCCCGATCCGCCCGATGCGAGTCCTCATCAACGAACGAATCTGCGAGGGATGCGGCGACTGCGGGGTGAAGTCGAACTGCTTGAGCGTGTTGCCCGTCGAGACCGAGTTCGGGCGAAAGACCCAGATCCACCAATCGTCCTGCAATACCGATTACTCCTGCCTCGACGGCGATTGTCCGGCCTTCGTCACGGTGGTCCCAGATCGGTCTGGCCCGAAGGCGAGCCGCGGACGCGGGATCGTGTTAGGCAGTGACTTCCCGAGCCCGCCCGTCCGCCGGGACGCCCAGCAGACCTCGACCAACCTCTACCTGATGGGCATCGGCGGCACCGGGGTCGTGACCATCAATCAGATTCTCGGCACCGCAGCGGTGCTCGACGGAAAATGGGTTCGCTGCCTCGACCAAACCGGTCTCAGCCAGAAGGGCGGCGCGGTCGTTTCCCATCTGAAGATCTTCGACCGCCCAGCCGAAGCCTCGAACAAGATCGGGATCGCCGACGCCGACGGCTACCTCGGTTTCGACGTCCTCACCGCCAGCGACGCCCGACACTTGGTCCGGGCCCACCCTGATCGCACCGTGGCGGTGGTCTCCTCGAGTCACATGCCAACGGGCTTCATGGTCCGCAACCCGGCGGTCGAGTTCCCCGCCGACTCGGCCCTCCACGCCCGGATCGACGCCGTGAGCCGCGCCAAGGACAACGTCTATCTCGACGCGGAAGGGATCGCCGACTTCCTCTTCGGCTCCCATCTCCCCGCCAACCTGGTGGTCGTCGGGGCCGCGTTCCAACGGGGAGTGATTCCCCTATCGGCCGAGAGCATCGAGCGAGCGATCGAGCTGAACGGCACCGCGGCCGGCACCAACATCCAAGCGTTCCGCGCCGGCCGGCGGGCGGTGGCGGAGCCGGAGTGGATCGAGTCGCTGGGGGTGACCCGCGCCGGGGCGCTGGAGGTCGCGTCCGACCCGCCGACCGCCGCGGAGCAGGCGCTCATCGCTGCCATCGGCGCCACCGGCGAGCTGAAACGGTTGGTGGCGATCCGGATCCCGGACCTGGTCCGTTATCAGCACCTCGGGTACGCCGCGCAGTATGCCGGGTTCATCGGCAGGGTGCACGCGGCCGAGCGCGCGCTCGGCGGAAGGACACCGCTTGCGGAGGCGGTGGCGCGATACCTCTACAAGCTGATGGCCTACAAGGACGAGTACGAGGTGGCCCGGCTGGCCCTGGATCCGGCCTTCGATCGGGCGGTTGCCGAAGCCTTCGGCTCGGGCGGATCGATGAAGTATCGACTCCATCCCCCGATGCTCCGGGCGATTGGCCTCCGACGCAAGCTGGCTTTGGGCCCATGGTTCCGGCCGCTGTTTCGGGTCCTCAAGGCCCTCCGCGGCCTCCGGGGAACCGCCTTCGACCCGTTTGGCTACGACCCGATCCGGAAAACCGAACGCGGCTTGATCGGCGAGTACCGGCAGTTGATCGAAGCTGAGCTGGCTCAGCTGACGATGGCTACCCGGGAGCGCGCGGTTCGACTGGCCAAGCTCCCCGACGTGATTCGCGGCTATGAGGACGTCAAACGGGGCAACATCGAACGGTATCGGGCCGCGGTGCGCGACATCCTCTCGCCGTCCCCGGCGCCGATCGAGGCCGCGGACCCGCCGCCCGTCGGGGCCGGTCGCGCCTAGGAGAGCCGCGTGGCCATCCAGCCGACCATCGCCACGGCCCGTCTCGTGCTCCGCCCCTTCTTGCTCGACGATGCCGCCGCGGTACAGCGACTCGCCGGCGCCCGGCAGATCGCCGCGACCACGCTGAACATTCCTCATCCCTACGAAGACGGGATGGCCGAGGCCTGGATCGGCGGACACCGACAAGCCTGGGACCGGGGCGAGCAGGCGGCCTTCGCCATCACCCAGAGCGAGGCCGGGCTGGTCGGGGCCATCGGGCTACGAATCGAGGCGGCCCATCAGCGGGCCGAACTCGGGTACTGGATCGGGGTCCCGTACTGGAATCGAGGCTACGCGACCGAAGCGGCGGGCGCGGTGCTCGAGTTCGCCTTCGGTGAGTTGGGACTCCACCGGGTCCACGCTTCGTATCTGACCGCCAACCCGGCCTCGGGCCGAGTGATGGAAAAGGTCGGGATGAAGCGCGAGGGCCTCCGGCGCGATCACATTCTGAAATGGGACGAATACCACGACCTGACGATCTGCGGCCTGCTGCGCGAGGATTTCGCGGCTCGGGCCGCCGAGGTCCGAGCCTGACTGGTTACGACCGCGGCTTGAGCCGCCGATCGAGGTCGACGACCGGCCCGTTCAGGATCGCCCCCAACCTCGACCGGAGCCCCGCCAGCGCCGCCGCGAGGGAGTCGAAGGCCGCCCGAGCCTGCGCCGTCGGGGCGCCATCACCGGTTTCGATACTCATTTGGAGATTGGTGAGCCGATTGTTCAGCTTGACTGGATAGATCGTGGCGTCGAGCTCGCTCCTCAGCTTCGTCTGATAGAGCTCGCCCTCCACCTGGTCGAGCTGCACCACCACCGCCTCGATCCGCTTGGCGAGAGCCGCGTTCCGGACGTCGGTGGCCCGCTCGCGAAGCCGATTCCGGACCTCCCGAATCTTGGTCACCGACTCGTTGGCCTCGCTCACCAGATCACGAACCTGCAGGGCGAGCGCGAATTGCTGGCGGAGATCGTCGGCGCTCACGTTCGAAACCCGCGGATCGGGCCGGATGGTGAGCCGCTCGGTGGCGCTGACACCGTTGGCGGTGACTCGAATCTGGTACTCCCCCGGCAAAGCGATCGGCCCGACCGGTCGACTGACCCAGAGAATCATGTTGGGAAACTCGGCGGCCCCGGCGTAGCGCAGATCCCAGGCGAACCGGTTGGCGCCGATCCGGCCGGTTGGGGTTGGCTCGCGGCCGGTGGCCGGGCTCGACCCCTCTCCGCCGCGATACTGGCGGATCACCGCCCCGCTTCGATCGAGCGCCTCGATCGTGACGTCCGAAGCGGGGCTCCGCAGCAGATAGTCGATAACCGCCGGATCGAGCCGGCGAATGGCGTCGCGGGGGCGGAAGAGATGAAGCGATTTGGCCGCGAGGCCATCCTCGAGCTGCCGCAGCGGGCCGATGTCGTCGAGGACAAAAAACGATCGTCCGTGCGTCGCGATGACCAAGTCGTTCTCCTCGACCACCAGGTCCACGACGGGAACGTCGGGAAGATTGAGCGACACTGATTCCCAGTTGGCGCCCGCATCGAGCGACACCAAGACCCCATGGTCGGTCCCCGCGTACAACAGACCAGCTCGTTTGGGGTCCTCCCGAACGACGTGAGCGAAATCGTCGCCCTTGATTCCGCCGACAATCGGAGTCCAGTTGGCGCCAAAGTCGGTCGTCCGAAAAAGGTACGGCGCCCGATCGTCAACCTGGTAGCGATGAGCCGCGACGTAGGCGGTCCCCGCCTGGTGGGGTGAGGCCTCGATCGCGCTGACGTGACTCGGCTCGGGGAGCCCGGGCGGAGTCACGTTGCGCCAGGTCTTCCCGCCATCGGTCGTCAGGTGGACCAGGCCATCGTCGCTCCCCGCCCAGATCGTATTGCGATCGTGAGGCGACGGGGCGAGGGTCGCGATCGCTCCGCCCAACCCACCGGCGCCGGCCCGGCTCAGATCGGGGCTGATCCGGGACCAACTCCGCCCCTGGTCGGCCGTTCGCCAGACGTGCTGAGAAGCAGCGAATAACACATCGGGGTCCTGCCGCGAGAACACCAGCGCCGTGGTCCAGGGGAATCGTTCTCGACCGGCGCCGCTCTCCCAAGCCGGAAATACCTGGAGATCGCGAGCCTGGCTCAAGCCGAGGCGGCGATCGTATCGAGTGATCAGGGACTGCGGCCCGGTCGCGAAGAACAGGTTGGGATCACGAGGGTCGGGCGCGATCGACCCGCTTTCGCCGCCGCCGGCCGGGTAGCCTACCGGTCCCCCCTCCTCCTGCCCAACGATCGGGTTGTTCGATCGGGTGGCCGAACGGTCGCTCGGAACGCAGATGGTGTTGGCGTCCTGCTGCGCTCCGCAGACGTGATAAGGAAGATCCTTGGTGGTCGCCACGCGGTAGAGCTGGGCGGTCGGAAACCGCTCCGCCGTCCAGGTCGCTCCTCCGTTGAGGGAGACCGAGCCACCGCCATCGTTGCTATTGATCATCCGGCGGGCGTCGTTCGGGGCGATCCAGAGGTCGTGGTGGTCCACGTGGGGAGGGCTGATGGTTCCAAACGTGGTCCCGCCGTCCGAGGATCGGTAGAGGAGGAGGTTGAGCACGTAGACGACGTCGCGGTTTTCCGGGTCGGCCGTCACCCGGTTGAAGTAGCTGGGTCGCTGGCGGAGCCCGCCGCCGTCGTTGACCTTGGTCCAGGTGCCGCCCCCGTCGTCCGAGCGATGGAGGCCGCCATCGTCGGCGTCGACCAGGGCATAGACCCGGCGGTGGTCGGCGGGCGAGACCGCCACACCGATGTTGCCGACCGCGCCGCCGGGCAAACCGGGGTTGCGGGTGAGCTCCCGCCAGGTGTCGCCGCCGTCGGTGGACTTGAAGAGGCCACTCCCGGCGCCGCGGTCGGCGATCGTCCCGCCCGGACCGACCGACACCTGCCAGAGCGAGGCGTAGAGAATCGTCGGATCGATCGGATCGATCACCAAGTCCGACCCGCCAGACCGGGCGTCCCGAAAGAGGATCCGCTGCCACGACGACCCGCCGTCCTTGGACCGGTAGATGCCGCGGGCATCGTTTGGTCCCCACGGATGACCTAACGCGGCGACGTAGACGCGATCGGGATCGCGGGGATCGACCCGGACCCGCGAGATGGCGTGGCTCTCGCGCAGGCCGAGGTTGGTCCAGGTTCGGCCGGCGTCGACCGTCTTGTAGATCCCGTCGCCCTGGAGGATGTTACTGCGGAGCTGGGCTTCGCCCATTCCGATGTAGACGACGTCGGGGTTCGACTCCGCGATGGCGACTGCTCCGACCGAGGAGCTGCGGATCTGGCCATCGGTCACCGGGGCCCATGTCGTTCCCCCATCGGTCGTCTTCCAGAGCCCACCGCCCGTCGCCCCGAAGTAGTACTCCAGCGGACGGGTGGAACTTCCCGCCGCCGCGAGCGAACGGCCGCCTCGATCCGGACCGATGTTCCGCCACTTCAGCAGCTCGAAGACGACGCGGGTCCCATCGGGTTTCGGTTGGGCGCTCATCGAGGCCAGGACCACGCAACCCAAGCCAACCGCCAAACCAACCGCCTTCACCGAGCGACCTCGTGCTCGAGCCGGGCGAACGCCGCATCGCCTTCCGCTCCCCGCATCAGCTCACGAAGCGCGGCCATCGCTCCTCGAATGTCGGCGTCCTTCGACTGGAAGTAGCGTTCGAACCAGTCGAGGTGGGTGCGATAGAGCAGCACCCCGACCAATTGGGCGTTGTTGATCGGGCGCTCGGCCAGGCGAGCCACCCGGTACGTCTTGAGCCGAGCGCCGATCGGCCCTTCCAACTGCCCCTTCGACCAGGCCCCGATCTCGCGCCGGCCAGCGTCGAGAGCGTCGCCGGCGGGCTTGGTCTGGTAGAAGGTGGTCAGGGTGTCGATCAGCTTGGCGTAGTACTCCGCGAGGACGACCTCGTCGAGCCATCGATCGCGGGCCCGGTCGGCGAGCGTCGAATCGGCCCGACTCCGGAAGAACGACTCGGCGGCCCGATAGCCGGCCATCTGCGCGAAACTCTCGTTGAACGCCGTGGCGCTCTTGACGTAGAGCGTGTTGTGGGCGATTTCGTGGAAGACCAGGGCGGTCAGCTCGACGGTGTCACGCACCAATGCCGTCGACAGCAGGGGGTCGTTGAACCACCCCAGGGTGGAATAGGCGGCGGCCGGTCGGAGCCAGATGTCGAGCCCCCGATCCCGGAGCTTGGCCGCCTCCCGCTCGGCCATTTGGGGATCGAAGAAGCCCTTGTAGGGCACCCGACCGACGATCGGGAACTTCCAGGTCACCGGGCAAATGCAATCTTTGCCGGAGGCGGTGAGGCTGAGCAGCAGGGTATCACGGCCCACATCGGTGTAAGTCGTGTAGGTGTCCTTCGCCTCCATCCCGAGCGTGGCGGCGTAACCCCGAACCTCGAGAACCAACCGGAGAAAGGCGCGGTCGGCCGCCGGAATCGAGGGATCGTCGATCAGCCGCTCGAGGGGGCGACGATCCTCGAGAATCTTGGTCTGCTCGATCCCGGCCCGGGTCAGATAGCGGACATCCTCGCTCGCGACGTAGGCGGCCCCGTAGCCGGCGAACAGGGCCAACGCGACGATCAGAATTCCCATGCCGATTCGTCTCCCCCTCCCCGGCTTCACGGTGTCCAGCGAACCCCGAACAGGTGAACGCCGTGTCCCAGATGACTCCGCTCCTGATAAGCGTAGTCGAGCCGGGCCTCGCCCAAGACCAGGCTCCCGCCGTAGGCCGTTCTCGACAAGGACCGCGTGGGGTCGCCCGGTTGCGCTCCGTGGCCGATCCGGGCCACCACGCCGACCCCGTAGAACACCGCCCCCGCCTCGAGCCCCAGGACCGTCCGGCGGCGCTGATCCTCCGCCCAGATGGTCTCGACGGTGGCCAACAGTCGGCCGTTCGAAAAGGTGTCGAGCAAGTTGAAGCTGAATCCCAGGTACCAGGATCGCGGCAGCCGGAGTCCGCCATTCGAGACCGACCAGTCGCCGACGTTGTCGACCGCGACCGCCAGCGCTGCGATGTCGAACAAGGCCACCGTGGCCCCGACATCGGCGGTCAGCGACCGAGTGATCGTGCCAGCCGAGTCCTCGAGAGAGACATACTTGGCGCTCGTGCCTAACGATACGCCGCCGCGCCGATACACTCCGGTACCCACCCACGTGAGGTTGTCGTAGATCGGATGATCGGTGGGAAACCGAAGGTACCGATACCCCCCGCCCAGATTGAACTGACCGACCCGAGCCGCCGCCGCTCCCATCAGGTAGGTCGATCGATCGGGCAGGCGGGCAAAGGTCGCCTCGAGGCTCAGCGACCGGATCGGCGCCAACCCGGACGGATTGTTGAAGACCGACCCGGCGTACCCCGTCATCGCGACGCCCGCCCCAGCCAGCCCCGCCGACCGCACGTTCGCCGGATAAGAGAGAATCACCGGCAGCGGACGGGCCTGCGAGAGGAGCGGCAGGGGAATCAGCAGGCACACCAGCACGAAGCGGGTCACGGGAACCAATCTCGCGGAGGGCCCACGCGGACCGGTAGGGGCCAACCGAAACCGGCCAGTGGCCTTCGGCCCACCCCGCCTACCGAACCCGGGCGATTCCGATCCGCGCGGCCAGCGCCGCGGCGATCGGGTTCCCCTGGGTGTCGCGGATCAGCTGAACGTCGATCGCCGGCCCGTTGGCCGCCTGAATCAATCGGAGATGACGGCCCGATCCGCCTCGCAAAGTCCCGGTTCTGGTATATCCTCCGCTGGTCGAGTCCGGCTTGAGCGGAAACCCCCCGGGGAAAGCCTGCGCGTTCCTCGGATCGAGCCAAACGCTCCGAAGGCCCCAACTCTTGAGCCGAAGCCGAGGGCTCAGGGCCGTGAACCCCGGCCGATCGTCGAGATATGCCGCCATCAGCCACTCGGGCACCAACTGCGAGAATGAACTCCCGGTCCGGGCCGCGACATTGGCGACGCCGCGAGCCGAGGTCTTGACCAGACCCGGGGTGAAGTCGCTCCCGATCAAGGTATCGACCGCGAACTGATCGACCACCCATCGGAGGAAATGCCAACTGGCCCCCCGCTCCTCCAGGGTGCCGCTCGACTCGGAGGGATAAATCAAGAACGCCGCCTCGGGGTCGCTCAGGTAGTCGTAGGAGTTGAAGATGTTCCCCGACGAATACTGACTACGGCACGACGAGAACCCCTGGCACTCGGCATCGGGGATTAGCCGCCCGGCCAGCTCCTCGGCGAAATGGGAGAGCGCTTCGTTGAGCCAGGCTTCCTCCGAATTGGCGTCCCTCAGGATGACCCGTTGATTCCAGCTGATCATGTGCTGGAGCTCGTGAATCAGGATCGGACTGAGCTGGCGGACGGCGTTGAGTCGGCCGTAGGCCGGGCAACCCGAGGTGGCGGGCACCGGGACCAGCGTGAAGAAGACCTCTGCCTTGTTGGAGTTCTGGGAGTTCGGGCCGGTGAGAATCAGGTCGCCGCCAAAAAAGTATCCGACCACCCGCCCACCGGTGCAGTTCGGCGTCAAGGCGTTCACCGCATCCGTCATCAAGATGACGATACGCTCGTTGTTGTCGACGTCCGACTCGGTCCCGAACGCCGCGGCGTCGATGGCGTAGAGCCGGCGATCGAAGGTCTGGCCGATCTCCTGGTAATCGCCATCGAGCAACGTGTCGGCCGTGGGAACGGTCTGATCCATGTATAACGCGGCTTTGGTGCCGACGTACCGAGCCTTCGCCTCAACATCGACGAATTGATTGCAATCGAGGTTGCCGCACGCCTTGAAGGTCCGGACATCACCTACCAGCGGAGGAACGGCCGCCGTCCCCGGAGCCCGAAATCCCGCTCCCGCCCGAGTCGCCGGGTCGGCGGACAACCGTCCCTCGAGCCCCCGCAATCGATCATGAAACCGCTCCGCGACCGACGTTCGCCCGGGTGGCTCGATCGGGTCGCGCCGGGCCACCGCGGCTTGTGGGGCGCCGGACGAGGGGTTCCCGGTCCGGAGATGGTAGCCACCGCTCACGCCGGTCGCCGTGACCGTCGAGGCGGTCGAGGCGACCACCACCAGGTATTCGGCCCCCGCCGACCCCGCCGCGGGGACCCGGACACAGCCGCTGGTTTGGAGCGGATCGACGACTCGGTGCTCGCCAACCGCCAGCTGTTGCACCGGCTGGCTGACGCACGCCGCCAGAGTCGACGGCGGCGGCGGCGGGGGAGGCGTCGTCGGCCCGGTGCTGCCGCAACCCGCGACCAACCCTGCAGCCCCCACGATCGTCGCCGCTCGCCTACGACTCATTCGGTGACCCCCGGCATCGTTCCGCTTCGTCATGAGATTCGGTCTTCCCATTCCCCTCCACCTCTCCTACCTTGCCGTCGTCGCACCGGCCGTAATATCGGCACCGCGCACGCCGGAGTCGAGCCGGCTCGAACCGCGACACCCGACTGATGGACCACCCTGACCGGTTCCGCGCCCGGAGCCGAGCCAGCGGTCCGAACGCTAGCGATCGCGGTGGCCCGCTGGCCGCTGCCGGACCAAATCCGATGGGCTTCGTTCACCTCCACACCCACAGCGAATACTCTCTCCTCGACGGGGCCAACCAGATCCCCGCCCTGATCGACTACGTTCGGAAGCTCGGGATGAACAGCGTCGGCCTCACCGACCACGGCAACATGCACGGGGCGTGGAGCTTTTACGAGGCGGCCAAAGCCGCGAAAATCAGGCCGATTCTCGGGTTCGAGGCCTATCTCGCGTACGGCGATCGCCGCTCCCAGCAGAAACCCGAAAACGCCCCGGCCCACTACAGCCACCTGGTTCTGCTGGCACGCAACAAGACCGGCTACCGCAACTTGATTCGGCTCACCTCGATCGGGTACACCGAAGGGTTCTATCGCCGGCCGAGGATCGACAAGGAGGTTCTGGCGACCCGCGCCGAGGGGATCATCTGCCTCGCCGCGTGTCTGTCGGGCGAGGTCGCTTACGGGCTCCGCCAGCAGCGGTACGACGAGGCGAAACGCTCGGCCCAGTGGTTCGCGCAGCTGTTCGGACCCGACGGTTTCTGGCTCGAGATCCAGGACCACGGGATCGGGGAAGAAAAGATCGTCGCCGAAGGGATGGTGGCCCTCTCGAAAGACCTCGGGATCCCGCTGATCGCCACCAACGACGCTCATTACCTCCGACGCGAGGACGCCGAGGCCCACGACGTTCTCCTGGCGATCGGCACCGGCGCCGACCTCGATGACCCCCGTCGATTTCGATTCACCGGCGAAGAGTCGTACGTCAAGAGCGAAGCCGAGATGCGGCGGCTGTTCCCGGCACACCCCGAAGCGGTCGACAACACGGTCAAAGTCGCCGACCTCTGCGAATTCGACTTCGAGAAACGCTACTTTCTTCCGAGCTTTCCGAGGCCGCCGCAATATCGGTCCGACGACGAGCTGCTCACCGAGTTGGCAACCCGGGGCGCCACGGCGAGGTACGGGTCTCCGCTGCCGGCCGCGGTCCAGGAGCGGCTGGACTTCGAGTTGTCGGTCATCATCAAGGCCGGCTACGCGGGCTACTTCCTGATCGTCGAGGATTTCATCGCTGCGGCGCGCGCTCGGGGCATTCCGGTCGGGCCCGGCCGCGGCTCGGCCGCCGGCTCGTTGGTCGCCTACGCGCTCCGGATCACCGACGTCGATCCGCTCCGATTCGATCTCCTCTTCGAGCGGTTCCTCAATCCCGAACGGGTCTCGATGCCGGACATCGACATCGACTTTTGCTTCGAGCGGCGCGGCGAGGTGATCGAGTACGTTCGGGAGCGATACGGGCGTGACAGCGTCGGCCAGATCGCGACGTTCGGCACCATGAAGGCCCGAGCCGCGGTGAAGGACGTGGCCCGGGTCCTCAAGGTCCCGCCGGCCGAGGCCGACAAGATCACCAAGTTGATCCCTTCCGGGCCGGCCTACAGCCTGACGATCCCCGAAGCCATCAAGAAAGTGCCCGAGCTGGGCGAGCTGGTCCGGGCGGCCCCGGTGTACCAGCGGATGGCCGACTTGGCGTCTCGCATCGAGGGAATATCCCGACACCTCTCGGTCCACGCGGCCGGAGTCGTCATCGCGCCGGGGCCTCTCCCCGAATACGTCCCCATCTGTACCGCGCCGACCAAGGGATCCGGTCAGACCGCCGACGGCGAGAACGCGATCATCACCCAATACGACATGGTCGCGCTCGAAAAGGTCGGGATGCTCAAGATGGACATCCTCGGGCTCAAGACGCTCACGGTCATTCACGACGCGGTCGCGATGGTCAAAGAACGGCACGGCGTGGTTGTCGACCTCAGCGGTCTCACCCCCGACGACCCCAAGGTCTATGCCCTCCTCCGGCAGGGACGAACCGCCGGGGTCTTCCAGTTCGAGTCGCCGCTGGCCACCGACACGCTCCGCCAGATCAAGTGCGATCGGTTCGACGACTTGGTGGCCTCGAACGCCCTGCTCCGGCCCGGGCCTCTCGACACCGGGATGCACCTGGTCTTCATCCGGCGCCGCCTGGGCCAGGAGGCGGTGAGCTATCCGCATCCGTCGCTCAAGGAGATCCTCGAGCCGACCTTTGGGGTCATCACCTATCAGGAACAGGTGATGCGGATCGCCAACGTGATCGCCGGCTTCTCGTTGGCGGAAGCCGACGTGCTCCGCAAGGCGGTCGGCAAGAAGGACGCGGAACTCATCAAAGCCGAATTGGGGAAGTTCGTCGAGCGGGGAGTCGGCTTGGGCCATCCCAAGCGGCTGGTCGAGGAGCTGGCGGCCCAGATCGAAACCTTCGGCCGCTACGGATTCAACAAGTCCCACTCGGTCGCGTACTCGATTCTCTCCTACCAGACCGCCTGGCTCAAGACTTACTATCCCGCGGAGTTCATGGCGGCTCTGCTCTCCTCCGAGATCGGCGACACCGACAAGGTGGTTCAGTACATCAACGAGGCCCGCGAGCTCGGCATCGAAGTCCTCCCGCCCGACGTCAACGAGTCGGGCTTCAAGTTCACCGTCATCGGCCCGAAGGGGATCCGATTCGGCCTCGGCGCCATCCGCAACGTCGGTCGCGGGGCGATCGACTCGATCATCGCGGCGCGGGCCGCGGGCCGGTTCGGCAACCTCAACGATCTCGTCTCGCGAATCGACCTCAGGCTCTGCAACAAACGGGTCGTCGAGTCCCTGGTGGCCGCCGGCGCCTGCGACTCGTTGGGGGGCCACCGCAGCCAGATGATGGCGGCCCTCGACATAGCGCTCGGCGAAGCGCAACTTCTCCACCAGGAACGGGAGGCCGGCCAGGGGTCCCTTTTCGGGGAGGCATCCGAAGCCTCCCCGAAGCCGCTCGTCTTGCCCGACGTGCCGGCCTGGAGCGAGGCCGAAAGGCTGGCCCGGGAAAAGGAACTCATCGGATTCTTCATTTCGGGCCACCCACTGGCCCCGTACAAGCACGAAGTCGAGCTTTTCGGGACCCGAACCACCGCGACCCTTTTTACCTGGAGCGAGGCCCCCGTCACCATCGGGGCGGTGGTCACGGCGATCAAGCGGCAGATTTCGAAAAAGACCGGCAAGGAGTACGCCCGACTGGTGCTCGAGGACTTTCACGGCACCGGCGAGGCCATCGTGTTTCCCGAGTCCTGGGGCCGGCTCAATCAACAGGTGGTGGAAGACGCCTGTCTGCTCCTGACCGGTGGGTACAGCTTGCGGGACCGCGGCGAGGACCGAGCGCCGTTCGTGATCGAATCGGTCAAGCCCCTCGCCGAGCTCCGGCGCGCCGGCGCGGTGGCAGTGGCGATTCGGTGGGCTCACCACCGTCCCCCGGAAGCCGAGGACTTTCGGGCCATCGGGGCGCTCTGCGCCGAGCAACCGGGCGCGGCGCCGGTCTATATTGAGTGGGCCGACGGCAATGGCGAGTCGGCCAAGTTGCGATCGAAGCGGTTGCGGGTAGATCCGTCGGAAGAACTGATCCTGGCGCTCCGGTCACTCCTGGGCGCCGATGCGGTTCGTCTCGTGAAGGCCTAACGACCATGGCGACCTACACCCTGGATTTCGAGAAGCCCCTCCTCGAGCTGGAGCGCCAGATCGACGAGCTCAAGCGCGTCGGGGAGGGTCGGGAAATCGACGTCAGCGCCGAGCTCACGACTCTCCAGACCAAGCTGGACGGGCTCCGGAACGAGATCTATCGCAGCCTGTCTCCGATGCAGCGGGTCTTGGTTGCCCGGCACGCCAAGCGGCCCACCACCCTCGACTACCTCAGCTCCGTTTTTACCGACTTCGTCGAGTTGCACGGCGACCGCGCCTACCGCGACGACCTCGCCATCGTCGGCGGGTGGGCCCGGGTGGCCGGCCAGTCGGTGATGGTGATCGGCCAGCAGAAAGGCCGCGACACCCGCGAGAACATCAAGCGGAATTTCGGGATGGCTCACCCGGAGGGCTATCGAAAAGCGCTCCGGCTGATGAAGCTCGCCGCCCGCTTTCACAGCCCGGTGGTCACCCTGATCGACACCCCCGGCGCCTACCCAGGGATCGGGGCCGAAGAACGGGGCCAGTCGGAGGCGCTCGCCACCAACCTGCTCGAGATGGCGGCCCTTCCGACCGCCCTGATCGCGTGCATCATCGGCGAGGGCGGATCGGGTGGCGCCCTCGCGCTCGGCCTCGCCGATCGGGTCCTGATGTTCGAGCACTCGGTCTATTCGGTCATCACTCCCGAGGGCTGCGCGGCGATCCTCTGGAAAGACGCCACCCAGCGAGAGCGCGCCGCCGAAGCCCTCCGCCTCACCGCGACCGACTTGCTCGAATTCAAGATCATCGACGAGGTCATCCCCGAACCGCTCGGCGGCGCCCACCAGGATCCCGAACAGGCGGGCGAGTCGCTCCGGACCGCCCTGATCCGCCACCTGCTCGAGCTCCGCAAGGTCCGCCCCGAAAAGCTGATCCGCCGCCGGGCCGACAAGTACGCGGCGATGGGAGCCTTCGCCGAGTCCTGATGCCAACCACCGTCGAAGTCCGGTTCAAAGGCAACCGCAAAGACTACTTCCTCTGGCCCGACGAGTCGGAGCGGCTCCGCCTCCAAGAGCCGGTAATCGTCGAGGCGGATCGGGGGCTCGACTTCGGGCGAGTCGGCGTGTTGGGCGAAACCGCCGAGAAGAAATGCGCCGCCGGGTGCGGCGGCTGCGCCGTCGGCGGCAACCAGCCCACCGCGACCAAGCACGTCGTCCGAGTCGCCGGCCAGGAGGATATCCGGGCGGCCAACGACCTCCGCCGCTCCGAGGAAGACACCCGTTTCAAGGCGATCGAACGGGTCCGGCACTACGCCCTCGAGATGAAGCTGTCGGACGCCGAATGGCAATGGGACCGGAAAAAGTTGACGTTCTATTTCACGGCCGAAAAGCGAGTGGATTTCCGCGACCTGGTCCGCGACCTCGCGTCGACCTTCAAGACCAGGATCGAGCTCCGGCAAATCGGGGTTCGCGACGAAGCGGCCCGGCTCGGCGGCGTCGGTCGCTGCGGCAAGGAATACTGCTGCTCCAGCTGGCTCCGCGATCTCGACCCGATCAGCCTCTCGCTGGCCAAGGATCAGCATCTCTCGCTCAACCCGTCGCAAATCTCGGGCGGGTGCGGTCGGCTCCTCTGCTGCCTCAAATACGAGCATGAATTCTACGTCGCCTCGCGAAAGCGCTTCCCGAAGGAAGGGAAGACGCTCCGTACCTCGCTGGGCACCGAGAAGGTGGTGGCGGTCGACATCTTCCGCGAACGAGTGTTCCTCCGCGGCGATCAGCAGGGCCCGCGGATCGTGCTCCTCGCCGACTTGAAAGAGGAGATGGAGCGGATCGGCGAGACGCTGCCGATCGCCCCAGCCAAATCGCGGCCGTTGGCCGAGCAGTCACCACCGGCCGGCCCGCCCCCCCGCACCCGGCCCACGCCCCGGCCATCGGCGCCGGCCGCGACCGCGCTACCGCCGCCCCCACCCGACGCGCCGGCGAGCCCCCCGGAAGCCGCCCAGGAGGCGGGTTCTAAGAAGCGGCGACGACGACGACGGCGGGGACGGCGCCCCGGCGGGGAGGGCGGCGCCCCGCCGACTCCACCACCGAACCCCGAGTGAGCAAGTTCTTTCTCACCACCGCCATCGACTATTCGAACGGCGACCCCCACCTCGGCCACGCGCTCGAGAAGATCGGGGCCGACGCGATCGCGAGATACCGGCGGCTCCGCGGGGACCAAGTCCATTTCCTGATGGGGATGGATGAGAACTCCCAGAGCGTCATCCCGATGGCCGAAAAGCACCAGATCACCCCCCAGGCCTGGGTGGACCAGCTCGGCAACCGGTTCGCCGACTACTGGCACCGGCTCGGCTGCAGCCACGATGACTGGATCCGCACCACCGAAACCCGCCATGTCGACGCCGTGCTCGACCTCCTCCGGCGGATCGGGGAACGCAACCCCGACCACATCTACATGGCGGATTACGAGGGGCTCTACTGCACCGGCTGCGAGGATTTCAAGACCGAATCGCAGGTCGTCGATGGGAAATGCGGGGAGCACCCGACGCTGGCGCTGGTGCCGACCAAAGAGCGGAATCACTTCTTTCGCCTAACGGCCTATCGCGACCGGATCCTCGAGATGATCACCTCCGGCGAGCTCCGGGTCGAGCCGGAGATTCGTCGAAACGAAGTTCTCCGACTGCTCGAGGCCGGTCTCCAGGATACCTCGATTTCCCGATCGCGACTCGCCTGGGGGATCCCCTTCCCCGGAAGCCCCGGCCACACCATTTACGTCTGGTTCGACGCCCTCATCAACTACCTCGCCGCGACCGGCTTCCCCGCCCCCGGTTACCAGCGCCTCTGGCCCGCCGACCTCCACGTCGTCGGCAAGGGCATCACCCGGTTTCATTGCGTCCTCTGGCCCGCCATGTGCCTGGCCGCGGGAATCGAGCCACCCCGAATGGTGTGGGCCCACGGCTACGTCCAGTGGCTGGGCGCCAAGATGTCGAAGACCGCGGGCACCGCCGTCAACCTCGACGAGGCGATCAAACGGCACGGCCCCGACGCTCTTCGCTACTTCCTGATGCGAGAGGTCGGCTTCGAAGCCGATGGCGACTTTACCTGGGAACGGTTCGACGCCCGTTACACCGCCGACCTGGCCGATGGATTGGGCAACCTGGTCGCGCGCTCGATCGCGATGATCGAGAAATACCGGGATGGGATCGTGCCCCGTGGCGACCCCACCGATCTCGATCGGGCCGCTCGCGAGACCCACCTCCCGATCTATACCGCGGCGATGGACCGCCTCGACCTCCGGGGAGCGACCGAGGCCGTCACCGCCATGGTCGCCGCCGCCGACCTGTACATCGCCAAGACGGCCCCCTGGGCGTTGGCCAAGGCCCACGACGACGCCCGCCTCGATGAGGTGCTCGCCGCTCTCGCCCGGACCCTCTACCGGCTGGCGGTGCTCACCAGCCCGTTCCTTCCCGGGAAGGCGGCCGTCATCTGGGCCGCCTTGGGACAGCCGGAGGGATTCACGCCGGCGGCCTGGGACGGGCTCCAGACAGCCCCGGCGAGCGCGGTGGCGGTCCGCCGCCCGGCAATTCTGTTTCCCAAGCCGCCCACCCCGAAGTGACCGATTTAAGTGCTTGTCGAACAATCTGTTAGCGTCGAGAACTTGAACGCTTGACAGCCCCTTTTTCGGGGGTCATTATTGTCCCAGCCAGGGGGCCGGAAAGTCGTTCCGGTCGGCTTTCGAAGGGGCCCGGGGTCACCCGGGATCAAGGGGCAACCAAGCCCAGACAAACGTGGGGATGGCCGGCCGCAAGGCGGGCGTTAGGTGGCTCGGGTTAGGCATGTCCAAGAGCCGGTGGACCGTCATCGTGGTGCCGCAGGGGTCGAGCACGTCGCGAGTGATCGAGGTGTCGCAAACCTCGCTCAAGCTCGTCGGCAGTCTCGTCGCCGCCACGATCATGGTCGCCCTACTACTCGGCTACGGGACCCTGGCCAAATCGATCAACATGGCGCGGGCCAAAGCGGTGGCGGCGGAGAACGAACGGCTCGCGGGCGAGCTGGGGTTGATCCAAGGGCGCCTGAGCCTCCTCACCGACTCGATTGCGTCGCTCGAGCTCCGCGACTCGCGAATCCGGGTCCTCGCCAATCTCGAGCCGATCGACTCCCAAGTGCATGCCGCCGGCATTGGCGGGCCGCGCCCGGCGGTCTCCACCGACGGACCGCCGAGCGTGTTGCTCGAACGAGCCGGCGAAGTCCGGGTCGACCTGAACGCCTTGATTCGGCGGGCCAATCTGCTCACCCGTTCGTTCCGCGAAGCGGCCGATAGCCTGGCGTCACACACCGATCGCCTCAGTGCCACGCCCTCGATCATGCCCACCAATGGCTGGCTCAGCAGCGCGTTCGCGGCGATGCGCGTCCATCCGATTTTCCACGACGCCCGGCCGCACGAGGGCGTCGACATTTCCGCCCCCCGGGGAACGCCGATCGACGCTCCCGCCAACGGAACCGTCACGTTCGCGGGATGGGAGGCTGGTTTCGGCAACGTCGTCCGGATCGAGCACGGCTACGGAATCGTCACCACCTTCGCCCACGCGTCGCGGGTGCTGGTGTCGGCCGGGACCAGAGTCAAACGAGGGCAACCGATCGCGCTGGTTGGGAACACCGGGCTCTCCACCGCCCCGCACCTCCATTACGAGGTCCACGTCAACGGCCGGCCGGTCAACCCGCTCAAGTACATCCTTCCCAACGTCGTCACCGATTGACCACACGAGGCGTTAGTTTTCGCCCGTGCGGACCCTGCTGACCCTCACCCTCCTGGCTTGCGCCGGATGCGACACCCGGACGGCGACCGTCCGGGTGACGATTCCCGACCTCGATGGTATCGAGACCCCCGTCCCCGGGCTCCAGGTGATCTTTCTCCCCTACGATCGCGATAGCCTCGTGCGTGCCTTCGAAGCCAAGGCGCCCACGCCCCGCCCACACACCAAAGAGCTCGACAGCCTGTTCCGGGAATTCGCGGCGCCGTATCGCGAGTTCATCCGGATCGCCACCGTCGTCGATCGGCTCCGACGGGAGCGAGATAGCCTGACGCAGGCCCTCGGGACGGCGGCGGCGGGACCCCGCCTTGCCGCGATCACCGATTCGATCGGCCGACTCACGCCCGCCGAGACGGCTGCCAACGCCACCCTCAAGCGAACCCGGGAACGACTCGGTCCTGCGATCGATCGTCTCCGGTCGGATGCAACCAAGTGGGAAAGCGATACCTACCGAGATTACCAGAGCGCCGTCCGGGGGCTTGGCATACGGTCGTTCGCCAATCCGGTCGCCGATACGACCGATGCGCTCGGCTGGGCCACGATTGCGTTGACCAATGGAACGTGGTGGGCAACGGCCCGGTCGATCGACCCCGGAGACCCTTATCGCGAGTGGTATTGGAACGTCCGAATTGACGGCGACACCGTCGCGCTGAGTCCTCGAACCGGCCGCTTTCGGCCGAGGTATTGAAACATGGTTGGAACCCTTCGGTTGTCGATCGTGGTGGCCTTGGTCGGGGCTGGAGCCCTCGGGGCCCAAAACGTCCCGCTGAGCGCTCGCTCCAAGGGATCGGCGACCGCGCCAATCGTGGTTTACGAGATGTCCGATTTCCAGTGCCCTTTTTGCCGGCGGCACGCGGTCGAGATCTTCCCGACACTCGAGAAAGAGTACATCAAGACTGGCAAGGTACGCTGGGTTTTCATCAACTATCCGCTGACCTCGATTCATGCCAACGCGGTCGCGGCGGCTTCGTTCGCGATGTGCGCGGCCAAGCAAAACAAGTTCTGGCCGGCCCACGATCTGCTCTTTTTGCATCAGGAGACCTGGGGACCGCTCAAGAACCCGGCTCCCTTCCTGCTGACTTTGGCTGATTCCCTCAAGCTCTCCCGGCCGCCGATGGCAAGTTGTCTCCAGAAGGAGGAGACCGTCGCCCAGATCAAGAGCGACGCCGAGGGCGCGGTGAAGAGCGGGGCGCAGAGCACCCCGACTTTTTATGTCGAGGGAGCGTTGATCGTGGGGGCTCAGCCGCCGCAGTTGTTTCGGATCGTGCTGGACTCGATTTATCGGGTGAAGACGACCAAGAAAGAATAGCCCTATCCAACCGGCTGATGTTCGGCCGCGGGCTCCGGCGCAAGTTGTCCCGTCACCACCAGCACGACCGCGACCACTGCCAGCGCGTAGGTCAGCTGGTTGAACGACGCGCCGGTGATGTCCCCGGCGTGATTCGCCATCAGGTGAACGAGGATCGCGATCAAGACGCTGCCCTTCGACTTGAGGAACAGCCAGCAGGTGACCACCGAGAGCGAGGTGGCGCCGAGAAGAAAGATCGGAAGCGAAAGCTGGCTCTGACTCAGGGTGGACACGTAGAACGCTGGGAGATGCCAGACTCCCCAGATGATCCCGAGCACGATGCTAGCCGTCACCGGCTTCCATCGACGGAGCATCCGGGGCAGCGCGAAACCCCGCCAACCCAGCTCCTCGCCTAACGGGCCAGGGTCGAGGAAGAGACCTCCTGCCAGAGCGCCCAGCGCCCCGGATAGATGCCAAACCGGAGTCGGCCCGCCAACCAGCGATCCGATCCACGCCGCGGCCCCGGTGAGTACCAGGAACCCGCCGAGGACGACGAGATACCAGATCGGATGACAGCGGCGCGGATCGAGCCGGGCAAGCAACGCATTGAACCCCGCGCGACCCTCGAACAGCCCAGTCAAGAGGATCGCGAGCAGGGTGGGCGCGTAAACCGCGAAAAAGAACACCGGATTGCTGGCGTCGAGCGAGCCGAAGGTCCGGCTGAACCAATCGGGCGCCAACAGAGCCACAGCGGCCACCGACCAGGTGACCGCGAAGACCGCGAGGAAATAGGTGAGCAGGGGGCGCGATCGCACGGGACCGATCCAGTCTCAGGGATGAACCGGCATTCCCAACTGCTCCGCGTTCGAACGAATTCGCCGATCCAGCGTCAACACCTCGAGTCGCGGTTCGGCCGAGCGGAGTTCGAGCGCGGTGGCGAGGTGGATCGCGTCGAGCGTCCGCACCGGCTCGGCGGGGAAGGCCTGGCCGACCCGCGCGAGAATCGAAACGCCGATGTCGTAGCGGATCCAGTGGGACGCGGCCCGTCCCAAGGCCTCTCGAAGCACCACGGTGTCGGACGACGGCAGACTACCCCCCGCCTCGAGGCGGGCCAGCCCCCGCTCACACTCCGCGATGGTGAGCCTGGAGGCGAAGACAACGCCAGCGGCGGCGAGCACGGCTCGGACTGGTTCGCCCTCGGATTCCCCGAGCAGCCAGGCGAGCACCGCGCTCGACTCGGCGTAGAGGATCACCGTTCGCCGCGCAACTCGTCGATGACCTGGCGGGCCGTCCCATCGGGAACCCGCTTGGTCTGGGCCGGATAGGCGTCCGACGCGTTGGGCAGGCCGACGACGGTCCGTTCCCGAACCAGCAAGGCCAGCGCCGGAGCCAGCCCACCGGACTCGCTCTCAGACGACGGTTGACGCAGCTCAGCGACGACCTGCCCCCGATCCGTGATCAGGACTCGCTCGCCCCGTTTCACGGCCCGCAGATACTCGCTGAGCCGGTTCTTCAGTTCTCGGACACCGACGGCTTTCATGATCCCAATGTAGCTACGCGAGGCTACATCGACAACGCTCACTTCTTGTGTTCGGTGTTTGTTCGGTATAATCTTTTTCCCCCGGTTTTCGAGGCCCCGCATTGCCAGCCCCCGCCACAGCCACCGACCTGCGAACGCTCCTGAGCGAACGGTTCCCCACCGCGATTCTCCTCCCCAATCGCGGCCCCTCAGTGGTCTCCACCGGGCTCGCGGCGCTCGACCGGATCCTGCCGAACGGCGGGTTTCCACGCGGACGGATCACCGTCTGGCAATCCCCGATGGCGGGCGGCACCGCGGTGCTCCGCTCGGCGGTCGCCGAGTCGCTGGGGAGGGGAGAGCGGGTGGCCTGGATCGACGGGGCCCGATCGATCGGCCCCCACTGGACTGGGGGGCCCCTGGTGATTCGTCCCTCCACCACCGACCTCGCCCGAAAAGCAGCCGAGATCCTCCTCAGGTGCGGCGGTTTCGCGCTCGTGGTGCTCGCCGGACTCGAACTCGACCCGGCCGCCATGCTGCGACTCTCCCGGATGGTCCACGAAGGCGGGGGAGCGTTCGTCGCGTTCACCGCGGCCCATCACACCGCCATGCTTCGTCTCACCTCGCGTCTCCTCCCCGATCAACTCCGAGCAGCGCCGGGGCCGTTCGGAGAGGTCGCCCTGATCGAACGAGTCGCCGTGAGGGTCGAGGCCCGATCGCCAGGCTGGAACGCCCACACCATCCTCCAACTCCCCACCCGTCATCATGACCTACGTCTGTCTCTCGAGCCCGGCGTGGCCGACCGACGCGGCGACGTCGACTGAGCTCTTGGCGCGAGCCCTCGAGCAGGCGCCGCGGGTCCGGCTCGAGCCCGCCCGAGGAGTGCTCTGGGCCGATGCCCGCAGTCTCGATGGCCACGCGATCGCGGCCGCGCTCCTCCAGATCGCCGAGTCGCTGTCGATCTCCGCGGCCAAAGCCGGAGTGGCCACCACTCCGATCGCCGCCGAGGTCGCCGCCCGGTCGGGACAAGCCCCCGTCACCGTCGTTCCACCCAACACCGATCGCGGCTTTCTGGCGCCGCTCGACATCGGGGTGCTCCACCCTCCCCCGCCACCGTCGCTCTCCCCGCTCCTCGCCGGGGTCGGGATCGAGCGGTGCGCCGATCTCGCCATTCTCGATCGCGAATCGGTCGAGGTCCGGTTCGGGAACCACGGACTGGCCTTGTGGCGGCTGTCCCGAGCAGACGACTCCCGAGTGCTCTTCCCCTCCCGCCCCCCCGATCTCCCCAGCGCCGAAGTGGAGTGGATCGACTTCGAGCTGGACCGCCAGGAACATCTGCTGTTCATCGTCAACTCGTTGTTAGGCACCGTGGTCGATCTACTCGGCAAGGAGCGCCAGGGTGCTCACGCTGTGCTCCTCGCGTTCACCCTGGCGGATCGCTCGGTCGTCTCCGAGACGATCGGCGCCTCTCATCCAACCGCCGACCGGCGAATCTGGCTCCGGGTGATCCGGTCTCGGCTCGATCAGATCACCTTCGCCGCCCCGGTCGTCAAGATCCGGCTCGAGGTCGATCGGGTGGCCCCGCTCACCGATCGGCAAGGCGACCTCTTCGATCTGGGATTCGCCACCGCCCGAGCCACCGAGACGGCGCTCGCCCATCTGCTCGACCTCCAACCCGACGCGATCGCGGTGGCCGAGCCGTGCCAACACCCGCTCCCGGAACGGCGGCTGGCGTGGTCGCCCGATCCAGCAGGAGAAACCGCCACCGGCGCCTCGGCGGTCGGCGCGACCAGCGCGGCCAACGCCCCCGAGCTGACGATCCAGCTGTTGTTCGAGCCTCGGCCGATCGACGTCTGGCTCGCCACCCGCCGCGACACCAGGGTTCCCCATCGCTACTTCGACGGGACCCGCACCTACACCCTGGTCACCGCCCTCGGTCCCGATCTCGTGTCCGGTGGGTTCGGCGAAACCCGGTTTGCCCGAGAGTACTTCCAGGGCGTCCGGGATGATGGGGTGATGGTCCTCCTCTCCCGGGACGTCGCCACCGACGGATGGGCCCTGGCCGGCTGGTGGGACTAGCCATGACCTTCGTGGAGCTCCGGGCCCACAGCGCGTTCTCGTTCGGCGATGGGGGCGTCTCGCCCGAGGCGCTGGCCCGCCACGCCAAATCGTTAGGCTACTCCACCCTGGGCCTCACCGACCACGCCGACCTGGGCGGAGTCGTCCGGTTCGCGGTCACTTGCCGAGAGCAGGGGCTCACCCCGGTGGTGGGGGTCGAATTCCTGGTCGACGGTCGCCCCTTGGCGCTAATCGCTCGCGAGGCGCTCGGGTTTCGGAACCTGGCCGCGCTGGTCACCGCGTCGCGAGTCGGCAATCTCCGCCGGTGGACCAAGAGCACCGCCACTCGCGGCCGCCCTCGACTCACTTGGAGCCAAGTCGCCGAGCGGAGCGAGGGGCTCCACTTGTTCACCGGTCCCGCCTCGGGTCGGCTCGCCACCCTGCTCCGAAACCGGCAGTCGGACGAGGTCGATCAGCTCATCGATCAGTACCGAGCGGCGTTCGAGTGTCGCTGGGCGATCGAGGTGGGCCTTCATCGCGCCGGCCGGGCCGAGGAAGCGCTCGCCGGCGCCTTGATCGCGACAGCCAAGCGGGTCGGAATCCCCTGGGTCGCAACCCAGAACCCCCGCTACATCGACGACGGCACTCGGCTGGTCCACGAGATCTTGACGGCGCTGCGTCACGGGACCGACCTCCCGACCGCGACCCAGCAGGGGCTCCTCCATCCCAACGGCGAATGGAAGCTCCTCTCGCCCGCGGAAATGGCAACCCGCTGGAAGGGCGCCCATCAGGGGCTCGACGCCAGCGAGCGGATCGCGGCGGAATGCCAGTTCACCCTTCGTTGGGTCCGTCCCCCGCTGCCGAAGTTCAAGGTCCCCGACGGCCACGACGACGATAGCTTCCTCCGGTTCCTGACGTTCGAGGGGGCCAGGTCGCGCTGGGGCGAAGTGGAGGCGAAGGAAACAGCCCAGCTCGATCACGAGCTCCGGGTCATCGGGCGGTTGGGCTATTCGGGATTCTTCCTGGTGATGTGGGACGCGGTGCGATTCGCCCACGATCGGGGGATCCTCGCCCAGGGACGGGGCAGCGCCGCCAACTCGGCGGTCGCCTACTGTCTCGGGATCACTGCCGTCGATCCGGTCAAGCACGGTCTTCTCTTCGAGCGGTTTCTCTCCGAGGCCCGAGTCGACGGGATGACGGAGGCGCCCGACATCGACGTCGACTTTGAGCACGATCGGCGGGAGGAAGTGCTCGACTACGTCTATCATCGCTACCAGCGCTCCCATTCCGCGATCACCGGAGTCACTCAGATCTACAGCGCCTGCACCGCGGTTCAGGATTGTTTCCGGGCCTTCGGGCTCCCGGCGGAGAACGCCTTCAAGCTCTCGAAGCGGCTCCGGGGGTCCGGGTGCAAGGAGGGGGTCGAGGTGCTGCGAGAGGGGCTGGCCCAGGCGCAGGGATTCGACCTCGACTCTCCCCAGGGGCAGACCATACTCGAGGCGATCGCGGCCTTCGACGATCTCCCCCGGCTCCGATCGACCCATCCCGGGGGCTTCGTGCTCTCGTCGGAGCCGTTAGGCGACTACTGCCCGATCGAGTCGACCTCCATGGGGAGGACCATCATCCAATTCGACAAGGACGACCTCGACAGCGTCGGAATCCCCAAGTTCGATTTCCTGGGGTTGGGCGGCTTGGCGCTGGTCCGGCGGGCCTTCGACGCGATCGCGGCCCGAACCGGAACCCAGCTCAGGATCTATGATCTCCCCGGCGACGACCCGGCCACCTACGAGATGATCAGTCGGGGTGAGACCATCGGCACCTTCCAGATCGAGAGCCGAGCCCAGATAGCCTCGATCCTCCACACCAAGCCGGATCGGCTCTACGACCTGGTGGTCCAGGTCGCCCTGATCCGTCCCGGACCGATCCAGGCCAAGTTCGTCCATCCCTACACCCGCCGCCGCCGGGGTGAGGAGCCGGTCAGCTACCTCCACCCCGACCTGGAGCCGATCCTCAAACGAACCCAGGGGATCCCGATCTTCCAGGAACAGGCGATGGCGATCGCGATGGCGTTGGGGGGCTACACCGCGGCCGAGGCCGATTTGCTCCGCCGAACGATGGGGCACCAGCGGAAGCGGACCAAGCTCCTGAGCGCCCTGGCGACGCTCCGAGAACGGTTGATCGCCAAGGGGATCACCGAGACGATCGCTCATCGGATCGAAGAGGACATGATGAGCTTCGCCAACTACGGGTTTCCAGAGTCGCACGCCTGGAGCTTCGCCCTGATCGCCTATGCCACGGCGTATCTCAAGGCGCACTATCCCACCGAGTTCCTCCTCGGTCTCCTCAACGCCCAGCCGATGGGGTTCTACCCGATCGCCACCTTGATCCACGATTCACGACGCGCTGGCGTGGACGTCGTGGGCCCCTGCCTCCAACGGGGCGCCTCCGACTGCACCCTGGAATGGGGAGACCAACCGGTCCGCCTCCGTCTCGGTTGGCGCTTCATCCGTGGCGTGGGCGACAAGGCCATCGAGCGGCTCGAGCGGGTTCGGCACGAAGAACGATTCGTGAACATCCGCCACGTCGTAAAAGCGGCGGGGCTGTCGGGAGCCGATGCGATCGCGTTGGCGCGCTCGGGCGCGTTCGAAGCCTGGGAACCGGATCGTCGCAAGGCCGCCTGGGAGGCACTCCGCCACGTGGGCGACACCCTTCCCTTGGCGCCGCCACTTCCGACCGGTCATTCACCCCGACGGCTCAAGAAGACCGAGCGGGTCTTTCTCGATTACTTCGCGACCGGGATGAGTATCGTGGGCCATCCGGTCGAGCACCTCCGACCTCGGCTCTCCCAGGCGGGAGCCATCGACAGCCTCGGCCTGGGGAACACCAAGCACGGTCAGCAGGTCATCATCGGGGGATTAGTGGTGGCCCGGCAGAGGCCCGAGAGCGCCGCCGGGGTGATGTTCATCCTCCTCGAGGACGAGCACGGATTCCTGAACGCGATCGTCCGGCGGGAGGTCGAGCTGGCCTATCGCGAAGTGACTCGGCGGTCGTCGTTCCTGCTGATCTTGGGCAAGATCCAACGAGACGGTCCGGGGGTGGTCCAGGTGTTGGCCGAGAAGCTCAAGCCGATTCGGCCCCGGGCGGCGCTGACATTTCACTCTCGGGACTTCCGGTAACGCAGCAACCTCGGCCACGTCTTCCATGTTCTCTCACAGCGGTGGCAAGAGCACCGGCGAACGGGGTGGACCGAAATCGTCGATCTCGACCACCCGCTCGATCGCCCCGGTAACCGCCGAGGCGACCACCAGTCGCGCCTTCTCAGCACTGAAAGCGTCCCGCCGAAATCGGCCCGTTCCCATCGACACGAACAGCCGATCCCCATTCCTCGAGAAGGTCGCTCCACTCGCTGCTGCTGGCGGAACCTCCGCCCCCAACGGACGCAGGTCGACCGTGGCAACCAGATGAAGGTTGCCGTCGTAGATTGGGACGAGCCCGATGGGCAGCAACGGCTCGTTTCCTCCGTCCGGAAGGGCGACTCGGAGCCCGTCGTCGGACGCCACTACCTCACCCCGACCGCGACCCATGCGAGGAATGACGGCCAGGTACGTCTTGCTGGCAAGATCGTACACCCCGATCGACGCGCTCCCGGCAACATAAATGCGGCCGCCGGCGGCCTTCGCCAGGCTCGACAGGTAACGAGAGCCTGGAGGAGCCCGAACCACGCCGACCAGGCGACCTCGATCCCCGACATCGATGATGACGGCCGAATCGGAGGGCTGAGATCGCTCCTCCGGAAGGGCGAGCGCGATCACTGTGTCGGCGTGTGGCCGGCTGTGCGCGTTGAGCACAATCGGTGCCGTCAATCGTGCCGATGTCGGCAAGAACCACGTCACGGTCCTAGCGGCCAAATCGAACCCCGCCAGACCGGGCTCCGCGCCCCGATAAGCCTGGGCGAAGTAGAGGGTCCGACCGTCGCGACTCAGGGCGACCGTTTCCACGTTCTCTGTCAGCCTGACGCCGTTTAGTTCAATCGCGTCGAACCCACTGGCGATATCGAAGGTCCACGACAACCTACGAGCCCTCAAGTCGACGGCAGCGATCTTGGTGGAGTTGTCCGCGAAATCCCCGGCGAAGTACGCGGTTTCGGCATCAGCTACCACGGCGTTAACCGGGTAGACTGTGCTCGGCATGTCAATCGGGCCCACCACCCTTTGGCTCCGGGAATCGACAACCAGCGGGAATCCCCCATCGAAATGAAAGAGGACCACGTCGCCGGCGCCGAGGTCAGGCTCCGTCGGCCCGCTGCACCCGAGCATCACCGCAACAGCCACGGACTCCGCCCAACGCCTCGCCGTTCCGCGGGCCGGGCATCGGCCGCGGCAGTCCTGTCTCGGCTCAGAGGGAGTTAGAATTGACACTGCGGCGCGCCCGCGCTGACGGTGACGGACTTAGACTTGGACCCTTGGCCGCCCACAGCATCGGTCACTGTCACAGCAACCGTGAAGTTTGACCCCGCGTTTTGATAGATTAACTCGTTCGTCGAGCTAGAGCCCGGCGACCACACGTACGAGAATGGTCCCCAGCCGGTAACGTTCGCGACCCAAACGCAGGTCGCACCCGGCCTCACGGATGACGGGCCCGAGATCGTTACCACCGGTGCCGGAGCCACTGACTTGTTCGCATCGAGCTTCCCACAACCATACTCATTGCTCGCGCCCCAAGGGAACGCCGCAAGGCAAAGGCGAGTCCTCATGGCCGTCGCAGTAATGTTCGGCTGGGTGGACAGAATCAAAGCAACGACGGCTGCCACTTGGGGCGCGGCAGCAGAAGTGCCACTGAACGACGTGGTATAGTCGATAGACCCGGCTGGCCCATCATTACATCCGTTCCACCCTAACAGCTCGGTCGTGACGACCTCACCGACACAGGGACCGCCGAACGCCGCAGACGGGGCGACCAGATTGATCTGGGACCCAGGACCAAACGAGGAGTAGCTGGCACGAGGCCCGTTTCGGGTGATCGCCCCCACGGCGATGACGCCGTTGTAGGTCGTGCTGAGCGAAGCGGGATACTCCACCGGTCCACCCGTGTTGCCGGCAGCAAATACCATTACGGTTCCCAAGCCCCCGCGGCCCTGGGTAACGGCTCCGGCTATCGCGTTGGTAATATCGTTGTTCGGCAAACCACCGCCCCAACTGTTCTTGATTACGGAAGAATTGCCGCCGCTCGATTGCCAGGCCCAATTGATGGCCTGACCGATTTGGGCGTTTGTTGCCGGAATCCCCCTCCGAAAGATTCGGGCAACTCGTGCCCTGGTATTGGGAGCGATACCAGAAACACCCTGATTGTCGTGCTGGGCAAAGATGAGCCCCGCTACCTGGGTCCCATGGCCGTCTACCGGCGTAGGATTGAATGCATTGCCGTCGACCCCGCCAAAGGCGTCGTAGCCGAGGGCGGTACTAAAGGCCGTCCACATGTCGGGATGGTTCGCCTGCACACCGTCATCGATCACACCCACCCTTACCGTTGAGGCTCCTGTGGTAAGATTCCAAGCCTGTTCCACATTGATGTCGACGGGAATGCCGTTGTAGGAGATTGGGTTCTTGAGGTGGAACTGGAACTGGTAGAACGGGTCCGGTGGAACAAGGAAAAGGTGAAAACCAGCGTACCCGTCGGGGCTCGCCCACTTGACCAGTGAATGTCGATCCAACACGGCCGCGATGGCCAACGGGCGCAATGCACTCCCCCGAGGGTATCGGAAGGTGTGGTCGGGGAAGCCCGAATCAGCGCGCGGCGGTCGAATCATGGTCAGCCCCAGGGCCTTTGCCACTGAGTCGATCTGGGCCGGTGTTGTCTCCCTCCTGAACTCGATGCTCACGCGATTAACTGGTGAGAACGGACTATTGCCGCCAAGCACTCGGTAGGTTGGTTCCGCGAACCCGACGTTCGCAAGGCCTCGAAGGATCTGTGCCGCTCTCACCTGCCGCACTGGATCTGAGGTGGCCAGCCTCAACAACCAGCGCCGCTGACTAGGCAAGGGCTCGATCCGAGTTGTCGTTAGGCCAACGTCCCCGAGCGCAGCTATCAGCGCGGGCCCAGGGACGTCGTCGTCGCTCTCGACGACAACAGCGTCACCGGCGGGTTCGAGGAGTACCTTGTTGCCCTGATAAAAATAGAATGCAGAGTCGTCGGCTGTTGGTGCCTGCGCAGCAATGTTGAGAGTGGGTTCTGCTAGCGAAGGATTACCACCGTCTTGATCGGTGCATCCAGCTACCCCCTGTACCATTGAGCAGGTCTCCAAGGGTCTAGTAAATCGTCGCCATATTTCGTCGGGTAGGCCAGTGGCCACTCGGTCGGGAGTGCCTGAATCCCCCCGGCGCCTTGAGCTGCCTGGGGGGGACCCGCGCCCCGATCGAGGGCCCCAC
>Ga0187892_10001282_pt1 | contig 58356 bp, 39 predicted proteins | sample MA1701073metaG_FD_139345 | JGI IMG/M metagenome (GOLD analysis project Ga0187892, IMG submission 139345) | Bio-ooze microbial communities from a basaltic lava cave in the Kipuka Kanohina Cave System on the Island of Hawaii, USA - MA170107-3 metaG ...
ATCGCCCGCGATCAAACAGCGAAAAACGTAGTAGACAGCCGAGACCGTAATCGCCTCGACAGCGTTGACCGGCCCGCTGACCTGCGGCGCGCTGCCTGTGAAATCAACTCTCGCCTGTTCGCCCCGGATTTCAATCCGCACGGCGATCCGCGCCGGATCATTCGATTCGCCATCGCTGTCGAGGAAATCTTCAGCCTCGTAAATTCCGTCGGGAATTCCGCTCAATGTGCGGCGCATCAACCGCGCGGCGTAATCAACCAGATGCCCGGCGTATTCATCGGCCTCTTTGAAACCGTAACGATCAACAATCTCGATAAGTCGCTCGCCCCCGACGCTGAGCGCGCCCAATTGCGCAGCAAAATCTCCTTCACGCTCTTCTCGCCCCCGCACGTTCGCCAGCAACAGATCAAACACATCACGATCAAGCTCTCCGCCCCGCGCGATGCGAATCGGCGGAATGCGAATCCCCTCCTGATAAATCTCCGTAGCCGACCCCATCGAACCCGGAGTCGCGCCGCCGATGTCCGCGTGATGCGCGCGGTTGGCGACGAAGAAGAGGGGGAGACTGGGAGACTGGGAGAGGGGGAGACTGGGGGAGCGATATTTTGTTCGCTTCGTTACCCCGTCGCCCCATCGCCCCGTCGCCCCGTCGCCCCGTCGCCCCGTCGCAAAAACAGGCGCGACCACCGTCACATCCGGCAGATGCGTGCCTCCGGCGTATGGATCGTTGAGCATCACAACATCGCCCAGACGCATCCCGCCCGCTCTTTCAAGATGCTCGATGGCGGCGCGGACAGACATCGGCATCGAACCCAGGTGAACCGGCATATGATCGCCCTGCGCGATCAACCGCCCCCGGCGGTCGAACACCGCGCAGGAATAGTCGCGGCGCTCTTTGATGTTCGGCGAAAAGGCCGTGCGGCGCAGACTCACGCCCATCTCTTCGGCCACTGAGGTGAAAAGCGAACGGTAGATTTCGAGTCTGATGGAATCCATAAGGGAGTATGCAGCGACTGTCAGGTCTCACGCCCTTTCCTTGCCGCGCGAGGAAAGCTTCTCCACCGCCAATGATTCACGTTTGAGTTCATTCAGCGCCCACGAGTACCAGAGCACACACTCCGCCGCGAGCAAAAACCAGAGAATCACCCGTGTCAACAGCAAGGTAGTGAACAGGTTCATATATTCTCCGGGCTTTAGGTTGCTCATCTGGTAGTGGAGCGCGAAGAAGGATGAAACCAGAATGAGCGTCAGGCTGCCCGTCAGAACTCTGAGTTTCAGGAAGAATACGCCGCGCGGCGGGACGCTCAGCTTGTCGCCCGTCAGTAACCCTATAACAGATTGATGTCGCTCCGCCAGCAATTCCCGCTTCATTGCCAACGCGAAATGAAATGGCGGCAGCAAATAAATAAGGGCTAGAAAGACGAAATAACCGACGGTCTTCAGATACGCCGTCCGCGCCGGGTAAGCTTGCAATCTCGATTGCGTAATCGGCTCCTCAGGCAGAAACAGCCACGCGCCCACAAAGAGCAGCAGCGCGGCCAGCAGAAAGACGGCGATTGAGACCTTAAGCCCATTGTTACTGCCCGCCGCCGTGAGCTTCCAATCCGCAGCCATCCCTCCCAGTGACGTGACCAAAACCCAGGCGAAGATCACCGGTGTCAGCCACAGTCCTAGACCGCCATAAAGATCGAACCGATAGGCAATCTCCACTATTATCGCCACCGAATAGAGGGCCGCATAAACCCCGCAAGCGACCAGCGCATGGAGCCAATGGCCTCCGAATGGCAAATCCAGCTTGCCTGAAATGCCGAAAGCCGAAGCTACGTCAGCCGGTTTGATTGAATCCAGCAAACGCCTATCGGTATCCAATATCCTCACCGCCACGCCCAGACGCTTCATTTCGTCCCAGCAGCAGTCGCACTCCAACAGGTGCGCCTCGACCAATCCTCGCTCTGATTCAGTCGCGTGTCCGAAGCAGTAAGCAGTAAGCAGCTTCCCCACCTCCGGCGCAATACATTCCGCCTGCCGCGCGGCGGCGATTTGATCACTCATCGCTTACCTCCTCCGCGCCAGTTATGGCCGGCGTCAGCGCTTCACGCGCAGGCCGTTCACGACGGATCGTGGCACCCTGAAAGCGGCGGCGAAACATCTCTTCGGCTGCGTAAAGCCTGCCGCCGGCTTGCCCGATCGTGATCCCCAGCATCCGGCTAATTTCTTCCAGCGTGAGGTCTTCAGTTCTCTTCATCAACAGGATGATGCAGTGCTGCGCCGGCATAGCTTGTAACGCTTCCCACACTATGGAGTACAACTCATAATTGGACATTGGCGCAGTCAGTGTCTCGGCCAGAGCGATATAAACCTCAGGCTCGTCCAGTCTCACCATCGCCACGCCCTTCCACTTGCGCCAGTAATTGGCTATTTCTCCGTTGATAATCCGCGCCAGCCAAGCCCCCAGCTGGCCCTCGCCACGAAACAGCCCGCGCCGCATCTGATCCAGCGCAACGAGCATAGCCTCCTGCGCGACATCCGGGCAATCCTCCGGCGGCACGCCTCTGCGCCTGGCCAGATACTTGAATCGCTCGGAATAAGTTCGCGCGAAGGCGTCCGCCGCCGCTTCGTCTCCGCCGACCACGAGCGCAACTATTTCCAGATCATCCCGATGAATCTGCTGACGGGTTGACATCGCCGGCCTCCTGCCGAAGGCCGAACCGCCGAGTCTCGACCTTCTCCCGAAAAGTGAAAAATAACGGCTGAAAAATTACGAAGGCTCCAAAAATCCCCCCCCGGCCGACGACTATAACAGTGAAAGCGAAAACCGGATTGAGATCAGGCTTACTGGTGGCGCGCTAGAACGATCCGTGCGGTCCACTGTCGGTTGCAAGGAAGCAGCAGGCGACAAATCAGACGCCGGTTACTCTAGTGAAGTCATCGCCCGTGGTCAATTATAGATCGGTTTCGCCGGCTCACTGATTCATAAACAGGAAGGAGGTGAATCAACCTGGCAGAGCGCAAAGGCCGCGGCGGCGCGGGGAAATGTCCGAAGGTCACTGATACAACCTGGCCGCCACTTGAAAAGGCATACACAGACGAGTTCGGTGTGATCCTGCCGGAAGTTTACGAAGCCGCGCGCGGATTATGGCGCCAGGCCGAAGACTTCGTTCTCAGGAGGCTCGGAGATACCGCGGATGGACAACGTCTTATGTGCAGGGCTGCGGCATCTGTTTCACGCCAACTTTCGCGGCAACCCGATCAGATCAGGGACATCAAGGCCTACCTGCGGCAAACCTTCAAACGGCTGGTGTTGAATGAACTGGAGAAGGAGAACGGTCATCGGGATAAGCTCAAGCATGCGGAGAACGAGCCGGCGGCCGAATATCTCTTCGGCCATCACGAAGAAGACCTGGATCGCAAAATTCTGACTCAGCAAATCATCTGGGAGATGGATGAGCGGGCGCGCGAAGTATTTGAATTGCTCGCCGCAGGCCACAGCTTTGAAGAGATCGCGGTGATGCTTGGCCAGCCAGCCAATGCCATCCGCAGTCGCTTCAGCAAACAATTCAAAAAGATCCGAAAGAAGCTTCGATCCTGATTTCCGCTCGACAAAAATTTTCCGAACGCGGGTGCGTTTTCGCCTCTTCATCCTCTCTTCTGTCTGCAAGGAGAAAAATGGGAGAAAAATGGAGCGTCATTCACCAACAAACGACGGCGCGGCGTCAAGACAATCGTTCGATTGGCCGCCGGATTACTTCGCCAGCACGGAAGAGCTTATCGAGGCCGCGCGCGATTATTTTGCGACGGATTTTCCGAATCCGGAGCGCAGAGGCTGTCCTGTGTCCGGTGCGCTGCGTTCAATCGTGCATTCCGGCCAAAGGCCAATGCCTGAATTGCGCGCGCATCTGTTTGGCTGCTCGGAGTGCTTCTGCGAATACCGTGAGGCTGTGTCGGAGCGACGCCAACTGGCTGTGGCTCCGGCCACCAGCGGGTGGCGCGATCTGGTCGCCGCCTTGCTGAGATGGCGCGCGCCGCTGCTCGCTGGCGCAATTGTGTTGCTGGCGCTGGGCGTAGGGGTGCTCATTTGGAGTAGTCGCGAGGAGCCTGCGCCGCAAATCAGCCAGAGCAGTCCTCAGCCCGCGCCATCGGCGGGTGTCGAACGCGAAGCGCCAACAAGCACAGACGTAACGTCATCAGAGGCACAGCCTACGCTCACGCCTGCTACGCCCAAGACTATGGAGCAGAGATCAGGGCTGGCGGATTTGCTGGCCATCAATATTGACCTGAATGATTACTTCTCGTTGGAGGAGCCAAGACGCAGAGGGGTTGGGAGCGAGGAGGAAAAAGCGATCAGGTTACCGCGGGCGCGCCTGCGACTTGAACTCAAGTTGCCACCAGGCAGTGACCCTGGCCGTTATCAAGTCAGCATAGTGGACGCTTACCTTCGGCCAGTAGCGCGCAAACAGGCATTTAGCCCCGATGGTAATCGCCTGGCTGTGGAACTCGATCTTCGTCGCTTGACCCAACGAGCTTACCGTCTCGGTCTCACTCACGGAGATGAAGCACCGGACTTCTATCGAGTCATGGTAATCGCCAAGTAGCGGCGTTCGCCCTAATGCGTGGTTATTCATTTGCGGAGATGCAACTATGGCTCTAATGCGCAATCAACAATGGCGTCACTGGCTTTCGATGCGAGGCGCAAGCCTGCTGATTGGCTTGCTGTTATGCATCTGGCTGTGGATGACCGCGGAAACTGCATTCTCGTTTCCTTTGCCGACCGCCAAGGCCGCGCCGCAGGGGAAGCCGGAAGCGAGCACGCTGGAAATCGGTAAGCCCATCGAACGCGAGTTAGCAGGCGGTGAAGCGCATACTTACCGGATCACGCTCGATTCCGGTCAAATGATGCGAGCGATTATTGACCAGCGCGGCACTGATGTAGTGGTAGCCATCTACAACCCCGAAGAGAAGAAAATGATGGAGGTTGACCGTCCGAACGGTGTGCGCGGCCCCGAAACCATCTCTATCATTGCCGATACCGCCGGTCACTACCGTCTGGTCGTGCGCTCATCGATGGCGGCCCCCGGACGCTATCAGATATCCATCAAAGAACTCCGTCCGGTCGCGCCGCAAGATGAAACCCGCATCGCCGCCGAGCGTTCGGTGACCGAAGGCGCACGGCTGATGGGGCGTGAGACTGCCGACTCGCTACGTCAGGCCATCACTCAATTCGACCTGGCGCTCAAGCTGTGGCGCGGCTTGCAGGAACGCTACGAAGAAGCGGTCGCGCTTTACGGCCTGGGGTGGAGTCACAACACGCTCGGAGAATACCAGCAGGCCATTCACTACTTCAGTCAGTCCAGCTTGTTGATGCAGGCCGAAAAGAGCCTGGAGGGCGCGGCTCAAGCGGAGAAAGGCTTGGCCTGGGCTTATCTCTACACGGGCGAAATCGAGCAGGCGCGCGATTTTTTTTCTCAATCGCTGCAAATTGATCGCATGCTGGGGAACATTCGCGGAGAAGGGATTGCGCTTTATGGGCTTGGCTGGGCTTACTTCTTTGCCAAAGATAACTTGCGAGCGCTCGACCATTTCTCGCGCTCACTCCAAATCCGGCAGGCGACGAAGGATCGTCGTGGCGAGGCGCTCGCGCTCGCGGGCCTGGCTCGCGTCTACAAACGTCTGGACGAAAAGAAGTCGGAAGCGATCGGGGTTCTCAAACGCGCGCTCGAACTTCTGCGCGAAACAGGCGATCAAAACGGAGAAGCGGACATCCTCTCCAATCTCGGCTGGGTCTACTATTCCCTTCGTCAAGACGAGCAGGCGCTCGATTATTTCAAGCAGGCCCTGCAACTCTGTCACAAGATCGGAGACCGTCCAGCCGAAGCGACGACGCGTTATGGGATCGCCGCCCTCGCCGAACGAAAGGGCCAGATCCGCGAAGCCTGCCAGTAGATGGAAGCCGCATTGGAGATCATCGAATCCCTGCGCAGCAAAGGCGCCAATCAACAACTCCGCGCTTCCTACTTGAGCGCCACGCAGGAATACTACGATCTTTACATCCAGGCGCTGATGAAGCTGGATCAACTTCATCCTGCCGAAGGCCATGCCGCTACGGCATTGCAGGCAAGCGAGCGCGCCCGCGCCCGCGGTCTGCTCGAAATGCTGCTCGAAGCCAGCTTTGATCTGCGACGACGAGTTGATCCTGCGATGCTCGAACGCGAGCGCCAGGTGCGGCAGCGAATCAACGACAAGGCCTTTCGCCGACGCCAACTGCTGACAGCCAAAAGGAATGAACAAGCTGCCAGTCTGACCAGCGAGATTGAAGTGTTGACCGCCGAGTTGCAGGGCGTTCAGGCGCAGATTCGTGAACGCCACCCGCAATATGCCGCGCTCACACAACCCGCGCCGCTCAGTCTCACTGAAATTCAACAGCAAGTACTCGATCCCGACACCTTATTGCTCGAATACTCGCTCATCGACACGCAGAGTTACCTCTGGGTAGTCTCGTCAAACGCGCTCACGAGCTTCGTCCTGCCCAAACGCGCGGAGATTGAAGCGGCAGCGCGCCGCGTTTACGAGCTGCTGACCGCGCGCAACCAGACTCCCGAGGGCGAGACTAACGCAGAGCGGCGAAAACGCATCGCGCAGGCCGATGCGCAGTTCCCCGAAGCCGCAGCCCAATTGAGCCAGATGCTGCTCGGCCCCGCCGCATCGTTGCTTGGCCGCAAGCGCCTGCTCATCGTCGCCGACGGCCCGCTGCAATTCATCCCCTTCGGCGCATTGCCCGACCTGACTGTCGGGAATCAAACAACAAGCTCATATCAACCATTGATCGTCGCGCATGAAATCGTCAGCCTTCCTTCGGCCTCGACTTTAGCCGTGCTGCGGCGCGAGTTAGGCAACCGCCAGCCTGCGCCCAGAACTGTCGCGGTATTGGCTGATCCGATCTTCAAGGAGACTGACGAACGAGTGATGATGGCAAGGAATGCGCTTGGCTCAAAGAAGGCAGCTACGTCGGCTGACTCAGCGGCGCGCCAGGCACTACGCGATGTCCGGCGGGCAGCCGAAGACCTGGGAGAAGATGAATTCCAACGATTGATTTACACCCGCTGGGAAGCTGACACGATCTCATCGCTCGCGCCTTCCGGGCAAGCTTTCAAAGCCCTCGACTTCAAGGCCAGCCGGGCGACCGCTTTGAGTCCTGATCTGGGTCAGTACCGCATCGTGCATTTCGCCTCGCACAGCATCGTCAACAACACGCACCCGGAACTTTCAGGCATCGTGCTTTCGCTCGTTGATAAGCGGGGGCGATTGCAGGACGGCTTCCTGCGCGCGCACGAAATCTACAACCTGAAACTGCCCGCCGAACTGATCGTGCTCAGCGCCTGCCGCACCGGCATCGGCAAGCAAATCAGAGGCGAAGGGCTGATCCGCTTGACGCGCGGCTTTATGTACGCGGGCGCGCGCCGCGTCGGCGTCAACCTGTGGTCGGTTGAAGACCGCGCGTCGGCTGAATTGATGGTCAAGTTCTATCGCCAGATGCTCGGCCCGCGCCAGATGTCTGCAGCAGCGGCATTGCGGGCGGCGCAAGCCGAGATGTGGCGTAATAAGCGATGGTCGCAACCTTATTACTGGGCGGCGTTTGTGCTGCTAGGCGAGTGGAAGTAAAGGGTAAAGGATCAAACAAGCGTAGAAGCAGGGGTGATTTCAGCTATTTCAGCTTAATCAACCCTAGACTCAGTTTAACTAAAAGGAGCTTTAAAATGGTAACATCAAAAATGCCCTTCACGTCTTCCAAGACTTCAGTGAAAACCTTGGTCTTCCTCGTTACTATCGTATCTGCACTACTGGCCGTTTCTTGTTCTACAGGTTATGAAGCAGAGGCTCGAAGGGAAACCGAAGGGTTTGGGGATACTAAGATGACGAAGTGTGGGGATTCATATTATATGCGTGAGGACTCGTACTGGAAGCCATTAATACAGATTAAAAAGAGAGCTATATCCATATCAGCGGACAAGCTTAATGAGGCAGACAAGCTCAACGGATTTGAGTTTAAAGGTATTGCAAGGATGTTGCCTGAGATGTACCGAGTGCATCAGATGGGACGATGGGGGGAGTGGCGTAAGGGATCTTTTGGATCGGAAATCGAACGGATCGGAGGTATAGCCAATGATTATGTTACACGAGTAGAAAAGAAAAATGGCAAGTGGTCTGTAGCTGCTGGCCCTATGTTTGCCGATATGAAAGTCAATAATCTTCAAAAGGTAAGTTGTGACGAAATTATGGCAATAATGGATAAGTAACATGAGCGCCGGTCAGGTGACACAGTGCAACGATTAGCACACTCGACTGGCGCACTAAATCAGTTGAGGAGCTACCAGTGAAGATCAATAAAATCGTCCGCCTGTTTATGCTGCTGGCCATCGCGACCGCTGTGCTTTTGAGCGCGGCATCTCGCAACGCGCTTGAAGTTTACGCGCAGGCGAATGCGTGGCGTTCCAGTGGGCCGATGTCCTCGGAAAGTTTTCCTTGCGTGGCGATTGACCCGAGCAACTCGAACACCGTCTATGCCGGAGTTACGCAGCGCGGCCTCGGATTGTCAGGCGTCTTCAAAAGCGTTGACGGCGGCGCGAGTTGGAATCCGACGGGGATGCCTAGCCTGTCCGTCAATGCGCTGGCGATTGATCCAACCCGTTCTAGCACGATCTACGCCTCTGTGAGCAGTGTTACCGCCGCCGGCATTTACAAAAGCACGGATGCTGGCGCCAGTTGGACGCTGACGGGCTATCGTTTCGCCGCTTCGGCGCTGGCGATTGATCCGAAACAGCCCAACACGATTTACATCAGCGGCGGTGGCGGCGGCGTTTTCAAAAGCACGGATAGCGGCGTGACCTGGAACCGGCCCAATTCATCCTTTATTCAGAGCTTTCATTCTCTGGTGTTGGATCCGGAGAATCCACAGGTCATCTACGGCGCAACACAGAACAACGGCGTATTCAAAAGCGCCGACGGCGGCGTGACGTGGAATCCAACCGCGCCGATTGATCGAAACACGGCGCGCCCTTATTTGGCGATAGACCCGACAAATACCAGCGTCCTCTATGCCGCGTACCTCAACATCTACAAAACCACGAATGGCGGCGCCAGTTGGAGCAGAATCAACAACAACCTGGCCGACCCTAACGCCAGCGCCGTCGCAATTGATCCGAGCAACACCAATACGGTCTACATCGGAACCTACTCCTCCTATGGCGTGATGTATAGAAGCGCGAACGGCGGCGCCAGTTGGAGCGCATTCAACACTGGGCTGCCTCAGAGGTCCGTCTTGTCGCTGGTTATAGACGGCGCCGGAACCTCCCTGCACGCAGGTTTGGAATCCGGGGGCGTTTACGATTACCGGTATGCCGCTTCCGTTACAACCGTATCCGCTGCAAGTTTCAGCGGACCAACTCTCGCCAGAGAGTCAATCGCCGCAGCGTTCGGCTCAAACCTGGCTACAACGACGCAATCAGCTTCGACCATCCCGCTGCCAACTTCACTCGCGGGAACAACTGTCAGAGTGAGAGATAGCGCGGGAGCCGAACGCCTCGCTTCGCTCTTTTTCGTCGCTCCAACGCAAATCAACTGCCTGATTCCCGGGGGCACGGCAAATGGGGAAGCAACGGCTACGGTCCTGAGTGGCAATGGCTCGGTATCGGCTGGAACAATCCGGATTGAATCGGTCGCTCCTGCATTGTTCTCCGCCAACTCCAACGGACGGGGCATGGCGGCGGGCGTCGCATTGCGAATCAGGGCTGACGGATCACAAAGCTTTGAGCCGATTTTTCGGTTCGATCAAACGCTGAACCAATTCGTCGCTATCCCGCTCGATCTTGGCCCGCCAACCGACCAGGTCTACTTGATCCTCTATGGCACGGGGATCAGATTCCGCAGCGGTCTATCGGCTGTTTCGGCCAGGATTGGCGGCGTAGATGTCCAAGTGCTTTATGCGGGGCCGGTGGATGGTCTCGTCGGTCTTGACCAGGTCAATCTGAGTGTGCCGCGAAGTTTAGCCGGTCGCTGCGAGGTGGACGTTGTGATCATGGTGGACGGCAAGACCGCCAATACATTGCGAGTCAGTATTGGGCCGGTAACGGCGCTGGCGCCAACGCTCATCAGCAAAGCCCGAACTCGGCTGCCGCAGGCAGTTCTGCTTTCACGCTGACTGTCAAAGGAGAATACGCAATGGGAAACACAACATTCAAAGTGAAGTTGTCAGCCAAGCTGTGGTGTGGCGCTGTGTTGTTGATCGGCCTGGTTATCATTGGCCTGTCTTATCTCACCTCCACCTCAATCACTGAATCCGCCAAAAACCTGCTTTACCGGCTCACCCCCCGAACGCAGAAAACGGCGAGAGTGAACGCCACACCGTCCGCCGCCGAAGTTCTATCGCGGGGGCAGAGTGAGAAGCCACAATGGCGGCCTTCGGTCAACGCTTCGGCGATGACGCCGAAGTCTGATCAGTCCTCGACGGAGCCAGCCGGAAAGATCGGACCTCAACTCAGAGAGAGGGAGAAGGGCCCCAAGCGTTACGATCAACCGCGAGAAGCGGCGGAGTTCTATCGCCTCAAGCGTCTCCCCACCGGAGCGACGGAGATTCCGGTCGAACGTTATCTGGACGCGCTCGAACAGATGCGAAAGATGCCGCAATATTCCAGCGAGTATGACCAATTTCTGCCTTCGCGGGCTGAATTGGGCGAGAATCTTTCTGCGTTAAGTTTGCCGGCGTGGACGTCTTTGGGGCCTGGCAATATTGGCGGGCGGACGCGCGCGCTCCTGATCAATCCAAACAATCCTCAGGTTATGTATGCTGCTGGCGTGGCTGGCGGCGTGTGGAAGACGACCAATGGCGGCGCGGCCTGGACGCCACTCGACGATCTGTTGCCCAATCTGGCGGTCAGCTCCCTAGCTATGGATCCGACCAACCCGAATGTCATCTATGCCGGCACCGGCGAGGGGTATTTCAACGTCGACAGCGTGCGTGGCGCGGGCATCTTTAAAACCACCGACGGGGCCAGATGGGCGCCGCTGACCAGCACTACCAACTCGGATTTTCATTACGTCAATGACATCGTAGTCAGCCCGGTCAACAGCCAACGGGTTTACGCTGCGACGCGCACAGGAGTTTGGCGCTCGCTTGACGGCGGATCGAGTTGGACCAATGTGCTCAATCCCGCGAACTCTTCGGGGAATACAGTATTTGGAGGTTGCCTGGACTTGGCTATCCGCACCGACCAATCCACCGACTTCATCTTCGCATCTTGCGGAACTTTCGAGCAGGCTACGGTCTACTGCAACACTGATGCGGGCAGAATAGGCGCTTGGAGGCCAGTTCTGACCGAGAGCGGGATGGGACGGACGTCGCTGGCCATTGCTCCGTCGAACCAGAACATCGTCTACGCCGCCGCGTCCAGCATCGCTTCCGGTGATTATTATGCTGGACTGCACGCCGTTTTCCGTTCCACTACCGGTGGCGCTTCAGGCTCTTGGACAGCCACAGTGCGGAATACTGACGCGACGAAGCTCAATACTTTACTTTTCACCAATCCCATCTCCGCTTCTTCAACCGAATGTCAGCCTGGCTCTGCCTATTCTTTCTATAGTCAGGGCGACTATGACAACGTGATTGCTGTTGACCCGTTGGATCCGAACCGCCTCTGGGTGGGAGGAATTGATCTGTTCCGCTCGGATGATGGAGGCGCGAATTGGGGACTAGCTTCGTACTGGTGGACGAACAAAAGCAATCCGCATTACGCGCATGCCGACCATCACGTGATCGCCTTCCACCCGCAATACAACGGCTCGACAAACAGGCAGATGTTCATAGGCACGGACGGCGGCGTCTTCCGTACAGACGATGCGCGCGCGTTTGTTGCCAGAGGTTCCAACGCGGCGTGCAACTCGAACGCGAGCGGTGTGACTTGGACTTCGCTCAACAACAACTATGGCGTAACGCAGTTCTATCACGGCGCGCCATATCCCAACGGAATAACCTATTTTGGCGGCACGCAGGACAATGGGACGATTCGGGGAAACGACAGCAGCGGCGCCAACGCATGGAACGAAATACGGGGAGGAGATGGCGGTTATGTCGCTGTTGATCCGACCAACACCAGTACGCTCTACGTGGAGTACATCGGTATTTCGATACAGAAATCAACCGACGGTGGAGCCAGCTTCAACAACGCTACTTCGGGGATCAGTGACCAGGGCTTGTTCATTACCCCTTTCACTATGGATCCGAGCAACTCTCAGCGGTTGTGGACGGGAGGCCGGTTCATGTGGCGGACCGATAACGGCGCGGGGAGTTGGGTGATGGCCAGTTCGCAAGTCACCAATGGCGGGATATCCGCGATAGCGGTCGCGCCCACCAACCCAAACATCGTGCTGGCCGGGAGCTCGCTCGGGCGGGTCGCCAGAACCATTGTTGGCACAACCGCTAATGCGGCCACCTCCTGGTCTTTCTCTCAAACGCCGAGAGGCCTCAATGCTGGTTACATTTCGTGGCTCACCTTCGATCCGACGAACGCCAATATCGCTTACGCTACTGTTTCCAATTTCAACGCGGCTCCTCCCGCCGTCGGTCACGTTTTTAAGAGCATTGACGGCGGTCAGACCTGGACTTCGATTGATGGATCAGGCGCGACCGGAATTCCCGACATTCCGGTCCACTGCATCGTCGTGGATCCGGCCAATACCTCCCGGCTTTTTGTCGGAACCGATCTGGGCGTCTTCGCCTCAACCGATGGCGGCGCGACCTGGATGGTCGAAAACACCGGCTTCGCCAACGTCACGACTGAATCGCTCGCTGTGAACCGAACCGCCAGCGCTACAAACCTGTTCGCCTTCACCCACGGGCGCGGCGCTTGGCGCGTGAACATCAGTTCGAGTGGCGGCCCCAGTTGCCCGACGGTAACCAACATCAGCCCGGCCAGCGGCGCGCCGGGAACCAGCGTCACTATTACCGGCGCGAACTTCACCGGCGTCAATGCGGTTAGGTTTGCCAATAACGTCATGGCTCAATTCACCGTCAACAGCGACACGCGGATCAGCACGACTGTGCCGCAGGGAGCGGTCACTGGTTCAATCACTATCAGCAAGCCGAATTGCGCCGATACGACTACAACCGTTTTCACCGTGACCGGCAGCTGCACGTACTCGATCAATCCAACCAGTCAAAGTTTCCTTGCCAGCGGCGGCGACGGCAGCGTGAGTGTCACGACGTCAACTAATTGCGCTTGGCAAGCGACGAGCAACGTCAATTGGATCATCATCAACTCTGGCGCATCGGGCAGCGGCAATGGCACAGTCCGCTACTCAGTGCAGTCCAATCCGGGAGCCGGCTCGCGCACCGGATCGCTGACGATTGCGGGACAGAACTTCACGGTTACGCAGTCAGGCGGCGGCGCCAGTTGCCCGGTGGTGACAAGCATCACCCCATCGAGCGGCGCGACGGGAACCAACGTTACCATCACCGGCGCGAACTTCACCGGGGTGACCGCAGTGAAGTTCGCAAACAATGTGACGGCCACTTTCAACGTCAACAACGACGCGCAAATCACAACAACTGTGCCGCCTGGCGCTGTCAGTGGACCAATCACCATCAGCAAATCCGGCTGCTCCGACACACAGACCGGTGTCTTTATTGTGAGTTGGTATGTCATTGATCATGTGATGACCGCCGGGCCGATTCGCAACGATTGCTCGCAGCCGACGCCGAAATACGCGTTTGCTGTGACTGACGCGCGGGCATATCAGTGGACACGCGTCTCCGACGCGAGAACCGGGGATATGGTCAGGTGGGATTTCATCGCTCCCAATGGCTCTCTCTTCCAAGAACGACTAACGGTTCCTTGTTGCTCTAGCGGGGAGGCTTGTCTCTTTAATTCGATCCTCATTACTGGCTCCGCTGCCGCTTCTCTGCCTGGTAACTGGCAAGTGCGTGTCTTTTTCAACGGCGCTCAGATCTTGACCGAAAACTTCACCATCGGCTAAGGCACGGCTTGCCCCACCATCAACAACATCAACCCGACGAGCGCCACTGTCGGCAGTCAAATCACAATCACCGGCGCGAACTTCACTGGCGTCAATGCGGTCAGGTTCTCTAACAACGTCGCCGCGCAATTCATCGTCAACAGCGACACGCAGATCACGGCAACTGTGCCTGTCGGCGCAGTGACCGGGCCAATCACGATCAGCAAACCGAATTGTTCTGATGTTTCGACAACCGCTTTCACCGCGGTGAATCCAACGCCGTCATTGACCAGCATAACCCCCAATTCCGCGACGGTGGGCGGCGCAGCCTTCACTCTGACGGTCAATGGTTCGAACTTCGTTAACGGGTCGGTGGTGTACTGGAGGGGTAGCGCTCGCACTACGACGTTTGTCAGCAACGCGCGCCTCACCGCCACGATTCCAGCTTCAGACATAGCGGCAGCAGGCACGGCCAGCGTGACAGTCTTCAGTCCCGCGCCAGGCGGCGGGGTATCAAACTCGCTGACTTTTACAACCAATCCGACTGGGGCCAGCGTCACCACCGTCTCGGCTGCGAGTTTCCAGGGCCAGGCGTTGGCCAGCGAATCAATCGTCGCCGCCTTCGGTTCCAATCTCGCCACGGGTGTGGGAGTCGCAAGCAGCTTACCCTTGCCAACCGTGCTGCTTGGCACAACAGTCAGAGTGCGTGACAGCTTCGGCGCGGAACGCCTCGCGCCGCTCTTTTTCGTCGCTCCGTCGCAGATCAACTTCCTGATGCCCGCAGGCACGGCGAATGGAGCGGCAACCGTCACGATCGCAAGTGGCAATGGCTCGATATCGGTTGGAACGGTCCAGATCGCCTCGGTCGCCCCCGGATTGTTCTCTGCCAACGCCAACGGACGGGGCGTGGCGGCGGGTGTCGCGGTGCGAGTCAGGGCTGACGGCTCACAGAGCTTTGAACCGATCTCTCGGTTCGATCGGACACTGAACCAATTCGTCGTTATCCCGCTCGACCTTGGTCCGCCGACTGATCAACTCTTCCTGATTCTGAATGGCACGGGAATCAGATTCCACGGAGGTCCACCGGCTGTTACGGCCAGTATTGGTGGAGTGATTGTAGAAGTGTTATATGCCGGGCATGTGATTGGGCTTGCTGGTCTCGATCAAGTCAATCTGAGCGTGCCGCGAAGTTTGATCGGCCGCGGTGAGGTGGACGTTGTGATCACGGTGGACGGCAAGACAGCCAATACGGTGCGAGTCAGTATTGGATCAGGAGCAGTTCAGTCAACCGTTTCCGGTCAAAGATGAGCGGCGGCCCAATTCCCAGACTACCCGGCCAGCGCCTACTGCTTCTTCATCGCTTCGAGCGCTTCTTTCGCCGCTCGCTGCACGCTCGGATCGCGGTCACCGGCTGCGGCTTCGGCCAGCGCCGGGCGCGCTTCTTCAATGTCGTATTTGCCCAGGTAGTAAGCCGCTTTGCGGCGGAAGACAGGATAGTTGTGTTGTTTGAGTATGCCGATCAGTTCGCGAAAACCATTGCGCGTGTGCTTCAATTCCAACGCGGTCTCTTCGGCGATCCGGCGCAGCTTTTCATCCATGTAATCGAGAAATGTGAACAGGAAGCCGATGGCTTTGCGCGAGAAGCGCACGTCGCGCAACTGATTGACCATCAGAACGCCAAAGCAGCGCGCGCGAAGATCGCCTTCATCGTTGATCTTTTCCCGGCGGGGTTGACCAGCGCGTTGAGCGCGGCGTTGCTCGATTGATAAACCTGGAAAGAACTGAACGTGACTATGTTGTGTGCAAAGCTGCCGCAGACCTCAAGCTGCGCCGTCAACGATACGCGGCGTGTGTCCGGCTTTCAGCAACCAGCGATGGACTTCTTTGGCGTGACCCGGCGCGACGACGGCGACGCAATCGGACAAACGCGCCACCAACAGCGGCCCGATGCGGCGGTCGGCCAATAATTCTTCCAACAGTTCCGGCTCGGCGGTCTCGACCAGCGTCAAGCTCGTGTGCAGCAGCGGCGCGTTCAGCGAGCTTTCGGCGGGCGCGAGGGGCGCGGCGCTGACGAGAGCGGATGGAGTTTTACTTTTCTTCATTTCTTCTTCTCCGGTTGAGCGGGCAGCAGGACTTCTTTGCCAGGCGCGAAGCCGTATTCGTCGAGCAGTTTTCGCAGTTCCTTCACGCTTTCGGGTTTGACCAGCAGCGCCCGCCCGCCGATGCGCGCGAGCAGGTGGGGATGCAGGAAGCCGCATTGCCAGATAGCGTCGGCTACCTCAGCGTTCGCCGTTTGCAGCAAGGGCGCGGCGGCGAGCGCCGTCGGGCCAGGCTCGTCCCGGACGCCGAACCAACCCTGGATGGCGTAGCGCAAAAATAACGGCAAGTATGATTTGGCGGAGCGACGCTCGAGCCGGTTGATAATCTCTTCCGCCGTCCAGCCGCGCGAGCGAGCGGCGAGAACGCTTTCGCGCGTGATGCGCCAGCGCAGCGGGTTTTCGGTCGCTTCGGCCACAGCCGCAAGCTCGCCCGCGATCAACAGGTCGCGCTGGGCGGGATTGATCGTCACCGTGCCGTCGTCGTGAATGTCCAGCGGGCGCGGCGGATTCGGTTCGTAGCTGACCGTGCCGCCCAACCGCAAAGAGCCCTTGAGCGTTTTTTCGGATTGCTCGATCAGAATAAATCGCTGGCCCACGCTCACGCCTTTGACTTTGCCTGAGGCGAGCGCGGCGTCGCGCGCGGCGGCGTCGGGGAACTCAAGCACACTGGCATCGAGCCGCAGCGCCAGCCGTTCGCGCCGCGCCGCCCAATCGCCAAGCGTGCGCGCGACGCCGGGCGGCAGCGGGTGCTGGCTACCGCTTTCGAGCGTCTCTAGCAACTGTCGGGCTTCGACGCCTTCTTCGAGCGCGGCGTAAACGCTCTCGCGCGTCAAACGATAAGTGACGATGGCGGCGTCGGATTTCTGCCTGACGCCGATGCGTTCGATAAAACCGAGTTGGCGCGGCGTGGCCTGATCGAGATAAACGACGACCTCGAAGTTGGGCTGGACGATCCAGCAAGCCTGGCCGGATTGCTCTCGCTGCGATGCGCGCGTCGCGTTCTGCTTTTCGATTGGTTGGCGGAAGACCTCGTACAACGCCGCGCGCCCGGCTTCAGTCAAGCGAAAGAGCGATAGCGCCTCGGACTTGTCTCGCGGCTCGCGCGCCAATTCGACCAGGCCGAGATGGAAGAGCGGGCCGATGATCGCGTGTTCGATCCAGACCTGCTCGTTATTGCGCCAACTGGCCGCCAGATCGGCCTCGTATTTTGCGAGCGCAGCCTCTTGCTGTTCCGGCGTCGATTTCCAGGGCGCGGAGTAGGTGTGGAGGTAGCCGAACGAGAAATGTCTGCCGATGCGCTGGCGCATGGCTTCGGAAAGGTCTTCGATGCGGTACCACGCCGCCGAATCGGGCAGCATTCCCAGCGCCAGCAACAAAGCCGCGCGCAGAGCATTGTCTTTCGTCTGCCCGCCTTCGCTCTCGCTGTAATAGTAGCTGTCACGTAATGAATACTCTCTCCAGCGCCTCAGCGAGCGGTAAGCCGGCGCCCAAATGCGCGCCTGAGCGTCGAGCGGCAGTTCCAACGTCTCCTGAATTTTCGCTTGCGGATTGACGCTGATCTCGCGCGCCGCGTAATTCACCCGCAGCAAATCGGCCGCGATGAACAGTCCCAGATAAAACTCTACGCCAAACAGTCGCGCCATTCCGCCATCCGCCTCGTCATCGTGTTTGCCCCAACCCAGCAACTTGTTCAATTTAGCGAGCGAGGGATTGGCGTATTGGCCTTTGGCCGTCAGTTGCGCGCCCCCCAGCCGGTCGAAGGCCTGGGCGAATGCCGTCAACTGCAGGATCAACTCGCCGGGGCGGCGCGCGACGGGCGCGACAGCTTCTGGCGCGGGTTTGAGCGGCAATGCGGGCGGCGGCGCGATCTCGATCACCTCGAAAAAATCGGCCACCAGGCCGACGGCTTCGCACACGTAATAGGAGTAGAAGGAATCGCCGAAAGCGTCATTCCGCCCGTCGCAACGCATCAACAACCCGCGTTCGAGCATTTCATTCAACCGCGTGTAATGTTTGCCGCTGGTCGAGTAGTAACCGCGCGTGGGGTTAAATGGGATTGGGTGCAGCAGCAATAGCTCCGCCGCCAACTCTTCGGTGTAAACGACCGGCCGCTCGCGCAGCTTCATCAGCATCAACCCGTCGCGTTCCATCGGCGTCAAATTTTCCGCTAACTGCCGCACCGCCTCCGGATCGCGAAAGCTGCGCTTCAGCATTTGCAGCGCCGACTCTTTGTTCAGCTTGTAAGCCTCTTTGCCAACCCAGACGCGCGCCATCTTCTTCAGCTTGTCAGCGCTGATCCCAGACAGCCGCCCGGCCAGGTCAGGTAGTTTGCGCTCGTATTCGTCAAGCGTGGGATAAACAGTCGTGCGGCTCACACTTCCTCCTCATCCAGAATGCGATAGCTGTAACCCTGTTCGGTCAGAAACAACTGGCGATGATGCGCGAAGTCCTCCTCGTCTGTCTCGCGGCTGACCAGCGTGTAAAAGTGCGCGGGCCGCCCATCGGGCTTCGGTCGCAAGACGCGCCCCAGCCGCTGCGCCTCTTCCTGGCGCGAGCCAAACGTGCCGGAGACTTGGATCAAGACCTCAGCGTCGGGCAGATCGAGCGCGTAGTTACCGACCTTCGACAAGACCAGCGTGCGCAAGCTGCCTTCGCGGAATTCGCCGTAGAGCCGCTCGCGCTCACGCTGCGGCGTTTTGCCAGTCACGAGCGGCGCCTTCAACTCTTTGGCGAGCGTCTGAAGCTGTTCCAAATATTGCCCGATGATCAGCACGGGCGCGTCCTTGTGATGAGCGATGATGCGTTCGGTCAATTCCAGCTTGACGGGGTTTTCCGAAGCCAGCCGGAATTTCGAGCGCGGCGGCGCGGTGGCGTATTCCATCCGCAACGCGCGCGGCAACCGGCAGCGCACTTCGGTGCAGAGCGCCTTCGCAATCCAGCCGCGCGCTTCCAGATCGCGCCACGGCGCGTCGTACTTCTTCGGCCCGATCAACGAGAAGACGTCGCCTTCGCGCCCGTCCTCGCGGATGAGCGTCGCGGTTAATCCCAGCCGCCGTCGCGCCTGCACCTCCGCCGTGATGCGGAAGACGGGCGCGGGCAACATATGCACTTCGTCGTAAATGATCAGCCCCCAGTTGCGCTCCTCGAACAAGCGCAGGTGCGGGAAGTCTTCGGTCTTGTCGGGCCGCCAGGTCAGCATCTGGTAAGTCGTCAAGGTGACCGGGCCGATCCGCTTTTCATCGCTCTGGTATTCGACAATCTGGTCGGGTTGCAAGCTCGTTTTGTCCAGCAGTTCGCGCCGCCATTGCTGCATCGAGGTTCGGCTGGTAGTCAGAATCAGCGTGGATTGGCTGAGGAGCGCCATCGCCGTCAACCCGACAATCGTTTTGCCCGCGCCGCAGGGCAGAACGATCACGCCGCTGCCGCCGCGTTCGGAACCGGCGAAGTAGAAGGTCTCCGCCGCATCTTCCTGATAATCGCGCAGCGTGAACCGGTCTCTGCGCAACGCGATCTCCAACGCTTCGCCCGCAACGTACCCGGCCAGGTCTTCCACCGGCCAGCCGACCGCGATCAGCGATTGTTTGAGCAAACCGCGAAATTGCAGCGGGACGTGGAACGCGTGCGACGAGAGCGCCACGCCCAGATACGGCTTGACGCTCTTATGCCGCGCGATTTCAGCCAGCAACGCTTCGTCTTCAGATTCCAGCCATAACTCGCCATCCTGTTTGCGCAAGCGCACGCGCCCCCAACGCCCGGCCAGATCGGCGATGTCAGTCAGCACGTTCTGCGGCACAGGATATTTGGCGAAGCGCGCGAGCGCGCCGCACATAGCCTCAGCGGACAATCCGGTCGCCGCCGCATTCCACAACGAGAGCGGCGTCAGACGGTAGGTGTGAATGTGCTCCGGGCTTTTTTCGAGTTCGGCGAAAGGGCCGATGGCGGCGCGCGCGGCTTCGTAGAGCGGATTGTGGACTTCAAGGAGCAGGCTGCGGTCGCTCTGCACGATCAACGGATTGCTTGGGTCATAAGTGGTGGCGTCAGCCCCCAGCGTAGAATTTGTTTTCGGCATCGTTTCCAGTTTTGGCTCTTCTCATTATGCGCTCAAATGTAGGCGAAACGCTGATGTCGGGACACTTTTACCGCGAGCGTGCGACTCAATGATGGAGCAGAGGGAAGCAAAAAAGGCAAAAAGGGCAAAAGGGGCAAAAAGGCCAGAATTTTTGCCCCTTTTGCCCTTTTTGCCTTTTTTGCTTCCACCTTGCCTGCCCTCTGTGAGACCTCGTTTTGAAATGTGTCCTGACATCAGAGGCGAAACGATAAACCAACCAGAGTGGGAGAGACAACCGATGAAACGCAAACGCAGAACAAAGAGGCGAGCCGACGAAACCGCCTTCGCCCAAAGCGCAGCAGTAGAAAGTACGCAAGCTTCAATAATTGGTTGATGACCTGGAACCAGGAACGTTATGGCGATTAACCGGTGGATTGAGCCGGCGCGCGGCTTCAATGCGTTGTTGGGCAATTTCGTAACTCATCGCTCGGTTCTTCTTCTGTATCTGTCGCCGGACGGCGCCGATGCGGCTGTACGAACATCACGCTTACTTCATGGCAATCCGAGTGTGTGTTTGAGCGCCGCATTAACCGCAGCCATATCCGCCCAGGTTCCCAATGCGCGGTCAATTTCGGAGTCGAGCACAGTGGCCAGATTATCGGTCATCACAACTGAGTCCAGTTGCAAACCGGTCTGTCGTCCCTGCGCGGTGTGTAGTGAGATAGAAACGCGGCTCGGATGCCCGGCGCGGGCTGGGTTGCTGGTAATCATCGCAACGATTGTTTGATTCAGCCCGGTGTTGAGGTTGTCCGCTTGAATGACTAGCGCCGGTCAGCGTTTGGCGGTGAGCAGATTGGAGTCGGGAAACAAGACCAGCACGACATCGCCGCGCTTATAGGGCATCGTAAACCCCCATCTCCGGGCGCTCCCAATCTTCCGCAAAGGCGCGCAGCCGGGCGCGCAGCGAAGCGGCCTGCGCTTCATCTATACCGCGTTCACGCAGATCAACTCCGTTCCTGGCCGCAGGCTGGTCGAGCGGCAGAAAGGTTACGATCACCCGCGCCTCTGTAATCTCAGCCGGCGTCTCCGTCAACTCTATCCGGCCATCACGGTAAATTCCTTCTACTGTGTTAAGCATTTCAATTTGCTCCTCCGGTCATTCAATTTGGAAGGATACAGCGCGCGAAACTTCTCAGCGATTTCATCATTGATTCGAATATCTTCCTTGATCTCTTCACGATGATCGAAGTAATGGGCCAGCGCGGCATAGACACCGCTCAACGTAACCGCCGGCATCTGCGACCCGATCTCATCCGCGCTCCAGCCCAGATGCTCGTGCCAGATCACGATGTCCATCACCCGCACGCGAGTCCCAGCCACACAAGCCTTGCCGCCGCAAACTCCCGGAGTTTTAGTGATGTGTTCTGTGATGACGTTTGTCATAAGTCTCACCTGCTTTATCGTCCGCGCGCAACGTGCGCGCAGAGCGTTCAATGGAAGCGTTGACCTGCTCCCTGATCTCCCGGGAGCCTGCCTCCAGATCGCCTACCCACACGACTGAACCGGCCAACAACTCAGACTGTGGAACTCCGTGCGCCTTCAAAAAGGCGTCAACCTCGGAGCGATTATCGAAGCCGAGCAGCTTTTGCACCTGAGAGGATGTGAGCAGCCCCGACTTGTATCCCTCAAGCGCAGCGAGTTCCAGCAGCCGGCGCGAGAGCGGCAGGCTGGTTCCATTCTGAATCTCTGCGGCCACGTCGTCGGGAATGGTCATTGTGATTTCCACAACTTTACCTCTTTATGGCTTAAGTCCCACTGACAGTCTATTCCGATCTGTCGTCGGGAATCAACAAAGTGAAACCCTGTTTGCTGTTCAATTGAAATGGCGTCTACTGCTTCTTCATCGCTTCGAGCGCTTCTTTCGCCACTTTCTGCACGCTTGCGTCGCGGTCACCGGCTGCGGCTTCGGCCAGCGCCGGACGCGCTTCTTCAATGTTGTATTTTCCCAGGTAGTAAACCGCTTTGCGGCGGAAATCGGGATAGTTGTGTTGTTTGAGTATGCCGATCAGTTCGCGGAAGCCGTTGCGCGTGTGCTTCAATTCCAACGCGGTCTCTTCGGCGATCCGGCGCAGCTTTTCATTCTCGTAATCGAGAAAGGTAAACAGGAAGCCGATGGCTTTGCGGGAGAAGCGCACGTCGCGCAACTGATTGACCATCAGAATGCCGAAGCAGCGCGCGCGAAGATCGCCCTCGTCGTTGATTTTTCTCCCGGCGGGGTTGACCAGCGTGTTGAGCGCGGCGTTGCTCGATTGATAAACATGGAAAGAACAGAGCGCGCGCGCCAACGCGGCGCGCACTCGCCAGTCCTGGTCGCTCAGAGCTTCGATCAAAAACTCGATTGAACCGCGGTCGCCGAGCCGACCTAAAGCTTCGACGGCCGCGAGGCGGACCTGCGCCTCAGGATCTTTCAGCGCGGCGACGAGCGGCTCGACGGCGCGCGAATCGCAACTTTTCGCCAGAGCTTCAACGGCCTTGATGCGCTTTGCGGCCTCTTTGTCTTTGAGCGCGGCGGTGGCCACTGGCGCAGACTCGCTGTCATTCTTCAGCGCCGCGCATTGTTCGTAGAGCGGTTCAGCGCGGAGCGGCGGCTCGGTGGATTGCGCGGCGCTCTGCGCGCACGCGATCAATCCCATCCACAGGAAGATCAGAATGAGCAAGCCGGAGTTGAAATTGTGATGATTTCGGCGTGACATAATTTTTTCGATCAGGCGATGATGTCCGGATTCTGCGGCGTGAGCAATTTCATCGCCCGCGCGGCGTGACCGAGCGCGATGACGAGGTCGCTGACGAATTTTTCGCCCAGCGACCCTCGTATCATTCCCCAATCCATCGCGCGCATTTTGACCAGGCTCTCGTAAAACGCCTGCTCGCCAGCTTGAATGCGGCGCTCCGCAGCCGGCGTGAACGTCGCCAGGTTGTGGAGCTTGGCGTAGTTGATCGCTTCGAAAGCATGCCCGAACAGCTTGACGCGCGCGCGCAGCTTGAACGCTTCGAGTTGCGGCGCGGACACTGGGCCTTGCGCGGCGGCTTCGGCATATTCCTGGTCAATCGCTTCGGCGTCGCCTTTCAAACGATAAGTCAACAAATCCATCACCTGCTTCACCCGCGCGGACAGGTCGTCGTTGCCGTAGCCGTTCTTAAAACAGGCCAGGAATCCGTAAACCGAATGCAGCCCGAAGCAACTATACTTCTTGATCTCGTCGCGGAAGTTCTTCGGCGCCGTCTCGCCGCGCGCCAGAGCCTCCTGCCCCAGCGCGCAGGTGTTTTCGTATTCGGCCAGCCCCCGGTCAATCACCGCCACCAGATTGATCTTCTCGCCGTAGGCATTCGTCCAGGTTGATTTGCCAGGCGACAGAATTGAGAACGCGATCAAACCCCAGGGCAGATGTTCGTGAAGAAGCTCGCCGCGCGAATCCGCAGGCTGCCCCGAAGCGGTCTGGCGCGGTTGATTGAACGTCGTGTCGTAGCGGAACTGTTTGTCGTCGTATCTGAACAGGTCTTTCGGATCGCAGCGGAACAACGCCTTTCCGCTCTCGGCCACGTCGCGCAATGTGTATTTGCGGTCATTGACGACAACGAGCTGATCCAGGCTCACTCCGGCTTCGAGGAAGGTTTTCAGGAAACTGTTTTCGTGAACCTCGGCGCTGCGCTGGAAATAGACGTAGCGTTTGCCATTGACCTCTTTGTCTGCGGCGTAGCGCGAACAGAGATGGTCAACCGCTTTCGCGCCATCGGCCAGCGTGAAGTTTCTCCCGAACCCGCGCACGGAGTGGATCAACACCGAAGCGTTCCCCAGCTCGCGCGAGTAACGCTCCAACATTTCATTCACCGCGCCGAGGGCGGTTTGATAATCGGCGGTTGGCGAAGGCCCCGATGAAGATGTGGATGGAAGCGCGGATGTTTGCTCCGAACTCAACCAGCCTGCCTTGTGGGCTACAGCGGCGCCAAATCCCGTCGCGGCCAAAGCTCCTGCGCCGATCCAGAGAAATTTCCGGCGTCCGGCGTCTGGCTGCCGCTCAACTCGTTTTTGCTTTTGATGATCAGGCTTCCGGCTAGCTTTCTTTTTGCTCATTGGGTTTTTGAACCGCTGGAATTGACCCAAAGTAGTGAGGTGTTTTCCGGCGAAAAGGTCTGAAATGCGAGGCAACGGCGGCGAACTTAAGCCACTGCCGCCACACTGTCAAGCGCAAGGTTCTGCCAGCCATCAACCGTCGCCTTCCACCCGGCGGGCACGAGCGTGGTCGAGCCGTATTCGACAATAATCGCCGGTCCCTTAATCCGCGCGCCCGGTCTCAATTCAGCGCGGTCGTAAACGGGAACCGGCTTGCGTTTTTCCCCCAGCCAGACCAGCTCGGTTCGCTGCGGCTTCGCGTTGTATTTCGCGAAACGTGTCACGCGTTTGAGCCTGGGCTTTTCGGCGAGGCCGACGCCGCGCAAACGCACGCTGACGATTTCGACCGCGCGGTTCTCATCGGCGTGTCCGTAGCGTTCGCGGTGAGATTGATGAAACCTGGCAATCACGTCATCGCCCGCTTCGATCTCCAACTCGAACGACTGGCCGCGATAACGCAGGGCGAGCGAACGGATCAGTTTCGTCTGCGCGGTGGAAAACCCTTCGCCTTTCAAATCGCGCTGCGCCTGCCGTTCCAGCATGGCAAACTCTTTCTCGACCTCGCGCGTAATCGGCTTTGAAGGTTCGACAGTGATCATCACCGTGCGCGAATAATCCTTCACCACGTCGGCGAGCAACACGCCGAGCGCGGAAAAAGCGCCAGGATAGTTGGGAATTATCACGCGAGGGATCCGCAGCGCATCCGCCAAAGCCGCCGCGTGCAACCCGCCCGCCCCGCCGAAACTGACCAACGTGAACCTGCGCGGGTCGTGTCCGCGTTCGACCGAGACCAGCCGCAGCGCGCGCTCCATGTTCGCATTGGCCACGCGGATCACGCCCAGCGCGGCCTGTTCGCGCGTCACCGTCCGCGCAGAAGCCCGCGACATCTCGTCGGCTAATTCATTCAGAACCTTCGCCGCGCGGACTTCGTCGAGTCTTATTTCGTCGCCGAGCAGGCCTGCGCCAGCGAATCTGCCCAAAACCAGATTGGCGTCGGTCACTGTCGGTCGAGTTCCAAAACCGTAACAGGCCGGGCCAGGATCGGCTCCGGCTGATTCCGGCCCAACGCGCAGCGCGCCGCCGGCGTCAACGTATGCGATAGAGCCTCCGCCGGCGCCGACGGTGTGAATGTCCAACACTGGGGCAGCGACCGGCAACCCGGCGACTACGGCCTCGTTCGTCGTGCGCGCCGCCCCGCGGCACAGCGCGACATCGGTCGAAGTCCCGCCCATGTCGAAAGTGAGGATGTCGCTGATTCCGGCCAACTCCGCGATGCGCGTCGCGGCCACGACGCCTCCAGCCGGGCCTGAAAGGATTGTTCGCACAGGTTCGCGCGCGGCGGTCTCAGCCGAGATCGAACCGCCGGATGACTGCATAATCCGTAACCGGTTCCCATTCCGCGTGGCCGATCTGCGCGAGAGCCTTTCGGTCAGCTCGTTCAGGTAACGGCTGACGCGCGGCGCCAGATAGGCGTTGATGACGACGGTCGAAGTCCGCTCATATTCGCGGTATTCGGGCAGAATCTGATGAGAGACGGAGATCGGAAGGTCGAGCGGCGCCAGTCTTTCAGCGACGGCTTTCTCGTGCGCCGGATTGGCGAAAGAGAAGAGCAGCGAGACCGCGATTGATTCGACCCTGGCTCGTTTCAGCTTCTTCACCAGCGCGTCGAGTTCGCGCGGCTTCAACGGCTCGATCACGCTGGTGGCGTTGTTGGCGTCGGGAGCGATGCGTTCTTTCAATCCGAACCGCAGTTCGTGGGGAATCAGTGGCGCGGGCCGCGTCACGGAGAGGTTGTAAAGATCGGGACGCGCCTGGCGCCCGATTTCGATCACGTCCTCGAATCCGGCGGTCGTCACCAGCGCGGTGCGCGCGCCTTTACGTTCCAACAACGCATTGGTCGCCACGGTCGTGCCGTGAACGATCTCGACTGTCAAACCCGGCGAAGCATCCCTCGCGAGTTCAAGCTCATCGAAGGCGCGCGCCAGGCCAGTCAAGATTGCCTGCGCCGGCCCCTGCGGCGTCGAAGGGACTTTGAAAGTGATCAGACGTTCTTTGAAGATGGCTATGAAATCGGTGAACGTTCCACCAGTGTCTACGCCGACACGCAAATGAGAATTAGCGTGAGAACGCCTTCTACGGAGCTTCTTATTCATTCTTTTTCTCGCTGCTTCGATTCACACTCAGGAAATCCGCTGAAAAATAATGAAACCAAACTCAGACTCAGGCGTTTATGCCGCCTGAGTTTCCGCGATGCGCTCGGGGCGAAAGTTAAGCTCACTGGGGGATTTTCGACGAGCGCATTGCGAAGGATTCGGATTTCATTGATCTTTTCGGATTACTGATTGGATCACTGAAGACTATCGAAAGCGTCAGACCTCACTTCACGCCTGACGGTTTCAGCCCGATTCTAATAATTCAGAACTTCGAACCGCTTTTCAATATTTCTTGCTTGCCCCATAAATCCCGTTTGCCGTTTCAATCTTGAATCTATCCGCTACGCTCGTTATTTCGATCCCGGCGTCTCGACCCGCGAGCAAACTTCACATTGTGAGATGAACTGTAAAATTTCAAGCGCAATTTCTGTTTTTGCCTGCCTGACTTGTATATTGGGCGTCGGCGCCGCCGCTTTTGCGCAATCCGGTACGCAATCGAACGCCCAATCAGCGAAGCCGGTGATTTATACCACCACGCCGAAACTCGCCATCGCCAAATTGAAATCAGGCGAATCGAACGATTACGATGTGCGAGGCAAAGCCGCCTTTACCCTGACAGCGGCAAACGACAACGATACGGTTGCAGGGACGCTGGTTTATACAATTCCCGACGATGCGCGGCAAAAGATCGCGCAGCTTTCCGCCAAACCTCTGGCTTCGATCCCGGCCAGCGTGACGAAAAAAGATGTAATCGCCGGCTTTCAATCAGGCACGGCCTGCCCCGTCGTTATTCTCGAAATCGGCGCGACGGAGTTGGAGCTGGCCGGAATGAAGTTGCGTTTCAATCGGATCACGCTCGACGTGATCGAAACCGCCGACCAGGTTCCGCAACACTTCTGCGCCTGGACGCGGCAGATCAACGCCAAACGCCAGCGCCGCGGCATCATCGCATCGCTCAACCGTCTGATCACTGGAGAGCAATAAAACTCACAATTATCAACCAGCCCCTCAAATCAAAACCAAACTTTTCCGGAGGTAAAATATCTGAACATGAACACCAAACTTATGCGAACTGCTTTGACGCTCGTTATCGCGCTCGGCGCGGCCATCGCCGTCAACGCCCAGCCGGCGGCGACTCCAAAACCGGTCGTCTTCACGACTGCGCCGAAACTGGCGATCGCCAAATTGAAAAATAGCGAAACCGATGTTTACGACGTGCGTGGCAAGATCACATACACTATCACCGCCGCCAATTCCGACGACACGTTAGCGGGCACGATCAATTATACGATCCCGGACGACGCGCGGCAGAAGATTGCCGCGATGACCGGCAAGCCGCTGGCCAGTGTTCCGTCATCCATCACCCGCAAAGACGTGGTCTCGGGATTCCAGAAAGCCACCGCGCCGCCGATTATCCATCTGGAGATCAGCCCGATGGACGTTGATGTCGCTGGCGCTAAGCTGTATTTCAACCGGATCCAACTGGACATCAATGCCCGCGACGGCGGCAGCGCCGCAAAATTCTCGATTGAAGAGATGGAAGTGTTGATCACCAAGTGGGCGCAGCAAATTCTGGCCGGTCGCGCGCGGCGCGGCATCATTAGCGCAATGAATCGCCGCATCGCCGGTGAAGATGACAACTAATCCATCGGCGAGTGTGAAAAATCCGGGTTCAGATTCGTCCCGTAGTTAAACCGGATTCTTCAAGTTTGTGGGAGGAACGGGGCTAAAACGGCCGGCGGGGTGTGGAGGGGCACCAGACTTCGTCGCGCCGCAAGATTCCCCGGCTTCTCCCACAAAGCCCGCAAGGGCAGATCAAGGCAGCCAGCGATTGATCATCGGCGATTTTGGATATCCGTTCGCAATATGCGCCGATCATCAACCGCCGGCTGCCGATTTATCTTTTGTCGTGTTATCTTCCCGGCGTGGACAAGCCAATTCACATCGTCCTGCTCCTTCTGACCGCTCTGGCGGCGGGGACGCAGCCTGCCTTTGCGAAACATCACACTCAAGACAATTCCGATTCGGCCGTCAAAACCCGGCTGTCCCTTTCAGGCGGAATAGAAAACAACCACGGGCAGATTCGCTTGAACTTGACCAACAATTCTTCGCGCGAATTTCGTGGCGTGGGCGTGATCGGAATCGGCGGTGACACCGAGCAGAAAGAGATTGGCCAGTTGACGCTCACGCTCCCGCCGCAAGAGACAGTGATCCTGCAACTCAGCGGCGTGGCGCCTTCAGGCAATCAGTTCTCGCTGAAAGTGTTCGATCAAAACGGCGCGCTGATCTATTACAAGATCGCGCCGATCAAGAGCGTGTCCGATCCGGCTCCGGCGATGACGGTCACACTTTCTCCCGTTTCAAAAAAAAGCTCTGTTACGATTTCATCGAATAAGCCTGCTCCTTCATTGCCGGATGGCACATTGCCGGTGAACAACTCGAACGGCGCGACGGTGATTGCCGAAGTGACGATCAAAGGACGGCTGCTCGCGGGTCAGTCGGAGAACGATCCGTTCGTCCTCGCTTTTGAAATGATGGCGATCCGGCCTGTGTACGAGGCGACGCTCTCGATCACGCTGGGCCAGCACAAAGACAGTAAGCCCGTCAGCATCAAGCGCGATCTGACCGTCGAATTCAAATTGCCAGATCAATTGGACGGCGAGCGAATCAGCTATGAAATGACCGCCAAAAACGGCCGCGTGATCGTCAAAGGCGAACTCGGCCTCGATCAATTGATGGCCGAAGATTCTGTCACGGTCGCGGACATTCGCACGGACAAATCGTCCTACGACCTCGGAGATTCGGTCAATGTAACAGTCCAGCTCGAAGGCAAATCGCCGCATGGATACAGACTGGAAGTGCTGGCCAAAGACGGGCATGGTGTAACCCTTTTCCAGGACCAGTATCAAACCAACGCCGATAATCAAACCAACACACAGAGCTTCACCATCCCGCTGCCACGCGAAATGACTTCCCCGGTAGTCCTCGAATTCAAGCTTTTCGACGCCGAAACAGGATTGCTCTTCGATTCCGGCGAGCGCGAGATCCCGGTCAATAACGCCAAACGCCGCCCCTGACGCCATATTTCCGCGCTGAAATAAAACCGGAGATGAAGGTGATATTGGCAATGTGGGAATGTCCGCCGAACTTTTCTCGGCAAACGCTTGAAACCCCGGCAAAGTGGAAATTTTTCCGCGAACGGCCTCAATTTCGTTGAAACGATTGCGCGCTTCGTTCGGTGTGCTAAAATGCAGGCCGTCGTCCATTGACCAGCCTCTAACGTGTAGCAATTTTGGTAGCAAGACTTGGCGCCGGAAATCAAGTTAACGGTCTTTTTCCACCGTAACAGGTTGGCGCCGATTTTCAGAAATCGTTCGGCTCTCCTCGCAGACTGGGATAATTTGAAGGGAGGACACGATGTTCAAGAACAGGATCTCTCGTGCATTGACAGTTACCGTGCTAGCGATGTTCTTGTGCTTCGTCGCGGACCGCATTCAGCAGGCGGCGCAGCAAAGTTCGTCATCAGGCCAATCTTCTGATCAAACTTCTAATCAGAAGCCAGATCAAAAACAGGAATCCAAACCAACTCCCTCTCCCGCAACTCAGGGAAAACAAAATCCGCTTAACCAGATTCGAGACCAATTGAGCGACAATCCTGGCCAGGACCGCGTCAAAATCGCCACGGATTTGGTTTCGGTGACGGTGACGGTGACGGACGCGTACAATCGGCTGGTGACCGGTTTGGACAAACAACATTTCGAGATATTCGAGGACAAAGTCAAACAGGACATTTCATTCTTCAACGATGACGACTCGCCCGTCAGCCTGGGGATAGTTTTCGATGTATCGGGCAGTATGAAAGGCAAGCTCGAACGCGCTAAAGATGCGCTGAAAGCTTTCATCCAGACCTGCCATAACGACGACGACTTCTTCCTGGTGGGCTTCAATCAGCGCGCCAATCTGCTGGCGGAATTCACCGATGGCGATTCGCTCGCCAACAAATTCACGCTGGTTGATCCGCGGGGCCAGACCGCGTTGTACGACGCCACCTACCTCGGCATCGAAAAGGTCAAACAGGGGCGCCACAACCGCCACGCGCTGCTTTTGATCTCCGACGGACAGGACAATTCCTCCCGCTACACTTACGGCGAATTGCGAAAGCAATTGAAAGAAGCCGCTGTACAGATTTATTGCATCGGGATTGTCGAAATGGGCGGCGGCGCGGGCGGCACGCTGGATATGCAGGGACAGGCGATTCTCGAAGAGATCAGTCAGACTACTGGCGGCAAAGCCTTCTTCCCGCGTTCAGCCGCGGAATTGGAGGATGCGACGACGCGCATCGCACTCGAACTTCGCCACCAATACAGCATCGGTTACAACCCGACCAACGTAAAGCGCGACGGCCAGTGGCACAAGATCAAGGTCAGTGTCAAAGGGGTGCGGGGATTGAACAATCTCAGGGTGCAACACAAGGAAGGTTATTACGCGGTCCCGGGCAAGAAATAATGCGCGGAATGAAGAGTGAAGCTGGCGGCCAGCTTCACTCTTCATCAGCGATCTCATCGCCATCATCCTCTTCGGCCTCTTCTTCCGATTTCTTCTTCTTGCCTCTTCCCTTCTTCTCCTTACTGAAACTGGCCAGAGCTTCCTCTTCGGTATCGAAGCTTTCGATCAGATCGAGCAGTTGAGTGATCTTCAACGCGCCATAGACGCGGTCGGTCACGCCAACCAGTTTGAGCGTTCCTCCCGCTTCCTGGACCCGCTTGAAAGCGCGGACGATTTCGCCGATGCCCATGCTGTCAATGATCGGCACCTCGGTTAGGTTGAGCAGCATTTTGCTCGTGCCCGCCTGCAACACTTTGTCCACGAGCATCTGTAACTGAAAACCGCCCTGCCCTTTGATGAATTTGCCGCGCATATCCAGCGAGGCGATCGTCCCGGCATAATGAATTCCGATAGTGATCATAATTGGGGTAACTATGGTTGATTGTGGGTTATTGACTGCGGACTGTGAAAGCGACCGCCGAAAGCGGAGCGAAAATCCATTCGCCATCCGCAATCCGCAATCCGCAATCGTTTTAGGGTTGCGGGGGCATTCTACCCGACTACGCGCCAAGATGCGAACCTGTTTTCCGATGAGCCGTGCTAAAATGCGCCCGCCCCGCAGCCCCACCATTCGAGTCTTGCGCACGTAATGACTCTCCAATCGCCAACGCAAACAGGAGCGCAAGTTGAAAATAGACGCTTCATTCACCATCGAGCAGACTTACACGGACGAATTCGGGGAGATTGACTCTGAAACGATCGCCGCCGCCGGGCAAGTTTGGTCACAAGCCAGGTCATGGGCGCTCAGCATCCTGAGCGACGAGCAGGCCTGTTACACACTGTTGATGAAAACCTGCGCGCGCGTTACCCGCAGACGCACTGATGATCCCGCCGCCATCGAAAATCTTCCAGCCTATCTTTCTCAGGCCTGGAGGTTGTCTCTGTTGCGCGAACTGGAGAAGGAGAACGGGCATCGGCGGCTGGAGGCAGCGATGACGGAGTCGTCGCCGCCAACGCCGAACTCAGTCGCCGACGACCTCGACCGCAAGATCTTTTTACAACAGGTATACAAACAAATGGATAAACAGGCCAGAAGGATCTTCCAGTACCGCTCGCTCGGCTACACATTCCCGGAGATGGGCGAAAAGCTTGGCCAGAACCCCGATGTGTTGCGGACCATATACAACAGGCAGATCAAAAAACTGAAGAAACTATTCACGCCGGAAGATTGATTCAGCATTTTTTTCCGTAGCTGGTTTCGTTTTACCTTCCTCATTGCCTCATAGTAGCGAAGGAGGAAAAAGATGAACTTCAGGCCGACGGGGAACGGGACTCCCGGAAAGCAATCGCCGCCTGGCAATGATGATTTGAGCGAGCGCGAAGTGGAGCAATTGATCGGCTTCGCGCAGGAATACTTCGCCACAGATTTTCCGAATCCCACGCGCGCAGAATGCCCTTCTCCAACAGCGATGCAAACGCTGGCGCGTTCGGGCGAACTCCCTGACGACGAGTTGTGCGATCATCTGTTCGGCTGCTCGGAATGTTTCCGCGCATACCGCGCCGCGTTGGAAGCCGGCAGAGTTACTGCGCCCGCCATCGCCGCTTCGTGGCGTCGCGAATGGCGCGAGCGAATGGCCGCGACTTTCGCGCTCAAACCGGCATTTGCTCTGACTGTCATTCTGCTGGCTGTTTCCGGCGCCCTCTGGCTGACTTGGCGCGAGCAGGCAATCCCCGCAACGCCGCGCACGGCCCAACTTCAGCCGCAACCAACGGTCACGGTTCCAAGCCCCGCAGCGGAAGAGCAATCTTTGCGCCAAGAGGCGCCGGGCAAACGCGCCGGCAGCAAGCCTTCAGCGCCTCCGCGCGCGCATCGCGCGCCAGCGCCGCTCACAGTGGTTGAAGCCGATCTGGATGAGTTGGTGGCGATGCGCGACGTCACAGCCAGCCGCGTCGAAGCCAAAGCGATCACGCTCCGGCAAACGCGCACGCTACTAAAACTCACTTTGCCGGAGAACAGCCGGCCCGGCGTATATCGCGCCAGCATCGTCAACGCTGCGGGCCAGCCATTACTCACGCAAAGAGCCAGCAGCGATGGCGGCGTCAATCTCGGGCTGGAATTCGATCTGCGCAAGCTGGCCGCCGGTAGCTACCAACTGCGGCTGGCGCGGCGGGGCGCTGTGCCCTCCAATTACCCAGTGAAGATAGTAGCGCCCGAATAGTTTCAAACCGCTTGCCCCGATAGCCAAAGCCCGACCCCATTTACCATCACAAACGAACGAATGCGGCGCCCGCGCATTCTCAGTCGGAGGTTTACCTGTGGCCCGAAAATACTGGCAATACTTCCCGGCGAAAGGCCGCGTCATTCTCGGCCTCGCCCTGTCGCTGTTATGCGCAGAAGCCGCTGTCACGGCTCTGTGCGCGGCACAAGCGACCGCCGCAATCCATCTCGCCCAGGATGCGTCCCCGCTTGAGCCAGGTAAACCTATCGAGCGCGAGATCGGCGTGGGCCAGAGCCATACCTACTGGTTTACGCTCCACGCCGGCCAGCATCTGCACACAGAGATTGAACAATATGGCATTGACGTAGTTGTAACGTTATTCGATCCGGCAGGCAAAAAGCTGTTGTACTTCTCTGACTGGGAGAAAGGCGCGGAATCGGTGTATTGGATTGCCGAGACCGCCGGCGCCTACCAACTGAAAATAGAAGCCGATCCGGGCGCCCGCCAAAATCCAAGCGGGCGCTATCAAGTCAGAATAGTCGCGTTGCGAACTGCTCAGCCGTCCGACCAATATCCAATCGCGGCTCGCCAGGCTTTCAATGCCGCCGAGGAACTACGTAACCTCGAGCAGGCAGCGGCCTTGCTGCAAGCGCGTGAGAAGTTTGAAGAGTCCCTGCGACTCTGGCGTCTCGCGGGCGACCGCCGCTGGAAAGCGAAGCTGCTTTGGCACCTGACCGTGACTGACAATACGCTCGGCGAATACCAGCGCGCGCTCGAACTCGGCGAGCAGGCGCTGGCGCTCTGGCGCGCAGCCGAAGAGCCGGTTTGGGAAGGCACGACCCTGCTCTTCCTCGGCGAGGCGTACTTTTACCTGAGCGAATATCAGCAAGCGATTGACATTTACCAGCAAACACTGCCGCTCTGGCGCGCCGAAGGTTTGCGCATCGAAGAAGCCTGGGCGCTCAATAACATCGGCTCGGCTTACAACGCGCTGGGCGACCGCCAGCAGGCGCTCGACTATTACGCTCAATCGCTGCGCGTCTATCAATCGGCGGGCGCGCACGTGGACGGCATCCGCGGACAAGGCATCTCCCTGACCAGTACTGGCGGCGTTTACGCGGCGCTGGGGCAATTGCGGCAGGCGCGCGATTACCTGGAACAGGCGCTGCCGCACTGGCGCGCTGTGAACGACCGCCGCGGTGAAGGCAGAGTGCTGCACCGGCTAGGTGAGATTTCCGTCGCCGCCGGCGAAGCGCGACAGGCGCTGGGTTATTACGATCAGGCGCTCGCGATCTGGCGCGCGTTGGGCCATCGCTTCGCCGAAGCGGGAACATTGCACGGCGTCGGCGACGCTTATCTCCCGCTGGGCGAGCAGCGTCTGGCTTTAGACCTTTTGCGCCAGGCGTTGGAATTGCGGCGCGACATCGGCGACCGGCGCGGCCAAGCTCAGACGCTCGCCTCGCTCGCTGCCATCGCCCACAAACAAGGCGAACACGAGCCAGCGATTGAACTTTGCCAGCAAGCGTTGGCATTGCAACGCGACATCGGCGACCGCCCAGGCGAGGCGCACGCCCGCTATCAACTAGCCCGAATCGAACGCGCTCGTGGTCAGTGGGATGAAGCTCGCCGGCAGATCGAAGCCGCGCTCACCCTCATCGAACGCGCCCGCGCCAACCTGCTCAGCCAGGAACTGCGATCGTCGTATCTCACCACCGTGCGTGACTGCTACGAGTTTTACGTTGACCTGCTGATGCAACTGCACGATCGCCAGCCGGGAGATGGATTCGACGCCGAGGCCTTGCGTGCGAGCGAACGGGCGCGGGCGCGCAGCCTGCTCGAAATGCTCGCCGAAGCCCGCGCCGAAATTCGTCAAGACGCCGATCCGCGACTCATTGCCCGCGAACGCAGCCTGCAGCAACAACTCAGCGCCAAAGCCGCGCACGAGCTACGCCTGCGCAGAGGCGCCCCGGCGCCGGAACAACTCGCCGCCGTCCAGAAAGAGATCGTCGCGTTGACCGCCGCCTACGATGAAGCGCAAGCGCAAATCCGCGCCGCCAGCCCACGCTATGCCGCGCTGACGCAGCCCACGCCGCCCAGCGCCTCCGAGATTCAACAACAACTCGATCAGGACATGCTGCTGCTCGAATTCGCGCTGGGCGAAGAACGCAGCTATCTCTGGGCCGTGACGCGCGATAAGCTCGCCAGCCACACCCTGCCCAAGCGTGCGGAAATTGAAGCCGCCGCGCAGCGCATCTACGGTCTGCTTACAGCGCGCAACCAACGCCGCGCTGGCGAAACTCCCGAGCAGCGCCGCGCTCGTATAAAACGGTCCGACCTGCAATTCGCCCAGGCCGCAACCGCGCTGAGCCAGACACTGCTCGGCCCCGTCGCCGCGCATTTGGGCAATAAACGCCTGGTCATCGTCGCCCACGGCGCGCTGCAATTCATTCCGTTTGCCGCGTTGCCAGAACCGAAGAGCAGGAGAGTAGGAGAGCGGGAGAGCGGGAGAATAAGAGTCAATCCGCAATCCGCAATCCGCAATCCGCAATCATTCACTCCCCTGATCGTCAATCACGAAATCGTTCACCTGCCGTCGGCCTCAGTGCTGGCGTTGTTGCGACGCGACCTGGCCGAACGCCGCGCCGCGCCGAAAACGATTGCCGTGCTCGCCGACCCGGTCTTCAGCGCCGACGATGAAAGAGTGCGCGCCAACGCAGCCAACGCGAAGGTCACAACGACCATCCAGCGCAAATACTGGCGCGATGTCACGCGCGCTCTGACGGAGATGGGCTACAACGAACCGGCGCCACAACTGCCCCGCCTGCAAGGCACAGAATGGGAGGCGAAACAGATTCTCGCGCGCGTCCCCAGCGACCAGAAGCTCGCCGCGTTAGGCTTCGCCGCCAACCGCGAGACCGCTACCAATCCCGTCCTCAGCCAATACCGCATCCTGCACTTCGCCACCCACGCGCTGATCAACAATGCGCATCCGGAGCTATCGGGCTTAGTGCTCTCACTTGTAGACGAGCAGGGCCGCGAGCAGGACGGCTTCCTGCGCGCCCACGAAATCTTCAACCTCAAACTGCCCGCCGAACTGGTCGTGCTCAGCGCCTGCCAGACGGGTTTGGGCAAAGAGGTCAAAGGCGAAGGCATCGTCGGGCTGACTCGGAGTTTTATGTATGCCGGCGCGCCGCGCGTAGTGGTCAGTTTATGGTCGGTGCGGGATCGGGAAGCGGCGGAGTTGATGGCGCGGTTTTACAAACGGTTGTTGGGACCGGAGCGAATGTCGGCGGCGGCAGCGTTGCGGGCGGCGCAGGTTGAGATGTGGCGTGTGCAGCAAGCCGCGCCGTATTACTGGGCGGCGTTTGCGCTGCAAGGGGAATGGAAATGAGGTGACGAGCAAAACGAAACAATCACATTTATTCAACAAGGCAAACCTGCAACGACCGGAAAGGCTAGTTGAAGGTAACCGTCAGGAGGATGGCGATGAGACAAAACCGAATATTTACTGCTTTATCATTATCATTTATCGCTGTAGTGTTTTTAGCTCCCTTTTCCCAATTACCGAGCGGGTCTGTTATAAGAATTAACACGAGCGGCGCGGCTGAGCTTGCGCATTCGACGTTTCGCTTCGTGGACTTGGAATCTCTTGCACCGATTCGGCCACGAAGCTTACTCGTTGACGGATACGAAATCGCACCGACGGTTGGAGTTGATGGAGTGGTGGAACTCGACCTTTCCGCCGGCGAACACGCCGTCGAGGTATTAGCCAATGGTTATCGACCGATGCGAGCCCGCCACGGAGCGGCATTTCCCTACTCTGTCATAAATGTGTTCTATTTAGTGCCGGAACTGGAACCTTCAGCTCAACTACTTGAACATACAGCAAAAGAAAGTCATCGTGTGTCGGGCTGGGTTCGATCGCGAGAAAGCCTTCGGACTATTCAAGATGCACATGTTTTCTTCGAGTCACCAGCCTTCACTACCGAAGCAATCACCGATCCTGCTGGCGAGTTTGCTTTCACAGTTCCCGCCAATGCCTTTCAGAACGAGTGGCAAATTCGCGCCGAAGCGCGCAACCGACAATCGAGTCGCTTAGCCAGTCGCGGTCAAGTCGATCTGCCCAGTAATATCCGCCATGTATTTCTACTTGCAAGAGAGACTGATGCACCCGATGATTCTGACAAAGCAGGTTTTCGGCCTACCGTGAGGCTACCGTCCAAGCCAATGAGTTCCCTGTCTCTCTTACTACAAACACCTCCAAACACAATCCGGGTCGGTCTCGGCGCCCCTCGGGCCAGCGCAATTGCTTGCTCCGGGTTCAACGAAAAATGCAGCAGTTCATTCAACGCTTGTTCGCCGACGAACATCGATGTTGTCGATATTGAAACATATGTGAAGCGTGTCTTTCGAGGAGAGCTGTTCGGAACGGTAATCTGGGACGAGGCGGAGTTGGAATGCTTCAAGGCAACCGCAGTGGCGATTCGGAGTTATGCCTCATTTCATGCTCTTTCAAGCCCGCGCGGATCTCAATACGACATTTGTAATAGTGATAGCTGCCAGTGTTACTTTTCTAACTTCAGCGCCTTTGGTCCAATCAGCACAGCCGCATCGCAACAAACGGCGGGACAAGTCTTGCTCACTCATAACGATCAAATTCCGAAATCGGAGTACGGTAGCTGGAATGGATCATGCGCTCGGGGAATAATACACTGCACTGCCGAAGCCGGGTACCCAAATCTATATTCAATCTACGACTACGCAATCGACCAGAACTGGAATTTGCGGCCATCGAATCCGGAGTTATGGGGGCACGGCCGCGGCATGTCTCAATACGGCAGTCATTTTCGCGCCAAGAACGGCGAGACATACCAGCAAATTCTAACTTTCTACTATCAAGACTACGGCTGGCGTCTATCCACTTCGCCCAGTCAGACGTTGACAGTTAACCTTGTGCCCAATCCATCTTCCGGGACTGCCCCATTGCCTGTGAGTCTTACGGCTTCAATTTCCGGCACTGCCTCGGGCATGATTAACTATACCTTCTGGTGGAATTGCAGTAGCGCAAGCAATAGTGTTAGCGAAGTTACATCCGTTTGTGGCGATCCGCGCGACCCCATCAGAGGCGCCAAATTTGATGGGGTCAGCGATAATCCCAAAGCGGTCATGCATTTGTATACGTCGTCAGGTAGTTACACTGCGAAGGTGATTGTGGAAAGGGGAACAGCCCCTCCGGCAGAGCAAAGATTCTCAATAGGAGTCACAGGGGGTTCTTGTAACTACAGCATTGATCCGTCGAGCCTACAGTTTGGCTCGAACGGAGGTAGCGGTAACGTGTCAGTGACCGCGCCAAACGGTTGCTCCTGGAACGCCAGCAGCAATACAAATTGGATTACGATCAACTCGGGCAATAGTGGGAGCGGGAATGGGCAGGTCGGTTACACGATCCAACCCAACGGTGGCCAAGCCCAGCGAACCAGCACGATTACAGTGGCAGGGCAGACTCACACAATCACGCAGCAGGGAGTTTCTTGTAACTACAGCATTGATCCACCGAGCCGACAATTCGACTCAAACGGCGGGAGCGGGAATGTCTCAGTGATCGCGCCAAGTGGCTGTTCCTGGACTGCAACCAGCAATGCAAACTGGATCACGGTCACTTCAGGCGGCAGTGGGAGCGGCAATGGCTCTGTGATTTATTTTGTCGCCACCAACAGCAGCACAGGGCGCACGGGGACGATTGCTATTGCAGGTCAAACGTTCACGGTTATGCAAGGCGCTGCATGCTCATCGAACTGCCCTGCAACCTTCACTGAGGTCTCCACTTCGCTGATAGGTGTTAGCAACAGTTTTGTGGCTTGGGGTGATTACGATAACGACGGTGACCTCGATATTCTGTTAACGGGGCAGACGAACACAGGGCAACGCATCGCTAAAATCTATCAGAATGACGGTAGCGGCATCTTTACCGACATCCAGGCTGCCTTAACGGGTGTTCTCGAAACTGGGGAAGGCTCGTCAGCCTGGGGGGATTACGACAACGATGGGGATTTAGACATTCTGCTGACGGGTTCTGGTAGTGGAGACCTCCCCGTGACAAAAATCTATCGGAATGACAACGGGAATTTTGTAGACATCAATGCTTCGTTAACGCCAGTCCGCAATAGTTCCGTTGTATGGGGGGATTACGACAACGATGGAGACCTGGATATTTTGTTGACAGGCGCCACTGGCTCTGGCTCTGTATCCAAAATTTATCGGAACGACGGTGGCGGGGTTTTCACTGACATAAATGCGTCATTGCCGGGTGTCGCAGATGGTTGCGTGTCCTGGGCTGATTATGACGGTGACGGCGATTTGGATATTTTACTGACGGGTAGCTCAAGTTCGGTGCTCATCAGCAAAATCTACCGAAACGACAGCAATGGGGCGTTCACTGACATAAATGCGTCATTGCCGGGAGTTGTTGGCTCTGCCGCTTGGGGAGATTACGATAACGATGGCGATTTGGATATTTTGCTGACGGGTATTTCGCCTGCTGGCGCCATTGCCGGAATTTACCGGAATGATAGCGGGATTTTTATCAATATTCCTGTTTCCTTGCGGGTAGCCGAATTTAGCTCGGTAGCCTGGGGAGACTATGATAACGACGGAGATTTGGACATTTTGCTAACTGGCAACTCTTATTCGCCTTCAGGCTCTGTCGCCAAAGTATACCGAAATGATGGAGGAAGTTTTGTTGATGTGTCCGCCCCGCTTACTGGCGTTGCCCGTGGCTCAGTAGCTTGGGGAGATTATGACAATGACGGCGATTTGGACATTTTATTGTCTGGCGACACCGGCACAAACTACATCTCCAAAATCTATAGAAATAACATTGGAACGGCGAACGCCGCTCCTTCAGCGCCCACTGGCCTGGCAGCGACGGTGACGGAGAACTCAGTCACCTTGACTTGGAACAAGTCGAGCGACAGCAAAACTGCCCAAAATGCTTTGACCTACAATTTGCGAATAGGAACATCTGCCGGTGGCGTTCAGAAGCTATCGCCGATGGCGAATGCGACAACCGGGTACCGTAAAGCTCCAAAGCTGGGGAATGCAGGGCATAAAAACGCCTGGACGATAAAGAATTTATCGAATGGCACGTACTATTGGAGCATACAGGCAATTGACAATGCTTTTGCGGGATCTACTTTTGCGCCGGAACAGACCTTTGTTATTCAACCTCCTTCTGTAAGCATCCAGGTGACTGTGCAGACGAACCCATCTGGCCGCTCATTTACAGTTGATGGAGCGACCTACACTGCAGTACAGACATTTACCTGGGCATCCGGTTCTACTCATACAATCGGTACGACCAACCCACAAAGTGGAGGCGCTGGAACACAATATGTGTGGAGCAATTGGAGCGATGGTGGCGGTATTTCACACACCGTTTCTCCCACCAGCAATACAACGTATACGGCAAGCTTCGTCACGCAGCACTACTTGACAATGAGCGCTGGAGCAGGTGGCGCAATTAGTCCATCGAGTAACTGGTATAACAGCGGCCAAAGGGTGACGATTATGGCGACGCCGAACAACGGGTATAGCTTCAATGGTTGGAGCGGAAGCGGGACAGGATCGTACACGGGGAGCAGCAATCCGGCAACAGTAACGATGAATGGGGCGATAACTGAGATGGCGAACTTTGTGATTGTTACCAGACCGGTTGCGTGCGTCTCGGCTGCAAGCTACAGCGCATTAGGGATTGCTACCGAGGCGATTGTCGCTGCATTCGGCTCTTCCCTTGCTACTGCCACACTTGCGGCTTCAACGAATCCGCTCCCGACAACGCTGGCTGGAACCACAGTTAGAGTCAAAGACGGCATAGGGGCCGAGCGCCTTGCTCCTCTATTCTTAGTCTCGCCTGCACAGATTAACTTCCAGGTCCCGCCAGGAACGGCTTCTGGAACTGCTATCGTTACCATCACCAGTGGGGATGGCTCTGTTTCCAGCGGGACAGCGCAGATTGCGTCGGTAGCCCCTGGGCTGTTTTCGGCTAATGCGAATGGCCAGGGTGTGGCAGCAGCCGTAGTATTGCGGGTCAAGGCTGATGGCTCTCAGGTCTACGAGCCGGTGACTCGATTTGATCCGGCGCAAAACAGATTTGTCGCGGCGCCAATTGATCTCGGCCCACCTACAGATCAAGTCTTTCTGATCTTGTACGGCGCCGGGATTAGACACCGTAGCTCAATGTCATCAGTGGCTTCCAAAATCGGAGGCGTGGACGCACAAGCCCTGTTTGCCGGAGCGCAAGGCGGGTTCGTCGGGCTTGATCAGGTCAATCTGCGTGTGCCTCGCAGCTTGATCGGCCGTGGCGAGGTAGACATTGTGTTGACGGTAGACGGCAAAGTCGCCAATACAGTCAAAGCCAGCATCAAGTAGTCCGAAGCCGCAGGCAACTACAGCGGCCACATTTACTCAACAAGGAGAATCGCTATGAACAAAATATACATAAGATTGACTTCCCTGCTCCTGGTTCTGGTTTTGAGTGGGGCGAGCCTGACTTCGCTCGCGCAAGGCGACAAAAAAACGAGCGAAGAAACGCTGACCAATGAAACAATCATCACCCTGACCAAAGCCGGCCTAAGCCCCTTAATCATCATCAGCAAGATCCGGTCGTCGAATACCAGGTTCGATGTCTCAACCACCGAACTGCTCCGCTTGAAGCGAGAGAACGTCGCCGATGCGGTGATTGACGCGATGATCCAAGCCGCGCAAGCCGGATCGGCCAATGCGACGCCATCGAGCGATAATGCGCCTAAAGCCGATCCCCACGATCCGTTATCGCCACATGATGCCGGCATCTATCTGCTGAAAGGTGAGACTGTACGGCGACGGATGACGCAACTCGATCCTTCCGTCTATACGCAATCCAAATCCGGCGGCATGTTCAAATCGGCCATGACTTATGGCATCGCCAAAGTGCAATCCAAAGCAGTCCTTGCCGGTGAAAGCGCCAAGCTGCAGATCGAGGACTCCCAACCTGTCTTCTATTTCTACTTTGAGGTGAAGAATTCCGGCTTGAGCAATGCCGGGAACGCCTGGTTTTCATCGGCCACCAGTCCGAATGAGTTTGTTCTGCTCAAGCTGGAGACCAAGAAGAACAGCCGAGAAGTCGTCGTCGGTCAATTCAGCGCCTTCGGCGCTCAAGGCGGAGCGCTGGATAAATACGTCCAGCTCTTCGACTATGAAAAACTTGCGCCTGGGGTGTTTAAAGTCACGCCCAAGGGCAAGCTGGCTGATGGCGAATACTGCTTCTTCTACGGCGGCGCTACGCCATTGCCGACTTATGGATATGGCGTGGTTGGCGGCCCGAAAGTGTTTGATTTCGGGATCAAGGTCTCAAGGTTGCAATAAGGGAGCCCGATTATGGAACAAGGAAGAAGCGGAACGAGCGCGTATGTCCTGTTAATGATGGGTTGCGCGCTCTTCGGGGTTGGGGTGGGAATCTCATTCACTCTCATTGGCGCTTGCTTTGGAATACCTATGGCGTTGGTATCTATTCCAATGATCATTGTTGGCGCCGCGAGGTATTCACGCGCCCGCGCGGCGCGGATAGATGCCACCATCTCTCACGCGGTGTCACAGGGAATAGCAAGAGAAATGCGCCCGCTGGCGAGCCAGGAACAGCTCTGCCTACCTTGCAACCTGGTTTTCTCTGCTGATTCGATGTTTTGTTCTTCCTGCGGCGCCAGACTTGAGAGAAGAGCATAACGCCAATTCCTGACGGTTGAACTTCTCCCGTGTGATGATTGACAATGCCTGCTCACAAACCAACATCATACGGGAGCCGAGTCAATGAAAAGTCATCTCGACGCCATCCTCCAACGCGAGCAGGCGCTCTATCTGGAAACTATATTGCCGCCGCGCGACGGACTCCTCGCGGAGATGGAGGCTTACTCCGCCGCGCACGACATCGCCAGCTCCGATCCTGAAGTCGCATTGTTCCTGGCCATCACTGCGCAAGCCATCAACGCCAACCGCGCGCTCGAAATCGGCACAGCCATCGGTTATGGCGCGATCACGCTCGCCCGCGCGATGGGCGAAGGCAGCCTGGTCACGACGATTGATCCGAGCGCGGAACGGCTGCAAATTGCCCGCGAATTCATCCGCCGCGCCGGAGTCGAATCGCGCGTCGAATTCGTGCAAGCCGAAGCTCTCAGTGCTCTGCCACAACTTGGCGGCCCGTTCGATCTGGCTTACATTGACGCGGTGAAAGAAGAGTATGGCGATTACCTTGATCTGATCCTGCCGCGGATGCGGCGAGGCGGGGTGATTCTGGCTGACAACGTGTTGTGGAAGGGCCAGGTCGCCACGGGCCGCTTGCTTTCGCCCGATCAGCAGGCTTCGACCGAAGCTTTGATTGAATTCAACCGGCGCTTTACTTCACATCCTGAACTGCGCGGTCTGGTTTTGCCTTTCGGAGATGGGCTGGCTTATGGAATCAAGCTCTAACCCGCAACCTGAAGTCTCGCTCGAAAACATCCGCGCCGCGCGCGAGGTCGTTGATCGCACGCTGAAACCGACGCCGCTGATGGAGTACCCGCTGCTCAACGCTGAGATCGGCGCGCGTCTGTTCCTCAAACACGAAAACCATCAAGCCACCGGCGCGTTCAAGATCCGCGGCGGATTGAACTTCATGCATCACTTCGCCGCCGCACGCACGCACGACGGCGTGATCACGGCGACGCGCGGCAACCACGGACAGTCGGTCGCGTTGGCCGCGCAAATTTATTCGATCCCCGCCACCATCGTCGTTCCCTTCGGCAACAATCCTGAAAAGAACGCGGCGATGCTCTCCTTCGGCGCGCGGCTGGTCGAATACGGGCGCGATTTCGACGAAGCCCGCGAAGAAGTCGAGCGGTTGTCGAAAGCCGAGAACCTGCGCTACATCCATTCGGCCAACGAGCCGCATTTGATCAACGGCGTCGGCGCTTATGCGATTGAGATCATTGAATCAATGCGGGAGCGCGGCGAAAAGATTGACGCTGTCTTTGTGCCAATCGGCCTGGGTAGCGGCATCTGTGGTGTGATCACGGCCTTCCGCGCGCTGTCGCCCGAAACGAAAATCATCGGCGTGCAGGCCGAAGGCGCGCCGAGCGTTTATCTTTCGTGGCGCGAAGGCCGGATCGTCGAAACCAAAGACGCGCACACGTTCGCCGACGGCGTGGCCACGCGCGTCCCGGCGGCGCTGACCTTCGACATCATCCGCGAAGGCATTGATGAGATCACGCTGGTCAGCGATAGCGAGATAATTCGCGCCATTCGACTGCTCTGGCGAACGACGCATAATTTGGTTGAGGGCGCGGGAGCGGCGGCGACGGCGGCGACTTTCAAAATGCGCGAACGGTTGGCGGGCCAGAATGTGGTCAATGTTTTGACCGGCGCGAATCTCGACACAGGATCAATCGCCAGAATTTTCAACTGAGGAGGAAGACATGGCATTACCTCAATCAAAGATTTTCTACACGGTCGAAGAATATCTGGCGTTCGAGCGCCAAGCGGATGAGCGCCACGAATATATTGATGGGTACCTTTACAAGATGGCGGGAGAGAGCGACGAGCACTTGGCAATTTGCCTCAACATCGGGGCGGAGTTGCGCAATCAATTAAGGAGGTCTGCCTGCAAGGCGCGCACGCAAAATATGAAAGTCCGAAGCGGGCCGACGCCGATGTTCAAGCGATCCCCCAGGAATTTCTTTTCCTATCCGGATGTCCTGGTCTATTGCGGCGCCCCGGTGTTTCACGATGAGCACCGCGACGTGCTGCTTAACCCCAAAGTCATCATTGAGATCCTCTCGGCTTCAACCGAAGCTTTCGACCGCGGTGAAAAATTCATCCGCTACCGTACTTATAATGACACGCTGACCGACTATCTACTTGTATCGCAAAAGGACGCTTTCATCGAGCATTTTACGCGGCAATCTGATGGAAACTGGCTTCTCTCGGCTACGCTCGGTCTGGAATCGAGCCTTTACATAACCTCGATTGATTGCCGGTTGGACTTCTCCGAGGTCTACGATGGCGTTCAATTCTCAAAGAAAGACTCTGAGAAAGGTGAAGAAATTGAACCCGATCAATCCGAACAGGAATAACCATCCTTATGCTGACTTTTAACGACATCCTTCAAGCCCGCGAGCGATTGCGCGGCGTCGCCCATCGCACGCCCGTTCTCACTTCAAAACAGTTCGACGAACAAACCGGCTGCCGGGCTTTCTTCAAAGCCGAAAACCTGCAGCGCGTCGGCGCGTTCAAATTCCGCGGCGCTTACAACAAGCTCGCTTCGCTGGATGAAGCCGAGCGCAGACGCGGCGTGCTGGCTTATTCTTCCGGCAATCACGCGCAGGCGACGGCGCTGGCGGCGAAATTGTTCGGCGTGCCAGCGGTGATCGTGATGCCGATGGATGCGCCGCAGATCAAAGTCGCGGCGACTCGCGCTTACGGCGCTGAAGTGATCTTCTACGACCGCTACTCGCAGAACCGCGAAGAGACGGGCGAGCGCGTCTGCCGCGAGCGCGGGTTGACGCTCGTTCCGCCATTCGACGATTACGCGATTATGGCTGGGCAAGGAACCGCCGCGATCGAATTGCTCGAAGACGTTCCCGACCTCGATCTCCTGCTGGTTCCGGCCAGCGGCAGCGGATTGCTCGCGGGTTGCGCGGTGGCGGCCAAACATCTGCGCCCGCAGATCCGCCTCTTCGGCGTCGAACCCGAAGCTGGCAACGACACCTGGCAATCGTTCCGCACGGGCGAGCGCGTCGAAATACCTGTTCCCAAAACGATCGCCGATGGTTTGCAGGTCACTGCTCCGGGCAAACTGACTTTCCCTATCGTCCGCGAACTCGTCGAAGACATCCTGCTGGTCAGCGATCAGGAGTTGATCTCGACCATTCGCTTCATACTCGAACGGATGAAGGTTCTGGTCGAGCCTTCGGGAGCAGCGGGAGCGGCGGCGGTCTTTCATCACAAGTTCGATTTCGCCGGCAAACGCGCCGGCGTTCTGCTTTCGGGCGGCAATGTGGATTTGGCCAGGCTCGGCGATTACCTCAAGGCCTGAGCGGAGAAGACGAACGCTTCAGCAGAAAAACGGCGGGCAGAAAAATGACGTTTTCAGCGCCATTTTTCTGCCCGCTATTTTTCTGCTTCCCGTGATCAGTTGCAGCTTGTGAAATCAATCGGGCTGGTCGGACGGTGGCAAACATTGGCTATGCGGTCGCCGTTCAACCCGTTGAGCAGCTTGGTGAGCACGCAGGCGTCGCGGCTGCTGACGCTGCCCTTGACCGCCGAGTTGAGGTAATTCAGCAGGTCGCCGAGCTTCGTCTCGGGGGTGAACGTCACCGCGCCGTTGTTGACCGTCACCGGATTGAAGTTCAGGCCGTAGCACCTCAACGCCGATTGCAGCGCCGAGAAGATCTGGGCCGAGCCTAAACCACAAGCGCTGGCGCTGAGGAGGTTCAATTGCGCTGCCACGTGTTCACGAATCAGCGCGCCGAAGCTCCCATCCAACGCCAGCTTCACTCGCGGATCGGTCGAGGGAATCGGGGCGCCGAAATTGACTCCGTCAACCTGCACCGAGCCTTTCGGGATCTCGTTGGTCCCCCAGAAGAGCGAGAAGTACCTGGCCGAACGGAAGCAGATCGTAATGTGGCAATCACCAGGCGGCGGACACTGATTGACTGTCAGCGTGGCGGCGGCGGAAGTAACCGCGCCGCAAGTTCCCGTCACCACCACATCGTAACTGCCCGCGTCGCCCGCCGTCGCCGAAGCGATCATGAACATGCTCAAGGTTGCGCCCGCGATGTTCACGCCGTTCTTCCGCCACTGGTAGGTCAGGTTCGCGCCCGTAGCCGTGACAGTGAACGCCACTGAAGTCCCCGCGCATACAGTCTGGTTGGCGGGCTGCGTCGTAATCGCTGTGGCCGGATTGACCGTCAGCGTCGCTACGGCTGAAGTCACAGCGCCGCAAGTTCCGCTCACCACCACATCGTAACTGCCAGCGTTGCCCACGGTCGCCGGAGCGATCGTGAAACTGCTGCCGGTTGCGCCCGCGATGTTCACGCCGTTCCTGCGCCATTGATAGGCCAGGTTCGCGCCCGTCGCCGCGACGGTGAAAGTCGCGGACTGGCCGGCGCAGACCGTTTGATTCGCAGGTTGTGTCGTGATCGCAGTTGCGGGGTTGATCGTCAACGTCGCCGCGGCTGAAGTCACAGTTCCACAAGTGCCCATCACCACCACATCATAACTGCCGGCGTCACCGGCGGCGACGGATGCGATCGTGAAGCTGCTGCCGGTGGCCCCGGCGATGCTCACGCCGTTCTTCCGCCACTGGTAGGTCAAACCAGCGCCGGTCGCGGCTACGGTGAAGGTCGCCGATTGGCCAGCGCAGACCGTTTGGTTCGCGGGCTGCGTGGTAATCATCGTGGCCGGATTGACTGTCAGCGTGGCCGTGTTCGACGTGACCGCGCCACACGTTCCGGTGACGACGACATCGTAACTGCCGGCGTCGCCAGCCGCTGTCGAAGCGATCGTGAAGCTGCTCGACGTTGCGCCTGCGATGTTCACCCCGTTCCTGCGCCACTGATAAGTCAGGTTCGCGCCGGTCGCGGTGACTACGAAGGTCGCGGACTGGCCGGCGCAGACCGTTTGATTCGCAGGTTGTGTCGTAATCACTGTCGCCGGATTGACCGTCAGCGTCGCCGCGGCTGAAGTCACGGTTCCGCAGGCGCCCGTCACGATCACGTCATAACTGCCCGCATCACCAGCCGCCGTCGAAGCAATAGTGAAACTGCTCCCGGTCGCGTTAGCGATGTTCACGCCGTTCCTGCGCCACTGGTAGGTCAAACTCGCGCCCGTCGCCACAACTGAGAATGTCGCCGATTGACCGGCGCAGACTGTCTGGTTGGCAGGCTGTGTCGTGATCACGGTCGCAGGATTGACTGTCAGCGTCGCAGCGGCTGAAGTCACAGCGCCGCACGTTCCGGTGACCACCACGTCGTAGCTGCCGGCGTCGCCAGCGGCTGCGGCAGCGATGGTGAAGCTGCTGCCGGTCGCCCCGGCAATGTTCACGCCGCCCTTGCGCCACTGATAAGTCAGGTTTGCGCCAGTGGCCACAACGCTGAACGTCGCCGGTTGACCGGCGCACACAGTCTGGTTGGCAGGCTGCGTCGTGATGGCGGTCGCCGGGTTGACCGTCAATGTAGCCGCGTTCGAGGTGACCGCGCCGCACGTTCCCGTGACCACAGCGTCGTAACTGCCAGCGTCGCCAGCAGCAGTGGCGGCGATGGTGAAGCTGTTGGATGTTGCTCCCGCAATGTTCACGCCATTTTTGCGCCACTGATAGGTCAGATTCGCGCCTGTCGCGGTGACGGTGAATGTCGCTGGTTGACCAGCGCATACCGTTTGGTTGGCAGGTTGTGCTGTGATCGCGGTCGCAGGGTTGACCGTCAACGTTGCGGCGTTCGATGTGACTGTGCCACATGCGCCCGTCACCACCACATCGTAACTGCCGGCATCGCCAGCCGCCGTCGCAGCAATCGTGAAGCTGGCGCCGGTTGCGCCCGCGATGTTCACGCCGTTCTTCCGCCATTGATAGGTCAGGTTCGCGCCGGTGGCTACGACGGTGAATGTCGCCGGTTGACCCACGCACACAGTCTGGCTGACAGGCTGTGTGGTGATCGCCGTGGCCGGATTGACTGTCAGCGTGGCGGCATTGGATGTCACAGTGCCGCAGACATTCGTGATCACCACATCGTAACTACCCGCGTCTCCGGCGACCACCGAGGAGATGGTGAAGCTGGCCGAAGTCGCGCCCGCGATGTTCACGGCGCCCTTGCGCCATTGATACGTCAGGTTCGCGCCCGTCGCCACGACTGAGAACGTCGCTGATTGACCGGCGCACACCGTCTGGTTGGCGGGTTGAGTGGTGACGATCGGCGCCTGCGCGGCGCCGACGGTGACTTCGACGATGTTCGATTTGCCCCCGATGCCGAAGCCTTCAGCGCCCCAATCCGCGCCGTTGCGGATGATGGTTCCGACCGGTGTGTTGGCGTTGACCGTCACTCTGAAGGCCACGGTCGTGCTCTCGCCCGGAGCCAGTGTGCCGCCACGATCAGCGGCTGCGCCAGTTCCGGTGAAGATGTTGATCTGGCCGTTGACGAATCCGTTCGGGAAATAATCAACCTGATCATCGCCGCGCGCGTCGGTCTTCGCTCCGGCGTTCGGTCCCGCCGTGATGCGCGTGCTGTTGGCCACGTAAGTCACGTTCGCGGGGATGTATTCGGCGATGAACGTGCCTCCGACCGGCGTCGTCCCTGCGTTGCGCAACGTCAACGTGTATTCGATAGTCTGGCCCGCGCACAGAGCTTGGCCGTTGATGTCATTGCCGTTCAAATCTCTGACGGCTTTGACCAACGTCAAGTTCGGGGCGTTCGGATCGGGACGGACGCGATCAATCGTCCGATTGAACAGCGTCGGTTCGACATTCGAGGTCGCCTGGATCACCGTGTCGTAATCGGTGTTGACCATCAACCCGACCGGCAGATCAATGCGAACGTCCACATTGCGATCCTCGCCCGGATTGATGTCCGACAGGAAGGTCGCGCTGCCGCCGCCATTCAAACTGACGAACGTCGCGCCGCTGTCAACCGAAACTCGGACGCTGAACCCAGCCGGAATGGTCGGCGCAGTGATGATGAATCTGCCAGGAATTGTCCCCGCGTTCCTGACAGTGTTGATGAAGCGCACTGTGCCGGTGACGGTTGTCACTCCGCCGGAAATATTCAGGTTGACCTTGCTGAGGGTGAAATCGTCGTTGTTGTTCGTCGGGCCAACCGCCGCCGGTTGCCCGAAAGGCCCGATCAGCGGCAAAGCCACGTTGGGAATAACCGTGACCTGGACGATGTTCGATTTGCCGCCGATGCCGAAGTCTTCAGCTCCCCAATCGGCGCCGTTGGGGATCACCGTTCCCCGCGCGGCGTTGGCGTTGATCGTCACCCTGAACGCGACGGTCGTGCTTTCGCCCGGAGCCAGCGTGCCACCGCGCAGCGCCGTCGCGCCCGTGCCTGTGGTGATGTTGATCTGGCCGTTGGCGGACGCCGTCGGGAAGAAATCAACCTGGTCATCACCGCGCGCATCGGTCTTCGCTCCGGCGTTCGGCCCTGCGGTGATGCGCGTGCTGTTGGCGACGTAGGTGATATTCGCCGGCAGGTATTCGGCGATGAAAGTGTTGTTGACCGGCGTAGTTCCGGCGTTGCGCAGTGTCAGCGTATATTCGATGGTCTGGCCCGGCTGCACCGTGCCGCCAGCAATGTCATTGCCATTCAAATCCCTGACGGCTTTGACCAGCGTCAGGTTCGGCGGATTCGGATCAACCCTGACTATGTCAATCGTCCGATTGAAGAGAGTCGGATCGCCATCCACCGTCACCTGAAGGATCGTGGCGTAATCGGTGTTAGCCATCAATCCGACCGGCAGATCAATGCGAACGTCCAGGTTGCGCTCCTCGCCCGGATTGAGGTCCGACGGGAAGGCCACTGTGGCGCCGCCGTTCAAGCTGACGAACGTCGCGCCACTGTCAACCGAGACTCTGACGCCAAACCCTGCTGGAATGGTCGGCGCAGTGACGATGAACCGGCCGGGGATTGTGCCGGAGTTTCTGACGGTGTTGATGAATCGCACCGTGCCAGGAATCGTGGTCACTCCGCTCGATGTAGTCAGATTGACGCGGCTACGGGTGAAATCGTCGTTGTTGTCCGTCGGACCGACCGCCGCCGGTTGACCGAAAGGTCCGATCAGCGGCGAAGCCACGTTGGGATTGACCGTGACCCGGACGATGTTCGATTTGCCCCCGATGCCGAAGTCTTCGGCGCCCCAATCCGCGCCGTTGGGAATCACAGTTCCCCGCGGAGCGCTCCCGTTGATCGTCACTCTGAACGCAACGGTCGTGCTTTCGCCCGGAGCCAATGTGCCACCGCGCAGGGACGTCGCGCCTGTGCCCGTGGTGATGTTGATCTGCCCGCTCACAGAAGCGGTCGGGAAGAAATCAACCTGGTCATCACCACGCGCGTCGGTCTTCGGTCCGGCGTTCGGCCCTGAAGTTATCCGCGTGCTGTTTGCAACATAGGTCACGTTCAGCGGCAGATATTCGGCGATGAATGTGTTGTTGACCGGCGTCGCGCCCGCGTTGCGCAGTGTCAGCGTGTATTCGATGGTCTGGCCCGGCTGCACCGTGCCGCCAGCGATGTCAGCGCCGTTCAAATCCCTGACGGCTTTGACCAGCGTCAGGTTCGGCGGATTCGGATCAACTCTGACTATGTCAATCGTCCGATTGAATGACGTTGAATTGTTGTCCAACGTCACCTGAATCACCGTGGCGTAATCGGTGTTGGCCATCAACCCGACGGGCAGCTCAATGCGAACGTCCAGGTTGCGCTCCTCGCCCGGATTGATGTTCGACGGGAAGGCCGCCGCGCCTCCGCTGTTCAAAGTGACAAACGTCGCGCCACTGTCAGCGGAGACTCTGACGCCGAAGCCCGCCGGAATAGTCGGCGCAGTGACGATGAACCGGCCGGGGATTGTGCCGGAGTTCCTGACGGTGTTGATGAACCGCACCGTGCCGGGAATCGTGGTCACTCCGCTCGAAGTGGTCAGGTTGATTCGGCTACGGGTGAAATCGTCGTTGTTGTCCGTCGGGCCGACCGCCGCCGGTTGCCCGAAAGGTCCGATCAGCGGCAAAGCCGCATCGGGATTGACCGTGACCTGGACGATGTTTGATTTGCCGCCGACGGCGAAATCTTCCGCGCCCCAATCGGCGCCGTTGCGAATCACGGTTCCCCGCTGAGCGTTGGCGTTGATCGTCACCCTGAACGCGACGGTCGTGCTCTCGCCCGGAGCCAGCGTGCCGCCCTGATCGGCGGCGGCGCCCGTTCCGGTGAAGATGTTGATCTGGCCGTTCGCCGACGCCGTCGGGAAGAAATCTACCTGATCGTCGCCGCGCGCATCCGTCTTCGCTCCGACATTCGGTCCAGCCGTGATCCGCGTGCTGTTGGCGACGTAGGTCACGTTCGGTGGCAGGTATTCGGCGATGAAGGTCCTGGTCACCGGCGCGGTCGATTGATTGCGCAGCGTCAGTGTGTATTCGATGGTCTGGCCCGGCTGCACCGTGCCGCCGGCAATGTCATTGCCGTTCAAATCCCTGACCGCTTTGACCAGCGCCAGGTTCGGTGGATTTGGATCGGGACGAATTCGATCAATCGTCCGATTGAACTTGGTTGGATCGGCGTCCCACGCCACCTGAATCACCGTGTCGTAATCGGTGTTGACCATCAAGCCAACGGGCAGATCGATGCGAATGTCCAGGTTGCGCTCTTCGTTCGGATTGACGTCGGTCGGCGTCGTAGCCGTGGCCCCGCCGTTCAAGCTGACGAATGTCGCGCCGCTGTCTACTGAAACTCTGACGCTGAAACCCGCCGGAATGGCCGGCGCGCTGACAACGAATTTGCCCGGGATCGCGCCGGAGTTTCTGATCGTGTTGATGAACCGCACATTGCCGGTTTCGGTTGTCAGTCCACCGGAAGTGTTGAGATTTACTCTGAGCCGCGTGAAATCGTCGTTGTTATTGATTGGGCCAACCGCCGCCGGTTGACCGAAAGGTCCGACCAGCGGCTCCGCAAAGCTCACCGCCGTCGTGGTGAGATTGGAAGTGGCGATCGGATAGATGTCGTTGGCGCCGGCGTTGGCGCCGTTGGAGACGATCACTCCCTGGTTGAGACCTGTGTTGACCCGCACACGGAAAGTGGCCGTCGTCGTCTCTCCGCGCGCAAGCGTCCCGCCGAGCAGCCGGCCGCCAATGTCGTGCCCGCCCGCGCCCGCGCCCACGGCGATGTTGATCTGGCCGTTCGCGCTGACCGTCGGGAAATAATCAACCTGATCGTTGTCAATCGCGTCCGTCTTCGCTCCAATGTTCGGGCCGGCGGTGATCTGCACGCTGTTGGCCTGATAGGTGACGCCCACCGGAATGAATTCGGCGATGAAAGATCTGTTGGCCGGACCGGCCAGCAGGTTGGTCATCGTCAATTTGTATTCGAGGATGTCACCTGGCAGTGTGAGTCCGCCGTTCACATCGGTCACGCTCTTTTCCAGCTTGATCACGGGGTTGACCGTGCTCACGACGATATTCGAGCTACCTGCCGGATAAATCTGATCGCCGCCCCAGTTGGCGCCATTGACGATCTGTGTGCCGTCGCTCAAGCCAGCGTTGACTCGAACGCGGAGAACGACCGTGTTGCTTTCGCCAGGAGCCAGCGCGCCGCCGCGCAATCCGCTCGCGTCGTGCCCGCCCGCGCCTGTGCCCGTGGCGATGTTGATTTGGACGACCCGGCCTCCGACCGCGAAAGCGTCAACCTGATCGTCGTCTATCGCGTCGGTCTTCGTCCCCGTATTTGCGCCAGCGGTGATCCGCACGCTGTTGCTTTCATAAGTTGTGTTGACGGGGATGAATTCGGCGATGAAGGATTGGCTGACCGGACGGCTCGACTGGTTGCTCAGCGTCAGCGTGTATTCGAGGATGTCTCCGGGCGCCACGACGCCGCCGTTCAAATCGGCCACGCTCTTGACCAGATTGAGTTGAGGCGGCTGACTGGCCTCATCGGTTTGCTCGAACAGACTGGCGCCGAACGGGGAGAAAGCCGCCTGCGCCCACTCCGTCCGCTCGTTCGAATCGGGAACCTCGGCCAGTTTTGTCTTTTCAAACTCCGATCCGTTCCAATGCGCGCGCCAGAGCGTGGGCCGGCAATTGCAGGCTTCGCCCCCGCCTTGCGTGATCAAAAAGTCGCCAGCCATCTTCTCGCCTTGGGCGAAGTTCGCCGCCGCCGCGCCCCAGATCGTCCTCTGGTTCGAGGTCTGACCATCGCTGGCGGTTTGCCGTTCAATGGCGACGCCGAAGAAATTTTCGTTTTCAGGAATGATGAGGATGTTGTTTGTCTGACGAAGGCCGAGATCGAAAGATTCAACGCTGCCATCGGCGCCAATGGCGTAAACCAGACTCCGACCTCCAATGGCCAGTATCTTCCCTGCCAGCGATCCGTATCTGGCCGGATCGTTCGGCGCAATCGTCACCGACTCGAATGGGACCGGCGCTTCTTCTCCGGCGCCCAAACGCGCAGTGATCATCGGCGTTACGCGCTCGACGGCGCCCTCGGCGTCAATCCGCCACACGCCACCGCTGGTCGTCACCGCGATCAGGTTTCCGTTGAAAAGATCGGAATGATCAAAGAAAAGGCTGCGCACCTGACCGGGCTCTCCCGGCAGCGTGACCCAGGGGTTCTGCGCTCGCGATCCGTCAGTCGAGATGCGGGTGATCGCTCCCGGCGCATCCGCGCCCACGAAGGTTTCACCAGCAACGAATCCGTTTTTGCTCGCGCGCGCCGAAGCCAGTTTGCCCTGATAACTGCCGATCAGAGAGAACGGAATCCGCGTCCCGTCGTTCGCCATCAGCTCAGCGCGCCCATCCGCCGCGAGCAGCAACGAACCGGTCGGCTGATGGTGGGCGACGCCCGCCGAGCCTTCCGCGTCAGCGGCGATCCGGGTCAATTGAATTTGTTCTCCCGGTTGTTCCTGCGCTGTGACGGCGAAGTATTGGCGCGCCAGGAAGGCTGTCGCCAACAAGGCCAGCGCCAAGCCGAACGCGATCAGTTTGGGTGAGGTAAACAGGTTGTGTTTGCTCAAACGGCGAGCGAGCGTAAGTCTTTGTGGCATTCTCATCATTCCTCCTAATAGTGGCCGGCGAACTGGGTGGTAAACAGCTAAAGACACCACAGACCATTTCGAGCAGGGACGGATGGCCCTTCTTCTACCTGCTAAATCGGGATATAGGATTGGCGGGGTCGGCGTCGCGACTTCTTGACTGCGACGTGGGTTTTTTTTGGGTAATCATCAACGCCTTGCGACCATTCACGGAAACGCCGGACACAGTCCCGGGGATTTAATGGGACTGCGCGGAGGGGATCAACCGCTGGGTGAAGACCAACGGCTCGTCTCCGATGAGCTATCAGGTTGGCGCAACGATTTCCAGTGCAACTTGACCGGCGGGTAATTTACCCCAATTCATCGTGCGATGGTACTTTTTTTCGGGATTAATTTGCGGAATGGAGAATTATTCCAGCCTGCGGTAGGTCTGCGGATCGGCGCGCAAATAGAGCTGATCGCCATTGCGCGTCACCTGACCGGTGACTTCGACAGGCTCAGCGACGAAATCTAATATTTCCTGCTTCACGGGCTGCCCTCTTTCCGACAGCAGCCACAACGCAACGCTTTTGCCTTCGGCGTCGCGCGCGACCAGCAGTGGTGGAATGCCTCCGCGAATGCAAAGCGACGCGCATTCGCGGTGCGGTTTCGTATGGCCGGGATTCATCACGCCCAAGTAACATTTGCTGTCAACGATCTCGCCAACGACCGTGTGCTCGCCGAGATTCTCCACAGGTCTGTTCATCGCCCTGGCGCCTGATCCGGTCATCCTGATCGAATCAGGCGTGACCTCGATCATCGCGTCGCCATCACGCTGAATCAACGTCCCCCGCAACTTCACGTATCTCCCATCGAATCCTTCGACGATTGAATCAGCGCCGTGTTTGCCTTCGGCGACCAGCGCGTAGGACGCAAAGACCGGCAAAGTCCCCGCTTCCCCGCTCTTCCGCGTGATCAAAGCCGGATAGGGATATTCGTTGATCACGCCCTCGAATTCGCTCGCGTTTCCGAAATCGAAGAAGCTCGCCGCGAAACGGCTCTGGCCCAAGACGAGCAGGATGGCAATGACGACGGCGGCGATGGCGAGCGCGATCACAGCCTTCCGCGTGTGGCTGGCGATGCCTGCTGGCGCTTTCGGCAAATAGCCGACGTAAAACTCCTCGCGTTCGTTTGTGTTCATAAACTCAATTCCCTAACTCACTGGCGCAGGCTCGACGCGTTCACCAGGCTTATTTGGACGCGGATCAACCAGCACTCGACCATTGGCGACCCGGATGTTGAACGTCGGAACTTTTTCGGTGAACGGCGGAGGCGACGCGCCCGATTCGGGCAGGTACTGATAACCGTGCCAGGGACAGGTCACGCAACCGTCAATGATCTGCCCCTCGCCGAGCGGCCCGTTCTGATGCTGGCAGACGTTCGAGATGGCGGAGATCTTTCCGTCATACTTGAACACCGCCACGCGTTCGCCAGCAAGCGTCGCAATACAGGCGCGCTTTTCCGGGATTTCATCAACGCCGCAAACGTCCACGTAATCATCCGCAGCTTCCGCTCTGACCTCTTCGTCCAGCCGCTGCTCCCGATAACCCGCAACCAGATGCAGTCCGAACACGATCGCCATTCCCAGGCCCAGCAACGCGGCGAGGATCGGGTTGGTTTCGGCCTGTAAAACGCCGAGCAGGACGTGCGCGACAATCAGCGCGTAGGCGACGTAAACGAGCATATGCAGCCGCTTCCACACCGGCGCGGCCAGATTCGCCAGCCAGAAATCGTGGCTGGTCGCAGCCATCAGGAACAAAATGATCAAAGCGAACAATCCGAGCGGCTGGAACGGGAAGTTCGACAGGCTCGCGTATCGCGTGTTGCTCACAAAGACGCTGACCAGCGGGTTCAGTTCGCCCAGCGCGTGGAATTGAAAGATGGAGAAACCGCCGTGAGCCAGCGCCGCCAGAAACATCGTCACGCCCAGATGCCGCCGGTTGTAAAGCAGCGGCAGGAACTGTGGCGAAAGCCTGCACAAAGGCCCGATGATCAAAACCACGTGCAGCATCAGCAACGCGAGCGTTCCGAAGCCGCGAATCAACAACGTTTCAATCGTCGCGTTCGAGTGAACGACGGAACCCAGGCCAACGAACAGCGCTAGGAACACGGTGATGCCCGCGACCATCACCAGGTCGTACACGCGCTTCTGCCGGTTCCACCCGATTGAAGTGTAAGTGTGGCTCATCGCTTTTCTCCTTCAACCCGGATCAACGCTTCGGGGATGTGCGGCGTCACTGGCGCCGGTTTACGCGCGACCAGCGATGCGATGAACAGCGCGATCAAGGTGACAGCCAGCAATGTGATCATCCAGCGATGGCGCACTCTGAGCAGACGAATCATCTCGATGCCTCCTTCGTTCGATCACGGTGTGGATTGCGATCCATCGGCGGCTGTGCGCCGCGCGCCCATCTCAACAACAGCATCGGCCACAGCGCGGTGACGCCCGGAATGATCAGCAAACGAAACGCCAGCGGCGCGCCTTTCGCCGACTCGTCAATTCGCCCAACTCCGGCGAAGACGAAGATGATCGCAAACGCCAACCCGATTGCGACATAAACCATTGCCAGGTTGACCAGCCATTCCACAATGAACATAACTTTTGCTCCGCTTGAACTGCTCCATCAAAACGCGCAACCACCTCGACAGACATCCAATTCGCTCTATCCGCTGAGGCCGCTGAATTATTCCGCCATAACTTGCCTTGCAGAAAGATAAAAATCAACATTCTGGCTCCGTAGGAGCCGAATGTTTATAGCTTTGGCGAGGCATATTCTCCAAGCTCCGTAGGAGCGACATCTGGCAGATGTCGCTCCTACGGAGCTTGGAGAAATATTCAGCCTCAATCTATAAACATCCCGCCCCTCCGGGGCTAAGAACGCTGACAGCCACTGAAATCAAAGATCGAGAAAGCGCAAAAATTTGGGTAAAGACAAGGCTGACGCCCCGGAGTATTTCTCGCGCAAAACCACTTGCACAGGTCGTTTTTTTGAAGAAAGAAACAGACGCGAAATCAACGAAATAAGCCGCCGTACACCTTACTCGTCAAGTTCCAGCCGGACAAAATCAACCAAGCTGAGTACCTCATCAACACTGTCAGCCAGCATCACGAACGACTGCGCGGTCCGAGCAGTGTCATCAAGCTCACACTCAAACCCGGCCGTGAGCTCAGCGCCACGCTCCACGACCTGCGCCAACTCGATGCCGTGATCGAGTGGGTCGAGCCTAACTTCATCGTCAATCGCGCGAGCATTCGTAGCGTTCGTAGTACCGGCTTCAGCCGGAAACTCTCTTC
>Ga0187892_10001283_pt1 | contig 58354 bp, 59 predicted proteins | sample MA1701073metaG_FD_139345 | JGI IMG/M metagenome (GOLD analysis project Ga0187892, IMG submission 139345) | Bio-ooze microbial communities from a basaltic lava cave in the Kipuka Kanohina Cave System on the Island of Hawaii, USA - MA170107-3 metaG ...
CTTCACGGCCAGCCTCCGAGCTTTTTTCTGCTTGGGCCACACGAGCCCGTTTCAGCAGAAACTGCAGCCCCGACACGGGTGACTGCGTCGCCCGGGGGCTGGCCTTCTCATCCCATCTGCGGCCGCGTGATGCTTCGTCAGGCCTCCTCGCCTGACGCCGCCTCGCTCGGCCTCGGGCCGACGCCGGGACTTCTTCACAAGCTCTCAGTCCTTCCACTCGTAGAAGCCGCGGCCGCTCTTCTTGCCGAGCTTGCGGTCGGCGACCATCTTGCGGAGGAGCTGCGGCGGCTTGAAGTGCGGCGCCTTGAGCGCCTCGGCCAGGTGGTCCGCGATCGCGAGCCGGACGTCGCAGCCGACCACGTCGGTAAGCCGCAGGGGCCCCATCGGGTGGCCGTAGCCGAATACCATCGCCTTGTCGATGTCGTCGGGCGAAGCGACGCCCTCCTCGACCATCCGGATCGCCTCCATCGCGATCGCGATCCCGAGGCGGGAGGACGCGAATCCGGGCCGGTCGCGGACGGTAATGACCTCTTTGCCCAGGCGCACGCCGAACGCGCGCGCCGCGGCGACCGTCGCGTCCGCGGTCTTCTCCCCCACCACAAGCTCGAGGAGCTTCATCAGCGGCACCGGGTTGAAGAAGTGCATCCCGATGATGCGCGCCGCCGCCGCGTTGCCCTCCGCGATCCTCGTGATCGGGAGCGACGACGTGTTGGTGGCGAGGATCGCGCCCTTGGCCGCCGCCTCCGCGACCTCGCGGAAGAGCTTCCGCTTGAGCTCGAGATCCTCCGGCACCGCCTCGACCACGAGATCCGCCCCCGAGACCGCCGCGCGCACCTCGAGGACCGTGCGCAGGCGCGCGAGCGCCGCGTCGCGCTCCGACGCCGCGATCTTCCCCTTCTCGACGCCCTTCGCGAGGAAGTCCGCGATCCGCTTCATCCCCTGAGCCGCGAGGTCCGCGGTGACGTCGTAGAGCCGCACGTCGCAGCCCGCCTGCGCGCACACCTGGGCGATCCCCGCTCCCATCGTCCCGGCGCCGAGCACGCTGACCGAACGGATCTCCATGCGCCCACCGTATCAGAGAGCCCTACAATCGCGGCCATGCCCGAGCTGCCGGACGTGAGCGTGTACGTCGAGTGCCTGAAGCCTCGCGTCGTCGGTCAGCCGCTCGAGCGCGCGCGCGTGAAGAGCGTCTTCCTGGTACGGACGGTCGAGCCTCCGCTCCAAGTCGCGCACGGTCGGCGCGTCGAGAACGTGGAGAGGCTCGGCAAGCGGGTGGTGCTCGCGCTCGAGGACGGACTCTTCCTCGTCTTCCACTTGATGATCGCGGGGCGGTTCCGCTGGGGGGCTTCGGGGGCAGGGATCCAGGGCAAGATCGGCCTCGCCGCGTTCGACTTCCCGACGGGCACGCTCCTCCTCACCGAGGCGGGCAGCCGCAAGCGCGCGTCCCTTCACGTCGTCCAAGGCCGCGACGCGCTCGATCGCCACGACCCGGGTGGCATCGACGTCTTCGCCGCGACGCCCGACGAGTTCCGCGCGGCGCTCACGCGAGAGAACCACACGCTCAAGCGCACGCTCACCGACCCGCGCGTCCTGTCCGGCATCGGCAACGCCTACTCCGACGAGATCCTCCACCGCGCGCGCCTGTCGCCGCTCGCGCTCACGTCGCGGCTTTCGGCCGAGGAGGCGACGCGCCTTCTCGGCGCGGCGAGGGCCACGCTCGCCAACTGGACCGCGCGCCTCCGCGCCGAGGCCGGCGACGGCTTCCCCGAGAAGGTGACCGCGTTCCGCGAGGGCATGGCTGTCCACGGGAAGTTCGGGAAGCCGTGCCCCGACTGCGGCTGCCCGGTCCAGAGGATCGTGTACGCCCAGAACGAAACGAACTACTGCGCGACCTGCCAGACCGGCGGGAAGCTCCTCGCCGACCGCGCCCTCTCCCGCCTGATGAAGGACGACTGGCCGCGAACGCTCGCCGAGTGGGAGGAGCTCTACAGCCGCGGCTGAGCAGAGCGGGGCTTGACGGCGCGGCAGGTGTAGGGGCAACCGTCGCGTGGACGACGAGACCCGGCGCGGTGCGCACAGGATCGCGCGCGCCTGCCTCGGCATGCGCGCACGGCTGCTCGGCCGCGCGGTCTCGGCGATCTACGACGTGGAGATGCGTCCCCTGGGACTCGACTGCGCGCAGCCGAACCTCCTGGTCGCGCTCGGGGCGACCGGGCCGGTCCCACGACCGAACGACGCTCGAGGCTCCAGGGAGCGCCGGACGCACGGCTGCGGCGGACAGGGGGACGCGGCTGGCGGTCCTCGCGGGCGACCGGCGGCTCCTGGGGGCCGTCCTCCGGGGCAAGGTCCGGTACCGGGGACGCTTGCGCCTTTCTTCGCGCGTCCGCAGGTGCTTCCCCGCCCAAAGCGGCTATGCTGTCCCCATGCTCGCGATCCGCCGCTCCGACGAGCGTGGACGGACGCTTCTCGACTGGCTCGACAGCCGTCATACCTTCTCGTTCGGCGAGTACAGCGACCCCGCGCACATGGGGTTCCGGTCGTTGCGCGTCATCAACGAGGACCGGGTGATGCCCGGGGGCGGGTTCCCGACGCACCCGCATCGCGACATGGAGATCCTCACCTACGTGCTCGACGGCGCGCTCGCCCACCGCGACAGCCTCGGACACTTCGCGGTCGCCCGCGCCGGCGAGCTCCAGCGGATGACCGCGGGCACGGGCGTCACGCACAGCGAGTACAACCACTCGGACGAGAAGCCGGTCCACTTCCTCCAGATCTGGATCCGGCCGGAGCACCACGGCCTCGCGCCCGGCTACGAGCAGCGCGCGCTCGACCGGAAAAACGGGTTCGCGCTCGCCGTTTCCCGCGACGGCCGCGAGGGCTCGCTCAAGATCCACCAGGACGCGGAGGTCCACGTCGCCGAGCTTGCCGCGGACGAGGAGGCCCTCTTCGCGCTCTCGCCCGACCGCCACGCGTGGGTCCAGGTCGCGCGCGGCGCCGCGGCGGTCAACGGCGAGGCGCTGACCGCCGGCGACGGCCTCGCGGCGAGCGGCGAGGAGCGGATCGCGATCCGCGCGACTTCGCCGGCAACTCTGTTGCTCTTCGATCTCGCCTGAAACGTCCATTGCGCAGGACGGCCCCCGCGGCCCCCTCGTTTCATGCCTTCCCCTATTGCGACCGCTCCGGCGAGCCCCGTAGAATCCCGCCCACGGAGGGAGGTTGTCGGATGCGGGCGGCGTGGGTTGCCGCGCTCAGTGCGCTTCTGTCTGGCTGCCAGATGGTCGGCACCGAGACGCAGTACGGCGTGGCCACCAACGACATGACGTTCGGCGAGCTGAACGTCGTTCTCGACGACGGGGGCGACTCCGCCCTCCAGGGCGTGCCGTTCCTCGTCGTGGGCCAGGGGACGCTGCCGCCGCAGTACGGGGACGACGTCTCCTACCAGCGGGTGTCGCTCGGCGAGAAGGTGCGGCTGCCGATCCGCCTCGCCAAGGGCAAGGTCGTCCTCTACATCGAGGCCGGCGGGATGGTCTCGTACTACGAGTCCGAGGCGATCGGGACCCCGTTCGAGCCGGAGGTCGTCGGGGGCGGCGGCGCGCAGCTGAACCTCGGCAAGAGCTGGTCGATCGACTTCGGCGCCCGCGCGCGCCAGCCGGTGGGCAACGGCTACCGCCACGACGAGCCGGAGCACGCGCCCGACGGGACGCAGACGGAGTTCTTCTTCGGCGTGCGGAAGGACTTCTGATCAGACCGCTGCGACCGCGTGCGGAAGAGAGGGGGCCACGGGGGCCCAGCGCATCTCCACGTCGGCGACGAGGGGCAGGTGGTCGCTGGCCTCGCGCGTCAGCTCGAGGCGCGAGCTGAAGCAGTGGTGGCAGAAGAGGTCCCCGCGCATGTAGAGCCCGTCCAAGGGCCGCACGGGCAGGATCGCGGGGTAGGTGTGGACCATCATGCCGGCGCGGCGGAAGCCGCTCGGCTCGAGGAGGCGCCGGCCCAGCGTGCCGTAGAGGTCGTTGAAGTCGCCGCCGACGAGGACGGGCGTCCTGTGGTGGAGCTGCGCGAACGGGTGGCTCGCGAGGAAGCGCAGGAGCTGCCGCCGGCGCTCGTACGCCGCAAGCCCCAGGTGGAGATTGTACAGCGCGAGCGTTCGGGTGCGGCGGTCGATGCGGACCCGGCAGCGGGCGTAGAGGGCGCCGCGACGCTTCTTGGGCGGGACCGTGAGGTCGAGGTTCGCCGCGTCGTAGAGGGGCCACCGGGAGAGGATCGCGTTCCCGTACTGCCCGGGACGCAAGCGGAGGCGCACGTTGGCCGCGAAACAGCGGTGGCGGAGCTCCAGCGCGTTGCCGAGCACGTCGACCTGGCGGTGGAAGTCGGACCGGCGCGCCCCGTCGTCCACCTCCTGGAGGAAGACGATGTCGGGACGGTAGTGCGCGACCACTTCGACGATCCGCTCGGGGCGGTAGCGCCGGTCGATGCCGCCGATCCCCTTGTGGATGTTCCAAGTCATCACCCGCAGGCGCATCAGAGATCGATCGTATCTACCATCCCGCGGCGGCGTTGCACACTCCTTCCGCGCGGGGCGTCTCGTTCCGCCCCCTTGCCTCCGAGGCCCCCTCTCATCCCCTCTTGGCGCGCTTCTCGAGGAACTCGGTCATCCGACGGCGCTTCTCCTCGCTGTCGAAGAGGACCGCCTGCGACACCTGCTCGAGGAGCAGCCCGCTGTCCTGGCCAGTGCGGGCCGAGTTGTTGAGGTTGAGCTTCGCGAGGCGGACCGCGAGCGCGCCATGGGCGAGGATCTCGCGAGCGAGGGCCTTCCCCGCGTCGAGCACCTCGTCGTCGGGGACGACGCGGTTGACGAGCCCGATCCGCTCGGCCTCGGCGGCGTCGATCGTGCGGCCGGTGAGGACGAGGTCCTTCGCGCGGCCGAGCCCGACGAGGCGCGGGAGGCGCTGCGTGCCGCCCGCCGCCGGGATGATGCCGAGGGCGACCTCCGGCTGGCCGAACTTCGCGCCCTCGCCCGCGACGCGGAGGTCGCAGCACACGGCGAGCTCGCAGCCGCCGCCGAGGCAATAGCCGCGGATCGCGGCGATCGTCGGGAAGGGGAGCGCCTCGATCCGCGCGAAGAGCGTGGCGTTGATCGTCTTGAGCGCGTCGAGCGCGCCGCGCTCGCGGAGCTGCGCGATATCCGCGCCGCCGATGAAGGCCTTGTCGCCCGCGCCGGTGAAGACGCACGCCTCCACGTCGCCGTCCATGACGAAGCCGTCGAGGACGTCGTGGAGTTCGTTGACCATCGTCTGGTCGATCGCGTTGCGCTTGTCCGGGCGGTTGAACGTGACGACCGCGAGCCGGTCCTCGACCTCGACGAGGATCGTCTGGTAGCCGGTGCTCACGGCCCCCGAAGCCCCCTCACACACCTGCCTCCGCGGGCGGATCGACCTCGTCGACCAGCCGCTCGTCGATCTCCAGCTTGCGGCAGACCTCCTTCAGCCGCCGGCGCCGGTAGCCGCGCTCGAAGAGCGCGCGCAGCGCCGCGACCTGCGCGTCCCGGCCCTCGGGGCGGAGGACGTCCTTCTCGGCGCGGGAGAGGAACGTGCCCAGGAGGTTGTCGTTCTCGAACGCCTCCCACGCGAGCGGGACCCTCTCCTTCACGAACGCCCCCATCGCCTCGCCGTAGGCGCGCACCTCGAGCTGGGCGTGCGGGTCCATCCGGAGCTTGAGGAAGTGGAGGAGGTTGTGGAGGTCGATCTTCCAGTACCACTCGGTGTACATCGAGAGCGGGAGCACGCTCCGCGCGATCTCGCGCGCGACGCCCCCCTCGATCAGCTTCTGGTAGAGGCCGTAGCAGCGCTCGTTGTTCTCGCGGTAGGTGTCGCGGATCCGCTCGAGCTTCGCCTTCCGGTCCGGGAACCCGTCGAGGAGCAGCTCCGCACAGCGGACGTAGCTCTCGGTCGGCAGCGCGTCGCCGCCGAGGAACGCCGACCGGTGCGCGGGGTCGAGAAGCGCCGCGCGCGAGATGCCCTTCCCCTCGCGGACGAGGACCGCGCGCGCGGGCGGGGCGAACGCGCAGGGCTCCTTGCGCTCCGGCGCGGCGTCCGCGAGCTCGTGGAGGAGGTCCGCGCGCCCCTGCCGGTTGACCGCGTCCTGCTCCGCGATCGCCCCGAGCGACGGCACCCAGAACCGGTCGGGGACGATCGAGTATCTCGCGCTGTACTCGTTCACGGAGTTGTGCGTGACGATCCCGCCCGCGAGGAAGTTGTGGTAGGGGCCAGGAACCTCAAGGTCGTAGGTCTCCCTCGCGCCGACGTACTCGAACCCCGCGATGCGGACGAGCGTCGCGACGGCGAGGGCCACTCCCGCGCCGGGCCCGTCGCCCGCGGCCCACAGGCGGAAGTCGCCGCGCCGCCAGACCGCGATGCCGTCGCGCTCGCGCAAGCCCGTCGCCTGCGCGAGCGTCCGCCAGCCCTCGGCGAAGAGGAAACGATGGTCCTTCGTCGCCTCAATGCGCCTCCCGTCGACGAGGATCATGCGGAAGACCGGTTTCGGGCCGTTCCGGTGGACGGCGACGACCCGCGCCTCCCGGACGGCGTGCGTCGTCTCGTCGAGCTGGAGCACGCGCGGCCCCCGAAGCCCCCCCACTTCCTCAATCGGGCAAGGGCCGGCGACCAGATCGACGACGGTCCCTTCCGCGAGGCACGCCGTCCGGTGCCGAATCACCTGGCGCGCGATGAACACCGGCAACCGCATGAGGAACTTGAACTCGATCATCTCCCACGGCGTGGTGTGCCTGTGGCGCATCAAGTAGCTGATGAGCGCCTTGTCGCTGCGGACCGTCTTCGTGCCCTTGCCGTAGGAGACGCGCGCGGCCTGGACGATCGACGCGTCGCCGCCCATGACGTCCACGAGCGCGACGAATCCCCTGTCGAGGACCCGCCGGTAGGGCAGCTCCTCGGGGAACTCGGGGTTCTCGTGCAGCTCCTCGGTCACGGGACGACGACGACCTTCCCGAAGACGGCACGCTCCGCGAGGCGCTCGTGCGCCTTCCGGATCTCCTCGAGCCTGAACACCGAATCGATCACGGGCTTCAGCCGGCCGGCCTCGACGTGCCCGAGGACCGTCTTCAACTCCTCGGACGTGCCCATCGTAGAGCCGAGAAAGGACAGGCTCTTGAAGAAAAGGTGGCGCAGGTCGAAGCGGATCTCGTGGCCCGTCGTCCCGCCGCACGTGACCAGCCGGCCGCCCTTCCGGAGCACCGACACCGAGCCCTCCCACGTCGCGGGGCCGAGATGGTCCACGACGACGTCCACGCCCGCCTTGCCCGCGATCCGCCGCGCCTCGCGCGCGAAGTCCTCGTACGCGATCGCCGCGTCCGCGCCGAGCGCGAGCGCGCGGCGCCGCTTCTCGTCCGACGACGCGGTCGCGATCACGCGCGCCCCGAGGAGCTTCGCCATCTGCACGCACGCGACGCCCACGCCCGACCCCGCCGCGTGAACGAGAACCCACTCGCCCGCCTGCACGCCGGCGCGCCGCGCGAGCATCGTCCACGCGGTGAGGAACGTCAGCGGCCACGCCGCCGCCTCCTCCCACGAGAGCCGGGCGGGCTTTCTGAGCACGTTCGCTTGCGGCACGACGATGAACTCCGCGCACGTCCCGTCGCGGGTCTCGCCGAGGATCCCGTAGTCGCGGTCGAGCGGGTTGCCGATGCCGGGCGCGAGCACGACCTCCTCGCCCGCGTCGGTCACGCCCGCGCCGTCGCAGCCGGGGATGATCGGGAGCGGGAAGCGGAACCCCGGGATGCCCCGCCGCACCCACGTGTCCAGATGGTTGAGCGCGGCGGCCCTGATCCGCACACGGACCTCGCCCGGCCCAGGCTCGGGCGCGGGCCTCTCCTCGAGAAGGAGCTTGTCGAAGGAACCGTGCTCGCGGATGACGACGGCTTTCACGGCCCGAAAGTATAGGTAGGGGGGCGGAACTTCGCGGAATCCGCCGCGGGGGCCTCGGGGGCCGGCCCTCGCCCGGCCCCCGCGCCCCCCCCTTTTGCTAGCCTTTGCCGCGATGCGCCGGGTCGCGCTCCTGTGCACGCCCGAGACGGGCCACTTCGGCCGCATGAGGGGGATCATCGCGCACATCGCCGCCGCGGGCGCCGAGGTGGCGGTGTTCACGCACCGGCGCTTCCAGCGCGAGGTCGAAGCCCTCGGCGGGACTTTCCACGACGTCTACGGCCGCTTCCCGATCGAAGAGGCGGACAACGAATCGCACCCCGTGAGCTGCCGCCACGTGAGCCACGCGGGCCGGTTCGCCGAGCAGGTCGCGTCGGAGCTCCGGGCGCTCGACCCGGCGGTCGTCGTCTACGACAGCTTCGCCGTGATCGGGCTCGTGGCGGCGAGGCTGCTCGAGCGCCCGTACGTCTGCGTCTGCTCCGGCCACAACCTGAACCCCGCTCGGTTCCTCGAGATGCTGCCGCGCGACCCGCGCGTGAAGCTCTCCCCGCGGTGCCACGAGGCGGTGGCGCGGCTCAGGGAACGCTACGGCCTCGCGGACGCCTCGCCGTTCTCGTACGTCTCGACGCTGAGTCCTCACCTGAACGTCTACGGCGAGCCGCCCGAGTATCTCGATCCGGTCGCGCGCGAGGCGTTCGAGCCGGTCGCGTTCTTCGGCTCCCTCGCGAAGCTCGACGCCCCCCCTCCCGGACGCTCCCCCTTCGGGGACGCGAATGGCGTGCGCAGGATCTACGTCTCCTTCGGCACGGTCATCTGGCGCTACTACGCGCAGGAGGCGCTCCGCGCGCTCGAGGCGCTCGGCGAGGCGTTCGCGCGCCGCCGCGACGTGCGCGTGCTGGTGAGCCTCGGGGGGAACGCCGCCGAAGTGCGGGGCCTCGCCTCGGGGAACGTCCGCGTCGAGGGGTACGTGGACCAATGGCGCGCGCTCTCCGAGGCGGATCTCTTCGTGACCCACCATGGCCTCAACTCGACGCACGAGGCCGCGTACTGGCGGGTGCCGATGCTCTCCTACCCCTTCTTCTGGGACCAGCCCGCGCTCGCCGCGAAGTGCGCGGAACTCGGGGTCGCGGTCCCGCTCGCCCGGGAGCTGCGCGCGCCGATTTCGGCCAGGGACGTGGAAGACGCGCTCGATCGGGTGGACGCGCAGCGCGACGCGATGCGTGGCCGTCTCGCCGCGGCGCGGTCCTTCGAGGAGCAGGTGCTGGCCGGCCGGGCCGCCGTCACGCGCCGGATCCTCGACCTCGCGTAGCCTCAGCTCAGGGCACGATCGTGAGGCGGGGGCGCGTGTCGGTCCGCGGGCGCACGACGACCTCTTCCCACGGCACGGTCTCGAGGAGGTGGAAGTCGGAGTGTTCGACATCCTCGTACCTCGAGAGGTCGTTGTTGAAGACGACCATCTCGATCGGGTCGCGCGCCTCGACGGGCAGCACGGTGTGGGAGAGGCCGGGGCGCACGATCGCGCGGTCGCCCCCGAGGAGCGGCATCGCCTCGACAAAGCCATCGCGCTTCGCCACGAGGTACCCCCGGGCAACGCCCAGGGGCCCGCGCACGAAGAGAACGTTGGTGACCACGTGGTGGACGTGGAGCTGCACGTCCCGCCGCGTCTCGGCGACCATCCGCACGTGGTAGAGCTCCCACGGCGCGAGGAGGTCGCGCCGTCCGTCGCGGATGCGCAGTTGCGCCTGGAAGGAGTCGTACTTCTCGAAGTAGCGCGAGTCGGTGGTCTCGATCCGGGCCTCCCCGGACGGGGGCGCCCCCTCCCAGCAGATCGCCCCGAGCATGCATCCCGCGGGGCCGGCGACGATCTCGCGGCCCGGCGCCGCGAAGACGCCGCTACCGGCGAGCGGCCGTCCGCCGACCGTCGCGCTGCCGGAGACGAGCAAGACCACCGAGCAGGGCCCGGGTGCGGCGATGCGAGCGAGCGGCTCGAGCGCCGCGACCCGGAGGTCACGGCCCGAGAGCGAAAGATCGACGGACCAAGAAGGCATGAAGAGCGGGTTATTTCCCCGTGAATTGCGGCTTCTGCTTCTCGACGTACGCGTTGAGCCCGATCTTCGCGTCCGCAGAGGAGAAGAGCTTCGCCTGGAGCTCGCGCTCGAGGGCGAGCCCGTATTCCAGCGGGACCTCGGCGCCCGTCTGGACCGACCGCTTGATGTGGCCGACGGCCATCGACGCCTTGTGCGGCGGGCAGAACTGGCGCGCGTAGTCGTACACCTTCCGCATGAACTCCTCGGCGTTCGCGCCCTCGAAGACCTTGTTCACGATCCCGAGCTGCGCCGCCTCCTCGAAGTCGAAGTTCCTCCCCTCGGTCATGATCTCGATCGCCTTCGACTTGCCGACCAGCCGCGAGAAGCGCTGCGTCCCGCCCGTGCCCGGCAGCACGCCGAGCGAGACCTCGGGGAGCCCGATCTTGCCGCCGCCCTTGCGCGCGATCCGCAGGTCGCACGCCATCGCGTACTCGAGACCGCCGCCGACGCAGTGGCCGTTGATCGCCGCGATGGTGAGCTTCGGCGTCTGCTCGAGCCGCGAGAGCGTCTCGTTCGCGTGGAGGCAGAAGTAGTACTTGAAGACCGGGTCGGCCTTCTGGAGCATGTTGATGTTCGCGCCCGCGCAGAAGAACTTCTCGCCCGCGCCGCGGATCACGATCACGTGCACGTTCGTGTCGAACCGCGCCTTGAGGATGCACTCGTCCACCTGGCGGTTCATCTCGTACGTGTAGCAGTTGACGGTCGCGTCATCGAGCGTGATCGTCGCGACGCCTTCGTTCGCGTCGTACCGGGCGAGTTGGCTCATCGTCGGTCTCCTTCGCGCCGAATCCTATCAAAGGGGGGAAGACGCCTTCGCCGCGGCAGCCATGGGAGGGGCGGGGGGAACCCGGGCCTACGCGAGGAACGCGCAGAGGACCGCGCCCCACGACATGAGGAAGGTGAGCCACCTCCCCCACGCGGCCATGCGCCAGAGGAATCGCCACTCGGACTCCCAGCGCGGATCCGCATCGGCCGCAAGCCTCTTGGTCGCCGCGTCGAGCGATGGCAGGAGGACCGCGCGGTCGTAGAGGCTCGCGGTCGCCATGAGCGCCACGAGGCCGAGCGCGGTCGCCCATGCGACGCCGAAGTCGGTGCGCCCGAGGATGAGGATGACCGCGCCGAGCGCGCCCGCGTACGTCCCGAGCAGGTCCGAGAGCGCGAGCAGCGGGTGGACGGCGGGCCACGCCGCCTCGCGCCCGAGCCGCCGCACGAGCAGCGGCACGCCGAGGGCCGCGACGTCGAGCACGCCCGCCCACATCCCCACGAAGAGGACGAAGAGGAGCCGCGCGTTCTCGTTCACGGTCCGCAGGGAGGAAGCGCCGGCGGAGGGGCCTCGTGCAGCGGCTTCGGCACGAGCCGCCCCAGATCCTCGACGCCCTTCGCGCCGCAGCCGAGGAGCTTCCTCCCCTGGCGGGCGAGCGCGTGGAGCGGCGCGGGGAGGCGGACCGGTGCGCCGGCGACCCCCCCATCGACCCGCACGAGGGTCTCGCCGGGCTCGAGGAGCACGAAAAGCGCGCCGTCGGGCCCGATCGCGGCCGAACGCGGGGGCGCCGGCAGGGCGACGACCTCGCGGACCGCGAACCCTTGGGCCCCCGGACGCAGACGCAGCGCGCGGCACGTCGGCGACGCCGCGGCGGTGCCGAGCACCCAGACGCCGCCGGACTCCGGGGCGAGGCAGGTGGCGTCGAGGAGGGCTTCGTCCTTGAAGACGCACGGCGCGTCGCCGAGCCGCTCGACCGTCACGCCGTGGCGCTCGAGCCCCCGCCGCCCGTAGCTCACGACGATGCTCCCGCCCTTGAGGACGACGACGTCGAGCGCGGCCTCGCGGACGCGGAGCTTGCCGCGCAACTTGCCGTCCGCCGCGACGCTCAGGAGCTCGCTCTTGCGGCCGAGGACGACGAGGTCCTCGCCGCGGAACCGGCAGCGAAGGGGCTCGAAGTCGAGGTCGATCGGGGCCGCGCCCTCGACCGAGAGCCGTCGGCCCCGCGCGAGGGCGATGCGTCCGGACGGCGCGACGTCGAAGGCCTGCACCCCTTCCCCCCGTGCCCCCCTACCCCGCGTCCCCGGCGAGGTAGCGAAGCAGGCTCACCTTGTAGTTCTTCGCGATGCGCTGGTTGATCTCGTCGAGCTTCGTCGCGGGGATCACGAAGTCGCTCTCGACCCCCTCGAACCGGAACACGTGGAAGCCGTCCTGGGGCGCCTCGAGCGCCTTCGCCACGTCGGCGATCTCGCGGATCTTCTGCCCGTTCACGGTCTCGAGGACGACGTAGGCCAGCTCCTCGAACCCCTTGTTGGCGACGTCGGAGAGGACATGGTCCACGAAGACGACCTGTTTCCGGTCCGGCGACGGATCCCAGCCGGCCCGCTCGGTGTAGCGGCGCAGCACGATCGCGCCCGCCGACCGGCGGCCGATGTTCACGTCCTTGGTGAGCTCGAGAAGCACGAGGCCGCCGACCATCAGGAACTCGGGCCGGCCGGGCGCGCGGTCGGGCACGAGCGCCTCCGCGGCCGCCGCCGGCTTCAGCTCGAACTCGACCTCCTGCACGGCCCCGTCGCGGAGGATCCGCGCTTGCGCCCGGTCGCCGGCATAGCGGCGGCCCTGGAAGAGGTAGCTCGCGTCGAGGCGGCCGTGCACCTCGTGCGTGAACTTGCCCTCGTCGTCGAGGTCGTAGCCGTCGACCGCGAGGATCACGTCGCCCTCGCGCAGGACGCCGTCGCCCGTGCGGCCCGGCATGAGGCGCGTGATCGCGATGCCGTGCTGCCCCGCGGCGAGGCCGTGGTAGGCGCGCAGGTCGTCGCGCAGCAGAGGCTGGATCCAGAGCCCGGGGCCGGGCGGGCCGCGGTAGACGCCATCCTCGAAGTCGGAGAGGTAGCGGCGGATCGTCTCGACGGAGAGGAGCGTCCCCTCCTGCCCCCGGCTTGTGGCGGACACGAGGCCCCGGAGCGTGCCGCCCTTGACCGCGGCCTGACCGTCGCCCGAGCCCGGCAGCGTTGTGTTGAGGCGGAGCTGGAGGCGCGGGCCGTCGGACGCCGCGCTCACGACGCGGCCCGTGTAGCGCTGGAGCGTGTTGTCGTCGCCGAGCTGGTAGAGGTCGAACTCGTCGTCGAGCTTCACCGGCTCGCCGACCGGAAGGGGCACGAGCGCGCCCCTCAACTCCTCGTCGGTGATCTCGAGGAGGGCCAAGCCCACCGGAAGGTCCGCGTGCTTCACGCGCGCGGGGTAGCGGCGCGCGCTGTTCGCGACCGAGACCTCGACGAGCTGCGCGTCGGTAACGAGGCGCGCGAGCGTGAGCACGATGCCGGGCTCGACGACGACGCCCTGCCCCTTGCGGGTCTGCACGGGCCCCTTCTGCCAGGGCGAGTTCATGTCCCAGGACTGCGCCGCGACGTCGACCTTCACGAGGGCCGCCCGCAGTTTCGGCGCGAGGTCCTCCGCCGCGGCGAGCGGAGGGAGGAGGAGCGCGAGGAGGAGGGGGGAGATCGTTCGCACGGCTACTTCGCCTCCTCGACGTGGCGGTCCTCGGCGATGTTCAGGTTCCTGCAGATGCGCGCGTGGGCCTCGGCGATCTTGCCGCGCTCGAGCACGAGCGGCGGGATGTTGATCCCCTCGAACTCGACCTTCACGAGGTCCTTGTCCCCCTCGACCAGGGCGACGAACTCCCGGAAGTCGTTCGGGACCTTGCCATCCACCGAGGCGACGATCGCGTTCTGGTAGGTGCGGTAGCGCGTGCTCGCGTCGGGGAGCACCTGCGAGAGGATCACGAGCTGCTCGCGCGACTTCCCCTCCTCGGCCACCGTCTTGTAGTACTGCTGGTAGTAGTAGACGAGGTCGTCGCTCGCCCGCGTGGCCATCAGGTAGTTCGTGGTGAGCGGCACGAAGACGTAGCCGCCGAGCACGAGGTACTCCGGGCGCTCGTCGTACGCGATCGACGGGCTCATCCGCGCGCCCCAGCTGCGGAGCTTGACCGGGATCTCCTTGAGCTCCCCCTTGCGCCGCACCGAGAGCGTGACCGTCTCGCCGATCTGCTTGCCCTCGACGATGTGCTCGTAGCCGAGGAACTCGCCGTCGACCCGGATCGTCCCGTCGTTCTCGATCGGGATGCCGTCGATCCGCTGGAGGACGTCGTCGCGCTCGAGGAGCCGAACGCAGCTCGCGTAGGGCGCCGGCTTGAGGACGAGGATCCCGCTCTCCCCCGCGGGCACCCCCAGGTAGTCGCGCAACGCGTCGTTCTGGAGCTCGGCCGTGTAGAGCCCGAGGTCGGGGTAGCCGTCGTAGCGGCCGTCCTCGATATCCGCGAGGAAGTGGCGAATCACGGTGGGCGGGATCATGTACCCGATGTTCTGGGCGAAGAACTGCCCCTGGAACGCGACCCCGACGACCTTGCCGTCCTGCATCACGGGGCCGCCGCTGTTGCCGGGGTTGATCGCGGCGTCGATCTGGATCGCGAGGTGCTCGTCGGCGTAGCTGTGGGAGTAGCTCTGCACCTCGATGCGCGACACGACGCCCTCGGTGATCGAGAGCTTGTTCCCGCCCATCGGGTAGCCGACGGTCGCAACCGTCGACTGGATCGCCGGGCTGTCGCCGATCTCGAGCGGCTGCATCTCGCGCCAGAGGTCCGGGTCGTCCACCGCGAGCACCGCGAGGTCGCAGTCGTGGCCGGCGAAGAGCACGCGCGCCTGATACCACTTGGCCCGGTCGGCACGCTTCACGCGCAGCTCGCGCGCGTTGCTCACCACGTGCGCGTTCGTGAGCAGCCTGCCGTCGCCGATGCAGAACGCGGTGCCCGACGAGCCCTCCGGCTGCGGGCGCCGCCACGGCATCGCGTAGTCCTCGCCCTGCGACGCGACCTGGACCTGCACGACCGAAGCGCGCAGCTTCTCGAGATCGGGCCCCGCGAGGGCCGACGCGGCGAGAAGGAGGAAGACGAGGGCCTTGCGCATAGACCCTCAAGTGTACGGGAACGATAAACTTGCCGTGTGCTTGCGGTCCTCCGTGCCAAGGACCCCGGAGAAGCCTACCGGGCGCGAGACCTGCTGCGGGAGGCGGGCATCGCCGCCGAGGTGTCGTGGGAGACGCGCGCGGCAGGCGCGCTCCCGCTCGATCTCGAGCCCATCGCGGAGGTGTGGATCGCGGACGAGGCCCGGGCCGAGGAGGCGCGCGCGCTCCTCGCGGAGGCGGAGGCGAGGGGGCCTCGGGGGCCGTGGACCTGCGCGTGCGGCGCGGAAAACGAGGGCGCGTTCGACGCCTGCCCGACGTGCGGCGCGGACCGCTAGTCCGCGAGGCCGCGCGCCGCGTGGCCGACGGCGTACGCAAGGACGGCCGCGCCGCCGCCGATGAGCAGCGCCTCGAGGCCGCCGCGCAAGGGGCCCGTGCGGAGCAGGCGTCCCTTGACCGCGCCGATGGCGAAGAACGTCGCCGCGGTCGCGACGGCGCTCGAAAGGAAGGCGCGGCCCGCGAGGAGCGGGAGGAGGGGCACAAGCCCCGCGACGAGGAACGCCACGAACGTGGTGGCCGCGGCGCGAAGGGGGCGCGGGGGATCGAGCCTCAGTCCCAGCTCCTCCATGAGCATCGTGTCCACCCACCGGCGCCGGTCCTGCGTGATCACGTCCACTGCCGCGTCGAGCACCCTCCCCTCGAACCCCTTCCTCAGGAAGATCTGGCGGATCTCCTCGCGCTCGCCGTCGGGGATCCTCTCGATGTGCGACTCCTCGACGCGCCGCGCGTGCTCCACGACCTGGCGGTCCGCCTTCGCCTTCAGGTAGTTGCTGACCGCCATGCTGAACCCGTCCGCGAGGACGTTCGCGAGGCCGAGGACGAGCGCGATCCCCGACCCGAGATCCGCGCCCCGCGCGCCCGCGACGATCGCGAACGTCGTGACCGTCCCGTCGATCGCGCCGAGGACGGCGTCGCCGACGTAGCTGTGGTCGGTGCTCGCGGAGAGGCGCGCCGCGATCGCCTCGGGCGTGTGCTGCGCGTCGAGATGCGCCGGGGAGGCGTGCACGGACGGTTCCACACGAAGAGCCTACCCGAGCGCGCGCGCCGGGGCCCTATCCCCCGCAGCAGGTCTGATGGCCCTCGTCGATGAGGCACCTGGTCGTCAAGGGCTCGATCCCCTTCGACCCCTCGCGGTAGACGGCCAGGGCCTTGAGGCCGAGCTCGCCGCCGCGCAGGTAGAGGCGCTCGATCTCCTCGGTCGTGGTCTCCTTCGGAAGGTTCACGGTCTTCGAGATGCCGCCCGAGAGGAACGGCTGGACAGCCGCCATCATCTTCAGGTGGCCGTCCGGGGAGATCACCCGTCCGTGGCGGCCGGGGCGGAACGCGCAGTCGAAGACCGGGAGGTGGTCGCGCTTCAGGTGCGGCGCGCCCTCCATCCCCTCCTCGCGCTCGAGGTGGTTCACGATCGCGTCGATCTCGCCCTTCGCGTAGCCGAGCCGCGCGAGCGCGCGGGGCACGACGCGGTTCAGGAGCCGGAGCGAGCCGCCGCCCGCGAGCTTCTTGTACTTCACGAGGGAGAGGTCGGGCTCGATCCCGGTCGTGTCGCAGTCCATCAGGAAGGCGATCGTGCCGGTCGGCGCGAGGACCGTGGCCTGCGCGTTCCGGACGCCGTGATCGCGGGCCGCCGCGAGCGTCTGCTCCCAGACCGCGCGCGCCTCCGCGACCAGCGCAGGCGGCGCGGCCTCGATCGAGCCCAACGCCGCGCGATGGCGCTCGAGCACCTTGAGCACGTGGTCCCGGTTCGCGTCGTAGGCCTCGAAGGGGCCCTTCCGCGCCGCGATCTCCGCCGACACGCGGTACGCCTCGCCGGTCATGAGCGCGGTGATCGCCGCTGCCCAGCCGCGCCCCTCCGCGGAATCGTAGGGGAGCCCGAGGGCCATGAGCAGCGCGCCGAGGTTCGCGTAGCCGAGACCGAGAGGCCGGAAGATCCGGCTCATCTCCGCGACGCGCGGCGTCGGGTAGACGCTCCGACCCACGATCGTCTCCATCGCGCGGAAGAGCGTCCCGGCGTCGCGCCGGAACGCGACCGTGTCGAAGGTGAACTCGGGCCTCAGGTACGCGAGCAGGTTCAAGGACGCGAGGTTGCACGCGGTGTCGTCGAGGAACAGGAACTCGCTGCACGGGTTGCTCGCGTTGATCCGGCCCGACTTCGGGCACGTGTGCCACGACTGGATCGTCGTGTCGTACTGGAGGCCCGGGTCGCCGCACTCCCACGCGGCGACCGCGATCGCGTAGAGCAGATCCCCCGCCGGCACGCCCTCCATGGGCTCGCCGGTCGTGACGGCGCGCGTCGTCCACAGGCGCTTCTCGCGTGCGGCGCGGAGGAACTCGTCGGTCACTCGCACCGAGAGGTTCGAGTTCTGGAAGGCGACGCTCCGGTGCGCCTCCCCATCGATGCCGCCGCCGAACCCGGCCGCGGCCAGCGCCTTCGCCTTCCGCTCCTCGATCGCCTTCGCCTGGACGAAGTCGAGGATGTCCGGGTGCGTCGCGTCGAGGATCTGCATCTTCGCGGCGCGTCGCGTCCGGCCGCCCGACTTCACCACGCCCGCGAACGCGTCGTACCCGCGCATGAACGACACCGGCCCCGACGCGAACCCGCCGCCCGAGAGCCGTTCGCGGCTCGACCGCAGCACCGAGAGGTTCGTCCCGGAGCCCGAGCCGTACTTGAAGATCAGCCCCTCGATCCGCGCGAGCTCGAGGATCGAGTGCAGGTCGTCCTTCACCGAGAGGATGAAGCAGGCGGAGCACTGCGGGTGGCCATCGACGCCCACGTTGAACCAGACGGGCGAGTTGAACGCGCCCCGCTGGTGGAGGAGCAGGTCCATGAGCCGCCGGTCGTAGTCCTCCTCCCCGAGCCCCTCCTCCTTCACCCACCGCGAGAGCGTGCCCCCGACGCGCCGCAGCAGCTCCTTCACGCTGCGCTCGCCCTGCGGCCCCGGCTTGAAGTACCGGCTCGCGACGACGTTCACGGCCGTCTCCGACCACGTCTCCGGCGCCTCGACGCCGTCGAGCTCGAACACGACGCGGCCCTCCTCGTCGAGGAGGACCGCGCGGCGACGCGCCCATGCGACGGAATCGAACATGCGCGGACCCATTGTAGGGTGCACGCGCATCGGGCGAACGCCCTAGGCGCGACCGCGCGCCCGGACGAAGGGTATCCTCTAGCACCGATGACCGAGCCGCAGGTCCTCGAGGAGACGCAGGTCCGCCTCGCGCCGCCGTGGAACGTGATCGTCTGGAACGACCCGATCACGCTCATGGTGTACGTGACGATGGTCTTCCAGCGCGTCTTCGGCTACCCGGTGGAGAAGGCGCACGCCCTCATGATGGAGGTGCACACGAAGGGGCGCTCGATCGTCTGGACCGGCGCGCGCGAGCAGGCGGAGACCTACGTGCAGAAGCTCCACGCGGCGCAGCTCCTCGCGACGATGGAGTCCACATGATGTTCCCGCGGATCACGCGCCAGCCCGACGGGTCGGCGGCGATCAAGGGGCTCTTCCCGCTCCACGTCGAGGCCCTGGTCGAGGTGCCGGAGCTGCTCGAGAAGCCCGAGGGGGAGGCGCGCCAACGGCTCTTCCCGGATCCCTCGGACGACGCGAAGCAGCGCGAGGACTGGGAGCGGCTCGTGCGGCCGGAGCTCTTCGCGCTCCTCGCGTCGGCGAAGGAGATCGTCGCGCGCGACCTCAAGGGCCTCGTGCCGACGACGCCGCTCGGCCCGGTCCCGCGCTGGAACCTGACCGTGCCGGCGCAGCACGTGAACGCGTGGATCAGCGCGCTCAACGCCGCGCGGCTCGCGCTCGGGGCGCGCCACGGCGTCGCGACCGAGCAGGACCTCCGCCCGGAGCTCGTCGAGAAGGACGGCAAGATCGAGATGGACGAGCGCACGTTCGCGATCGTGAAGATCAACGTGCTCGCCGAGCTCCAGGCGCTGCTCATCCTCGAAGGCCTGCCCGAGAGCGAGCGCCCCCGCGAGGAGGAGGAGGAGGGGCCCGGGGAGGAGGGGGCGTGAGGCGTTCAACGCGTTGAACCCTTGGGCAAGGACGCCACCGCAAATCTCCGGATCGACCCGGACCCGCAGCGGGAGGGCTGGTAGGATGCCGTTGCAACGCACGGCCGGCCCGCGGTGATCAGGGAATGGGGCGATCGGAGGCCGTGTGTCCGCACGCGTGGTCGCGCTGGGGCTCCTGTGCGGTGCCCTGTTTGCGCAGGATCCCTCGGACCTCGAGCAGCGGGTCGAGAAGCTCGAGAAGGAGCTGCAGGAGGAGCGGGCGCGCGGCGACGCCCGCGAGAAGCGCGTCGAGGAGCTCGAGAGCGCGCTCCGCAAGGCCACCGAGGCGCTGGCGCAGTCGCAGGACCGCCGCACGCTGGAAACCGAGGTCGAGGCGTACCTCCGTGACCACCCTCCGAACGTGCCGGTGCCCGAGGCGTCGCGGCTCGGCGTGGGCGCGGTCATCGTCACGTCCTACCGCTTCACGGACGTCGGCGGCTCGGAGGCGAACACGTTCCTCGTCGATGACGCCTACCTCCGCTTCGTCTACCGCTTCAGCGAGCAGGTGACCGCGCGGTACTACACGGACGGCTCGCTCGCGGAGATCGAGTACCACCACGACGACCTGCTCCAGGTCAACGGCGGGCGCGTGGTCGTTCCCTTCGGCCAGTTCAACCCGCGCTCCTTCCCGGACACCTTCGACACGCTCAGTCGGCCGCTCCTCTACCTGAGCGACTCGGACATCATCCAGTCGCCCGAGAACTCGCCCTCGCCGGTCTTCCGCACGATCTACACCGACACGGGCGTCGTGCTCAGCGGGAACAAGTGGTTCGAGGAGAACCAGCTCTCCTACGCCGTCTTCGTCACGAACGGCCTCGTCGGAACGACCGACCTCGGGCAGAGCGCGAGCTTCCGCGACAACAACGACAACAAGCAGGTGGGCGCGCGGCTCACCTGCCTGCTCGCCTCCTTCGAGCGGACGCGCCTCGGCTTCGGCGCCTCCTGGATGACGGGGAAGTACGACGCGGACGACAGGCTCTCGTACCGGATGTACGGCGCGGACTTCGTCATCGTGATCGACCGGCTGTTCGCCGGGAGCGAGGGCAGCGTCACGGTAAGGGGCGAGTACGTCTACGCGCCGCGCGAGATCCTCGTGCCCACGCAGGGCGACCCGACGCTGTTCTTCAACGGCGAGAACGAGACCGAGGGCGCCTACCTCCTCGTGGAGGTGCGCCTCAACGCGCGCTGGATGGTCTACACGGAGGGCGATTGGCTCGCCCAGAGGGCGCCGCTGCTGACGAACGGCGCCGTCGATCCCGCCGACACGGGCGCTGTCTATTCGCAGATCTGGAGGGCCTCGGTCGGCGTGGTCTACAAGTTCCGCCTCGGCATCGTCTGGAAGGCGGAGTACAGCTACTGGGGCTACAGCGGCGCGCCGGACGCCAACGTCCTCGCGACCCAGGTCGTCATCCCCTTCTAGCCATGCGACGAAGGGCACTCCCCCTCCTTCTCCTGCTCTGCGGCTGCGGCGTCGATCCGACCGGCGAGTTCATCCGCATCGACGACACCGGCAACTCGGGCGGCAACCCGACCATCTCGTTCGCCTTCGACATCCAGCCGATCTTCACGAAGGACTGCATCCGGTGCCACGGCGGCGCGGGCGGCCTCTCGCTCGACTCGTACGCGCGCGTGATCGAAGGGGGCATCTCAGGCGCGATCGTGATTCCCGGCAACCCCGGCCAGAGCCTGATCGTGCACCGCCTGGACGGGACCCAGCCGCCGACGATGCCCGCGGACGGGCCGCCGCTGACGGGGCCGGAGATCGACCGCATCCGGCAGTGGATCCTCGAGGGAGCGCTGAACAACTGATGCGCGCGCTTCCGGCACTGCTGCTCGTCGGGGCGATCGCGGCCCTCGCCGCCGAGGGGCCCGGGCGCGACGCCCCCGGGCCTCGCGAGCTCTTCCTCGCGCGCTGCAGCTCCTGCCACGACCCGGGGCGGGTCTACCACCGCCGGGCGAGCCGCGACGAGTGGCGCGAGATCGTGGACCGCATGCGGCGGATGCCGCAGTCCGGCATCTCGCCGGGCGACGCAGGGGTCATCCTCGACTACCTCGTCTCCCTCGGCGACGCGCCGCGGCCGAGCGAGGAGCCGCCGCTGGGCGGCCGCGCGGCCTATGGCCGGAAGTGGCTCTCCATCCTCGAAACGGCGGAGGTGCGCGAGGATCGCGTGACGCTCGGAGGCGTCCTCTACGAGGTCGAGCGCGACGACCTGACCCTGACGCTGCGCCCGGACAAGAAGGTCCGCCACGTCGTCTCGCTGACCGGGAAGGGCGCGGTCGGTCGTACGGCCCTGATCGACCGGTGGTCGATCGGACGGGTCGGCTACGAGCTGCATCTCGTGCTCTACGAGATCCGGGGCGAGACCGTACGGGTCGCCCGCGCGCTCAAGCGCGCCGGCCGCGCGCGATGAGCGGCGCGGTCACGGGTAGCCGGCGACCGGGTCGAACGCAACATCATCGGGGGGCCCGGGGGCGAAGAGGAACCGCTGTCCCGGCTCGATGAAGGAGGACGCCACGGTGCCGCGCCAGCCGGCGCGCTTGCAGACGGCGTAGCCGCGCGGGAGACGCGGCGTCGTGTCCGCGAGGATCGCGCGCATCTCGTCCCATGAGGGATCGCCCTTGAGGCCGAAGTCCAGCTCGCCCGGCTCGTGCAGGTTGGACAGAATGTGAATACCGGGCTCGAGATCGCGCCATTCGGTCCCATCGGGGCCGACGCGCGCCAAGCGCCCCCGCGCCCCCTGAAACCCGACGACCTGGCAGGGATTCCGCGGCGAGCGGCGCAGCTCGGCCTCGAGCCACGCGAACGCCCCCTCGAAGTCGCCTCGCCCGAGCATCCCGGTCACGAGGAGACCGCGGCTCGCGCGGCCCGGCGCCTCCGCAAGCATCGACCGGTTGGTGATTGCCGCGATGAGGCCAAGGCGGTTGACCCCGATCCACGTCCCGCCCTCCTCCTCGTCGCGCGGCGCCCAGAACGGCGTGTCCGCGACCCAGACGCGCGGCGACGTGAACGGCCGCGCGTAGGCCTCGTCGCGGTTCGCGGCGACGAACGGCCGCTCGCCGACGCGGCAGATCAGGATGCACAATGCTAGAAAGAGCATACGCCATGCTCGACGTGAAGACGGCCGCCCGCGCGTGCGGCTTCGACCTCTGCGGGATCGCCCGCGCTCAGCCCGGCGAGGAGGACGCGCGCCTCCGCGAGTGGCTCGCGAAGGGCTACCACGGCGACATGAAGTACATGGAGCGGCGGCGGGACGTGCGCGAGATCCTCCCCGGCTGCCGCTCGGTCGTCGCGCTCGGCGTCAACTACTACGTGCGGCACGAGCCCCCGGAGGGCCCGCGCGTCTCCCGCTACGCGTGGGGCGAGGACTACCACAGGGTCCTCGGCAGGATGCTCGACGCGTTCCTCGTTCGGGCGAAGGCGGGGGCGTCGGGGGCCGAATGGAAGGCCTGCTGCGACACGTCGCCCGTCCTCGAGAAGGCGTGGGCGGAGCGCGCGGGGATCGGCTGGATCGGGAAGAACGGCTGCCTCATCTCGCAGGAGTACGGGAGCTGGATCTTCCTCGCGGTCGTGCTGACGACGCTCGACGTCCCCCCCGACCCCCCTCATCCCGACCGGTGCGGGACGTGCACCCGGTGCCTCTCGTCGTGTCCGACCGACGCGTTCGTCGCGCCGCGGGTGATCGACGCGCGCCGTTGCATCCCGTACCTGACGATCGAGCAGTGGAAGCCGATCCGCGAGGGGATCGCGCCCTGGGCCTTCGGGTGCGACGCGTGCCAGGACGTCTGCCCGTGGAACCGGAAGGCGAAGGAGTGCGGGCGGAGGGAGTTCGCGCCGCGGCCGGGGCATGATAAGCCGGACCTGCGCGCGTGGGTGCTCATGAAGGGGCCGGAGTTCCGGGCGCGGTACGGCGACACGGCGCTCGCGCGGCCGGGGCGGCGCGGGCTCGCGCGGAACGCGCTCGCGGCGCTCGGCGACGCGGCGCCCGCCGACGTGCGCGCGGCCGCGGCGCGCGACCCGTCGCGGCTCGTGCGGGAGCAGGTCAGCGACCGAGGACCACTTCGACCTCGGTAGCCTCGCCGGGGCCGCGGTCGATCGTTCGCGTCGCGGGCGGAGAGCCCTCGGCCGTCACCGTCAGCGTGACCTCGCCCGTCGGCAAGAACGGCTTCCGGATGCGGCCCTCCGCGTCGGCCACGTTGCTTCCGAAGCCGGGCGGCTCGTAGCGCTCCGCGATCGAGCTGTCGAACGGCGCCAGCGCCGGGAACGTGTAGACGAGCGTCGCGCCGGGTACGGCGCGGCCGGCTCGGTCGCGCACGAGGATCGTCACCGGCGCGGCGGCGGGCAGGTGCACCTCCGCGGGAACGACGTCCCCCGACGCAACCGCAAGGCCGCGGACGATCCCGATCGGGTGCTGCGGCGACACGACGAAGAGGGAGTACGTGCCCGGGTTCAGGTCGTCGAGGCGCACACGTCCGTCCGCGTCCGTGAAGTCCGAGAAACTCGCCTCGAGCTTCGTGCTCACCGCGTACGCCTTGGCGTACGCGACGGGCGCGCCGGCGTGGTCACGCACGACAACCTCGATCGCGCCCGCGGGTCCGAGCCGGATCGTGCCCAGGTCCTTCGTCTCTCCCTCGGCGAGGTCGAAGGCGGGCGTGCGGTAGCCGGCGTAGCCCTGACCGTGGATCTCGACCGCGTACTGTCCCGGCTCGTTGGCCTGGAGGTCGAACCGCCCGTTCCCCCAAGTCGAGTCCGCATGGTGTGGAATGAACCACTCGAACCTGAGGAGGTCCGCGTTGAAGCTCCCGACCGGCGAGCCGTCGCGGTCATCGACGACGCGCCCCGCGACCTTCGCGGCGCCCGCCTCGTCCACGACGAACTCGACGTAGCCCCCGTCGGCGCCGACCTCCACCTCGCGGCCCGCGACGAGCTCGAGCGGCCGAAGCTGCTCGACCAGCCCGACCAGGTACCGGCCCGGCCGCAGGCCCGGGAGGGCGAAGTCCCCGTCTCTGGTCCAGCCGTGCGCGCACGCGGAGTACGGCGGCGAGGCGTCGTGCGGCACGCAGGCCACGGTCCTTTCGCGCGGCGCCCCGTCCTTCCCGATGACCCTGCCCCTCAGTTCCACGAGCGGATCCCCGAGGGTCAGCACGATCCCCTCGACGACCTCGCCGGTCGAGACAACGACCTCGCGGTTCTCCGAACGCCGCGGCGTCTCCCCGAGCACCAGTGCGTGGATCGTCACGGTGCCCGGGCCCACGTCGGCGATGTCGAACGTGCCGTCGGGGAGGATCGGCGTCGCGCGGCCGTCGAGGCTCTCCACGCCCCCCGCGCGGGCAGGCGTACCGTCCACCTCGACGACGCGCCCCCTGACGGTCCCGCGCCGCTGCCCCTTGACCGTGCCGAGGTCGATCTCGCCCCCGGGCGCCAGTTTCATGTTCTCGAAGGAAGGCAGCGCGAACTCCCGCACGTCGTAGCTCGCGTACGCGTCGCTGTCGAAGAAGACGGAGAGCGTCGCCTCCTCCCACACGCCGCAGGGGCCCAAGGCGAAGCCCCCGTCCACGGCCGTCCGCGCGTCCGGGAACCACCCGTTCGAATACGTCCACACGCACACGCCGATGGCGGAGAGGGGTCGGCCCGCGTCGTCCACGAGCCGGCCCCGGATCCACGCCCCCGGCCGGAGCACGATGTCGATGCCTCGCACGGTCTCGCCCTCGTGCACGCGGACCGGAAGATCGTGGCCCCATCCGAGGTCGAGGCCGTGACCGCCGACCCCCCGCGCACCGGCCTCGGCCCGGACCTCGACCTCCCCCGGAGCGCACCTCTCAAGCCGGTAGCGGCCGTCCGGGCCCGTCCGCGTCTCGCAATCCCCAGCGAGGACGCGCGCGCCGGCAACGGGTTCCCCGGCGACGTCGAGGACCCGCCCCTCGATGGCACCTCCCGCCAGGAGCTTTACCGTAGTCGCCGTGGGCCCCGTCACCTTGATGCACTGCGAACCGAGCCAGCGCTCCTCGTCCCTCGCCGAGACGATCAGCTCGCTCGCCGGCCCCGCGAGGCGTGCGATGCCGTCGGGCCCGGTCCTGGCCCAAGCCAGCGGGTGGTCGATCCAGTCGGTACGCCCGTCGGAGAGCACCGTCGCCGCAGCGCGGGAGGAGAGCGTCACGTCGGCCCCCGCGACCGGCTCGTCCGCGGCATCGAGGACGGTCACGCACACGGGCGTCCCCCTCCACACCTCGTACGTCGGCTGCTCGTGCCGGAACGCCACGTCCCACTCCCGCCCCCAGTACTCCGCGTGCAGGAAGTGAAAGGATGTGTCCGCCGGGTGCGGCAGCGCGATCGCGAAGCGGCCCTCCGCGTCGGTCACAGCCTCCCTGCGCTCGCGCGGCGCGAGGGCATCGAACGCGTCGATGCGCACGCCCTCGACCGGCCGCCCTTCCTGGTCGCGGACGACGCCGCGGTGCACGTAGGTCGTCCCCGCGGCGGGCGGACTCGCGGGGGGCGCGGGGGCGGCGGCGTGCAGCGAGGGATCGGGCGCCCCAACGCCCCGGTGCGCGGGCGCGGCGTCGCCCGCGGTGGCGATCCACGCGAGCGTGCCCACGCCCAAGAGCGCGAACGCCGCGGCCGCGGCGAGCATCTTCCGTCTCGACATCGCAAGACCTCCGCGGAGAGCGACGCCGAGGATCTCGGCCGCGGTCGCGTCGGAAAGGAGAAGCGGCGCGAGCGCGAGCGCCCACGCGCGGCGGTCGCCGCCGTGCTCGCTGTCGAGCCTCTCGCGCAGGAGCGCGACCGCGCGTTTGAGCCGCGTCCGCACCGTCTCGACCGGCACGCCGACCCGGCGCGCGATCGCGCCCGGCTTCAGCCCGTCGAAGTAGCGCAGGAGCACAACTTCGAGGTAGGGCTCCCCGAGCGCAGCCACGGCCTCCGCGAGGCGCCGCTGCGCTTCCGCGCGCGCCGCCGAGTCGTCCGCGGGCGGCGCCGCGCGGTCGCGGAACGCCGCGTCCTCGCGGGTGCGCCGGCGCGCCTCGGCGCGCGCCCTTCGGAAGACGTGGCGCGACACCACCCGCGCGAGCCACCCGCGCAGGTTGCGGGCGTGGCGCGGCGGCGACTCAAGCGCCGTGAGCCAGGTCTCCTGGACGACGTCGTCGGCCGCGTGCGGGTCGAGGAGCAGGCTCTTCGCGAGCGCGCGCACGAACGCCGCGTGCTTGAGCAGGTCCTCCGCGACCACGGGCATCATTCTCTCCGGAGGAAGAGGCCCGCCGGCCACGGAACCGGTTCACCGGCCCCCCAAGCCCCCCTCAATACCGCGCGAGGGAGGGATCGACCTCGGCGGCCCACGCGTCGATCCCGCCGGCGAGGGAGCGGGCGCGGGCGAACCCCTTCGCCCGCAGGAACGACGCCGCCTCGAAGGAGCGCATGCCGTGGTGGCAGAGGACCACGACCTCGTCCTCGGGACCGGCCGACGGCGTCTTCAGGCCGAGGAAGAGCTGCATCATCGGGATGTGCTCGGCGCCCTCGATCCGGCAGATCGCGAGCTCCTGGCTCTCGCGCACGTCCACGAGGTGCACGCGCTCGCCCCGGTCGAGCTTCGCCTTCACCTCCGCCGCGTCGATCTCGATCACGCGCGGATTGTAATAGAATCCGCGGCCGTGAACGCCGCCGCGGTCGCGGAGCACCTGCGCGCGCTCGGGATCGAGTGCCTGACCGAAGGGCTCGAGCCGTACGGTCGCGACGAGACGATGGACCTCTACGCGGCGCCCGAACTCGTGGTGCGGCCGCGCTCGACCGCCGAGGTGCAGGAGGTGCTGCGGCTCGCCGAGCGCGAGAGGGTCCCGGTCACGCCGCGCGGCGGCGGCACGGGCAAGGCGGGCGGGTGCATCCCGGTCGAGGGCGGGATCGTGCTGTCGATGGAGCGGATGAACCGGATCAAGGAGATCGACGCGTCGAACCGGTTCGCGGTCGTCGAGCCGGGCGTCGTCCTCTGGACGCTCCACGAGGAGTGCCGGAAGCAGGGGCTCCTTTACCCGGTCGACATGTCGTCGGGCGGGTCGTGCGAGATCGGCGGCAACCTCGCGTGCGACGGCGGCGGCGAGCGCGCGGTGAAGTACGGGACCACGCGCGCGCAGGTCGCGGGCGTCGAGGCGGTCCTCGTGGGCGGCGACGTGATCCGCACCGGCGGCAAGCTGCGCAAGAACGCGGCGGGCTACGCGCTCCACCATCTGATCGTCGGGAGCGAGGGGACGCTCGCGGTGATCACCGAGGCGACGCTCCGGCTCGTGCCCCTGCCGCCCCACCGGAAGACGCTCCTCGCCGCGTTCGCGTCGCTCGACCGCGCCGCGCACGCCGCGCTCGAGGTGGAGGCGAAGGGGTTCCCGCTCTCGGCGATCGAGATCGTCGAGCGGGCGGCGGCCGCGCTCGCCGAGAGGATGCTTGGCGTCGCGCTCCCCCACCCGCGGGCGGGCGCCTATCTGCTGGTGGAGGTGGAGGGGTTCCAGGGGGGGAGGACGGAGGAGGAGATCGAGGCGGTCGGCACCGCGCTCCTCGAGGCGGGCGCCGAGGAGGTGGACGTCGCGCCGCGCGAGAAGGTGTGGGCGGTGCGCCACGCGGTGTCCGAGGCGATCAAGAAGCTCCCGGCCTACAGCGCGGTGGATACCGTGGTGCCGCGTACGCGGATGCCGGAGCTGATCCGGCGGGCGCACGCCGCGGCCAAGGCGCACGGCATCGAGGTCGTCTGCTTCGGCCACGCGGGGGACGGGAACATCCATGTGGACTTCATCCGGCGCGACGCGGCTGATCCGGGCTGGGAGCGGGGGATCGGCCCGGCCGTCCGCGACGTGCTCGAGGCGACGGTCGCGCTGGGCGGGTCCGTCACGGCCGAGCACGGGGTCGGCCTCCTCCGCCGCGACGACCTCCCCCTCCAGCTCGACGCACCGACGCTCGCCGCGATGCGGGCGCTGAAGCGCGCCTGGGACCCGCAGGGGCTCCTGAACCCGGGCAAAATCTGGCCTCCAAGGTGATCGGCGCTCCCCGGCGAGGCAGGGCGGCGGTAAGATTCGTGTGTCCGTGAAAAAGAGGCGCTACACGCTCGGCGAGGCGAATCGCACGCTCCCGTACGTACGGTCGGTCGTCGAGGAGGTGCAGGCGCGCTACCGGGTCGTCCAGGAGAGCGGTCGCCGCCACAACGCGCTGGCCGCGACCGAGGAGCAGCAGCGCGCGGCGCTCAAGGAGGAGATCCGCGAGGCGGCCGATCGCATCCGCGCCTGCCTCGACGAGCTCCAGGCGCTCGGGATCGAGATGAAGGACTACGAGGAGGGGCTGGTGGACTTCCCCTCGGAACTCGAGGGTCGCCCGATCCTCCTCTGCTGGAAGCACGGCGAGGAGAAGCTCGGTTACTGGCACGAGGTCGACGCCGGGGCGAAGGGCAGGAAGCCCGTGCCTGACGACCTCGACTGGCCGCCCGCCCCCGCTCCGGCGAAGGGCAAGTCCGGCACGAGCCCGAAGCTCTCGTAGTGCGGACCCCCGTGCCGCATCCGGTCGCTCCAAGTCGCCGCGGCACAACACGTTGCGCCAATTGGATGGCGCAAGGGGTACGTCACCCGTCACCGAGCCTGCTGGACGAGCTGGAGGAACTCGGAGCGGGTGCGGGCGTCGGCGCGGAACCGACCGAGCATGCACGAGGTCACCGCGTAGCTCGACTGCTTCTCGACGCCGCGCATCCGCATGCAGAAGTGGTCGGCCTCGATCACCACGCCGCAGCCCTTCGGCTTGAGCACGTCCATGAGCGCCTCGGCGATCTGCGTCGTCATCCGCTCCTGCACCTGCAGACGCCGGGCGTACATGTCCACGATCCGCGGGATCTTCGAGAGGCCGATGATCCGCCCCTTCGGCAGGTACGCCACGTGCGCCTTCCCGACGAACGGGAGCAGATGGTGCTCGCAGAGGCTGTACATCTCGATGTTGCAGACCGCGATCATCTCGTCGGCCGGATCCTCGTAGATCGCCCCGTTGACGATCTCCTTCAGGTCCGCCTTGTAGCCCGACGTCAGGTACTCGAGGGACTCCCGGACCCGCCGGGGGGTCTCCTTGAGCCCCGGTCGGGCCGGATCCTCCCCGACGGCGCGCAGGATGGCGGCAACGTGCTTTTCCATGGGCGGGCGGCCAGTCTATCCTCTAGGGCCGTGAGCCGCGCCTGCGAGCATTGCGGGGAGATCTACGAGGAGGAGGGCCGCCTCGTATGCCCCCACTGCGGGGTCGATGTGGACCAGACCCACGCGGAAGAGCCGTCGGAGTTCGACTTCGCCGCGGAGGAGGAAGGGGAGGGGCAGGGGGAGGGGAAGGCCGGGGGGAAGGGGTGCGGCGCCGCGGTCCTGCTCCTTGCGCTTGTTCTCTGGGCGATTCTCTGAATACGGGATGGGCGCCGAGGGTAGAGGCGAGGTTCCCGCGGACGAAAGGGCGGCCATCTCCGCCTGCCAGCGGGGCGATCGTCACGCCTTCGAGCTCATCGTGAGACGCTATACCGCCCGCGCCCTCGGCGCCGCGCGCACGCTCGTGCGCGACGCAGCCCTCGCCGAGGACGCCGCGCAGGATGCGTTCGTGCGCGCGTTCCGTGCGATCCGCGGCTTCCGCATGGGCGAGCCGTTCTACCCCTGGCTCTACCGCATCCTCAGGAACTCCTGCCTCACGACGCTCAAGCGCCGCGGGAAACCCGGGCCCTCCCTCGACGCCGAGGACGCCCCTCCTGCCCCCGCGCCCCCCTCCGATCCCGTGGCGACGCTCGCGAAGGACGAGCTGCGCGCGGCGGTGCGCGAGGCCATGACGCACCTCTCCGAGCCCCACCGCGAGATCCTCCACCTCTCGCACTTCGAGGGGCTTTCGTACAAGGAGATCGCGGACTGCCTCGGAATCCCGATCGGCACCGTGATGTCGCGCCTCTGGGCGGCGCGTCAGGCGATGAAGAAGATCCTCGCACCCCGGATGGCGGGCCATGAGTGAGATCCGCATCCTCCTCTCGGGGTACGCGGACGGCGAGCTCGGTCCCGAGGACCGGGCGCGCGTGGAGGAGGCCCTCGCGCGCGACCCCGAGCTCCGGAGGGAGCTCGCGGAGATGCGCCGGTGGAAGGAGGCGCTCTTCGGCATGGACGCGGTGACCGACGCGGAGCTCGAGGCCTTCTGGGGCGCCGTCTACAACCGTCTCGAGCGGCGCGCCGCGTGGATCCTCCTCCTCGCGGGGAGCACGGGGGTCGTCGGCGCAGGCTGCTACCTCTTCTTCACCCACGAGTGGGCGCACTGGAGCGTGAAGCTCGCGGGCGCGAGCGGGCTCCTCGGAACGCTGCTGCTCCTCTGGAGCGTCTGGCGCGAGCGGCGGCGCTCGCTCGTCCACGACCGCTACGCGCGGGAGGTACGCCGGTGATCGTCACGACGACCGAATCGGTCCCCGGCCGCCGCACGGTGCGCCTGCTCGGCATCGCGCGCGGCACGGCGATCCGCACCAGCCACCTCGGCCACAGCATGGTCGCGTGGCTCGGGAGCCTCTTTGGCGGCGAGGTGCCGGACTACACGAAGGTGATCGCGGAAGCCCGCGAGCAGGCGTACGATCGGATGGTCGAGGACGGGCGCGCGAAGGGCGCGAACGCGATCCTCGGCGTACGGTTCTGCTCGATCGAGGTCATGAGCAACGCGGCGGAGATCCTCGCGTACGGCACGGCCGCCGTCCTGGAGGATGGGGTGGGGCACGGGGAGGGGTCGTGAGGGCTACTTGGGGCCTCGTCGTCGCCGTGGCGGCCACCTCCGGCGTGATCGGGTTCCTCGTCGGCAGGATCTCGCCCGCCTCGGAGCGGGCGGAGCAGCGGTCCGGGCCGCGTCGCGATGCGGTCGATCTCCCGTCGGGGACGCGGGCCGCCGTCGAGGAGGCGGCGGGGCACGACACGACGCGCCCCGAGCAGCCCGCGGCCGCCCCGCAGCCGGGACCTGCGGCCGAGACGCCGGCCGTCGAGGAGCCCGGCACGCGCCGGCCCGACGGCACGATCGTCGGCGGCGCGAGCTGGTCGCCGATGACGCGCATGCTCGCGATCGGGTTCCTCGAGGACCAGGTGAACATGTTCTTCGCCGACGCGAACCTCACCGAGTACCAGAAGCAGCAGCTCAAGGCCGAGATGGAGCAGCGGATCACCGACCTGATGCAGCTCGCGGCCGACCATGCGAACGGGGAGATCGACGGCGAGAAAGTCTACGAGTCGGTCGAGGCGCTGGCGGCGACCACCCGGGCGAATGTCGCCCAGCTTCTCGACGAGCGCCAGCGCGGGAAGATGGACGATTTCGAGCGCGGGATGGTGCAGTTCAACCGGAACAACATCGTCAGCAACGAGATGACCACGCTCCGGCAGGAGCTCAAGCTCGACGCGGAGCAGGAGCGGCTCATCCGCCCGATCGTGGAGGAGCGCTACCGCCGCGTGCAGGAGCGGGTCAGCACGCCGATCCCGAACTTCATGTTCAAGCCGATCCGCCGGAAGAGCGACTCCGCGATCTACGACGAGACGAGCCAGGCCATGCGCCAGTACCTCCGCCCGGACCAGCGCATCGCGTTCGACGCGGCGGACGCGGCCATGGCGAGCGCGATCTTCGACTTCCGCCCGAGCCTCGTGCCGAAACTGCCCGACTGACGCCCCGCACGGCCCGCGCTACCATAGGGCCATGCGCCGCCTGGGCGCCCTCCTCCTCCCCCGCGCGGTCCCCCTCCTCCTCCTCGCCGGGAGCGCGCACGCCGCCCCGCCGAGACCCGCGCCGGAGTGCGCGCGGACGCACGAGGAGGCGACGACCCTTGCGCGCACGCGGGGCAAGCTGATCTTCCTCACGGTGATCGTCGACGACGACAACGAGAACCGCGCCGTCGTCGAGAACGTCTTCCGGGACAAGGAGTTCTTGAAGATCGCGAGCGAGTTCGTGTGCGTCTACGCGAACTACATGGACCAGCACGGGAAGGTGAAGGTGAAGGGGCCCGACGGGAAGACCCTGCTGCGCTGCGCCGACTGCCCGTCGATCGAGTGCACGGACCACATGGGGCTCGCGGCCAACTGGGCCCGCGGCTTCTTCCCGGAGAGCGAGGCGCGGACGCCGATCCACTTCGTGGTGAACGCGAAGGAGGAGCTCGTCGACACGATCATGAACGGGGACTTCAAGCAGGGCTTCAATCACGTGCCCGCGGCGGAGGTGGTCGCGCGGCTGAAGGCGCTCTTGCAGAAGCACGGGAAGGGGCTCACCGAGGAGGAGTACAAGCGGATGGAGGAGCTGCTCGTCGAGGCCAAGGCGGCGCGCGGGCGCGGCCTCGTGACGCTCGAGCTCCAGAAGCTGCTGCCGGTCGTTCTGATCGGGAAGGACATCGAGGGGGTGCGGGGGGCGCAGGCGCGCGTCGCGGAGATCGACAAGGACGCCGCGAAGGTGCTCGCGGAGGCGGAGGTGCTCGTCGCGCGCGGCGGCGTGGAGGAGGCGCTCGACGCGCTCGCCGCGGTCGCGGCGACGTACCCGGGGACCCTCTCGGCCGCCGCCGCGGAGAAGGACGCGAAGGACCTGAGGGGCCGCCCCGAGGTGGCGCGGCTCCTGAAGGCGCGCGACCTCCACGGCGAGGGGCTGAGGCTCAAGGAGAAGGGGAAGTCCGACCTCGCGCGGAAGAAGTTCGAGGCGTGCGCGCGCATCTACGCCGACACGAAGTACGGCGAGCTTTCGAAGAAGGAGCTCGCAGGCCTGCCCGCGGGCGAGCAGCGCTGACGCAGAGGTCCAATACCTGGAGTACCGCGTTTCTTCACCTCGATCGCACCCTCCGCGCACGGCGCGACCGACGTGTCCCCGACGCGCCCGAGCTTCGTGCGTTGCGTCATCTCGCATCCGCCCGTGGCGTACAATAGGCGCGTGAGCACTGCATCGCACAGGTCCGGGCGCACGGTCGTCACCCGGCTCGCCCGCAGCTGGGGCGAGGCCGAGGCGTTCGACCGCACGTTCTGGGGGGGCATCGCGCCGGCCGAACGACTTGCAGCGCTCTGGGAGATGGTACTCGAGCACGAGGCGTGGCTGGGCAAGGATGGGCGTCAACCCCGACTTCAGAGATCTGTTCTTCGAGTTGAACGCCGCTGAGGCCCGGTACCTGGTGGTCGGCGCGTACGCCGTCACGTTCCACAGCCGGCCACGCTTCACGAGGGACCTCGATGTGCTCGTGGAGCCGACACCGGTGAACGCCGGACGCGTTCATGCCGCGCTCAAGTCCTTCGGCGCGCCTCTCAAGGACGTGACGGAGAGGGACCTGGCGACACCGGGGATGGTCTACCAGATCGGCGTCGCGCCCAACCGCATCGACATCATCACGCGGATCGAAGCGGTCGAGTTCGGTCCCGCGTGGGACCGCCGGGTGCAAAGCGTCTATGGCGACTGCCCGATCCACGTATTGTCCAAGGAAGACCTCATTGCGAACAAGCGCGCCGTGGGACGTCCGCAGGACCTCGCCGACGTGAAGGAGCTTGAAGGCGGCAGGGAACCGGACCGCCGGCATCGCAAGCGGTGACGGCGCTCAGCGCGCGTCCACGATCGAGAGGATCCCCTCCTCGACGGTCACGACGCCCGACCGCGAGGCAGGGTCCATCTCCAGCACGCGCTCGGCGTCCATCCTGACCGTGCCGCGCGTCCAGGCGTAGTCGCCGCCGTCGAGCTTCCCGGAGAGTGCGCCGACCGTCGCCCCCGCGGGCCGGAGCGGGGAGTAGTCGAAGCCCGGCCCCTCGACCACGACCCACGCCGGGGCCACGGCCACGACGAGAACCCGGCGTCCGAGGTCGAGCACGCACGTCCCGGGGTCGTCCGCGTCGAGGAGGAAGCGGTGCTCCCTCTGGTCGGGATCGAGATCCACCCACCCGAATCCGGGCGCCTCGATCGCGGCGATCGCGACCGTGTGGAGGCCGCCATGCGGCACGGCGATCTGGAACGTCCCGTCGGCCAGTGTCGTCGCCTCGCGACCGTCGAGGCGCACCCGCGCGTGCACGGCCCGTCCACGCTCGTCCTCGAGCCGGCTCGTCACGACGAACGGGCCCGGCCGCACGATCAGGTCCAGCTCGCGGACGCGGCCGAACGCGAGATCCACCTCGCGCTCAACCAGGAACGTCCGCGGCCCCCGCTCCCCCTCTTCCTCCCGCGGCCGCTCGGCGCCGACGAACACGAGCCGGAGCGTCAGGTTCCTCTCCTCCGGGACCGCCACACGCGACTTCGTGCCGAGGAACCGGACGGGCACGAACTCCCACGTCGGCGGGACGCCGTTGGCGCCCCACAGCGGGTTCGGCGCCAAGTCCTCGCGGCGGCAGGTGGAGACCTCCGGCGCGTAGCTCCCGTCCGGCAGCCGCATCCGGATCCGCAGCGAGGGGTAGGGCACGAGGTCGATCCGGCCCGTGTTGACCTGCTCGCCCTTCCACACGAGCGAGAGCGGCACGCGCAGGATCCCCTCGTCCGACTTCACGTCGAGGCGCAGGGGCACGTCCTTCGGCGGGTCGTAGTAGAAGTTGAAGTAGCCGTTCCGCGCCGACGTGTCGTGGACGAGCTCCGCGTCGCCGAAGAGGTCGATCACGTAGAGCTCGACCCCCGCGTCCAGGACCGGCACGCCCTGAAGCGTCACCTCGCCGAAGATCGCGCCCGCGGGCTTCAGCCGGAAGTCGAGCGGCGCCGGCCCGCCGTGCTCCGGCACGTCCGCCCACGCGCGCTCGGGCGCGAACTCGATCGTCAACGCCGCCTCGATCAGGAAGCGCCCGCTCTTCTCGAACGGCAGCTCGTACGCGCCGTCCTCGGCGGTTCGCACGAGCGTGTAGGTCTTCGGGTAGACGACCCTGACCTCCGCCTTCTCGACGGGCCTTCCGTCGGGGCCGTAGACGTGACCCACAAGGATCGTCGGCTCGCGGTCGGGAAGGCCCTCAGCCGCCTCAGCCGCCCCGGTCGCGTCCCGAAGGGTCTCGCCCTCGAGAAGGCCGCGAAGGGGGGGTGCGCGCGGGGGGGAGGCCGCCTTCCGGACCACGAAGACGAGGGCGACGCAGGCAACGAGCGCGGCGACCACGAGGAGCCTACGCACCGTAGAGCTCCACGTGGCGGGCGACGCACCGGTCGAGGCTGAAGAGCTCGCGGTTCCGGGGGAGCGCCGCGGCGGCAAGGGCACGCATCGCGGCCGGCTCCCGGGCGGCGCGCTCGAGCGCGCGGGCGAGGTCCTTCGGGTCCTCGGGATCGACGAGCACGCCCGCGCGGCCGTGGTCGAGGATCTCGGGGATGCCGCCGACGCGCGTCGCGATGACCGGGGTGCCGAGCACCGTGGCCTCGATCGCGACCCGCGGGAGCGCGTCGAGCCGCGACGGCACGACGAGACAGTCGAGGTTCGGCGTGAACGCGAGGACGTCGGGGAGGAGCCCCAGGAACGTGACATCGAGCCCGTCGACGGCCCCCGCGGCCCCCTCATACCCCTCGCCCGCGACGAGCAGGTGGAAGGCGACGCCGCGCTCCTTGAGGATCCGGAGCGCAGCGACGAGGTAGTCGAACCCCTTCACCCACCGGAGGTTGCCCGCGAGGCCGAGGAGCAGCGCGCCGGGCTTCACGCCGTGCTCTTTGCGGAGGTCGCGCCGCTGCGGGACCAGCTCCTCGCTCCAGATGCCCGTGTACACGGTCGTCACGCGCTCCTCGGGCACGCGTTTCGAGATCATGTACCGCCTCAAGTCCTCGCACACCGTGATGATCCGGTCCGCGCCGAGACGGCCGTAGAGCCATCGATCCACCGGGTCGAACCGCGAGAGGCGCGGGTAGGCGCCGCGCCGGATGAGGAGTTTCACGCCGCGCCGGAAGAGGCCGCGCGCGCGCATGCCGACGTACGCGTCGCGGCTCGTCATCGTGTGGAGGACCTCGATCCCCTTGTCGCGGAGCAGCCGGCGAATCCGGAAGCGGGCCTTGAAGTCGAGCTTGCTCCGGATCTCGATCGGATGGCAGGAGACGCCGTCGCGCGCGAGGGCGTCGAAGTCCTTCCACCGCGGGTCCGCCGCGTAGTGCATCTCGGCGCCGGTGCGGGCGAGCCGCGCGACGAGGCGGGAGAGGTACGGGGTCTTGTCGCCCCCGTCCACGATGAGGACCCGCATCGGCGGGAGAAGCTATCAAAGAAGCCCGCACCGCGGGCGCGCCTTTGCGAACGCTTTGCGAACGGACCTCGCTCTTGGTCCAATGCGCGGATGGAACGGCGTCGCGTGGTTCTCACCGGGCTCGGCCTTGTCACGCCCTTCGGCGTCGGCGTCGAGCCGCTCTGGGATGCGCTGATGGAGGGGCGCTCGGCGGTGCGGCCCGCGGAGGGGTTCGACAACGCGGACATGCCGGCCACCCACTACGCGCAGCTCCCGGCGGTCGACTACGACCGGTACGTCGATCCGCAGCGGTCGGCGCTCTGGAGCCGCCTCTCGAGGCTCGCGGTCACGGGCGGGATCCTCGCCTTGGGCGACGCCAAGGGCGAGAGCATCGGGGGCGAGCGCACCGGGGTCATCCTCGGCACCGGCTACGGGTGCACGTACGAGTTCGAGGAGCAGTTCCGCACGTGGATGGAGAAGGGGTGGAAGCGTCTGAAACCCATCAGCGTCCCGCGGCTCATGCCGAACGCGCCGGCGAGCCACCTCGCGATCCAGCTCGGTGCGCGCGGGATCAACTTCACGGTCTCGACCGCGTGTTCGTCCGGCGCGATCGCGGCCGCGCTCGCGGTGCAGCAGATCCGGTCCGGCGCGATCGACGCCTGCCTCACCGGCGGCGCGGACTACGTGGTCAACGCGTCCACGGCCGCGGTGTGGAACGCGCTCCGGGTGCTCGCGAAACGGAGCGGGGCCGACGCCAGCCGCCCGTTCAGCGCCGATCGCGACGGCCTCGTCCTCGGCGAGGGGTGCGCGATCCTCCTCCTCGAGGAGCGCGAGGCGGCGCGCCGCCGCGGGGCGAGAGTGCACGCCGAAGTGACCGGGATCGGGCTCACGAACGACGCGACCAACATCGTCGGGCCCGACGTGGAGGGCGAGGCCGCGGCCGTGCGCGCCGCGATCGCGGACGCAGGCCTCTCCCCGCGCGACATCGACTACGTGAACGCCCACGGCACCGCGACGGAAGCGAACGACGCCAACGAGACGACCGTGCTCAAGCAGACGCTCGGCGCGAGGGCGCGCGAGATCCCGGTCTCGAGCATCAAGGGCCATCTGGGGCACACGATGGGCGCCGCGGGCGCCATCGAGATCGCGGTCACGGCGCTCGCGCTCGAGCGCCAGCGCGTGCCGCCGACGCTCTTCGTGGTTCCGGGGGACCCGCGGTGCGACCTCGACTACGTGCCTGCGGCCCGCGCCCACGCCATGCGCCACGCGATCACGAACAGCTTCGGTTTCGGCGGCCAGAACGCCGTGCTCGTGCTCTCGCGGTCCACGTGAGGCCTCACGCCCCCTTCGACTGGAGGGCGGCGTGCAGGCCGTCGACGATCTGGCCGAAGGTCGTGATCTCCTTCAGGCGCTCCTCGGGGATCTGGACGTCGAAGCACTCCTCGACCTCGTAGACCACCTCGATCATGTCGAGGGAGTCGAGCTTCAAGTCGTCCTTGAGGTGGACGCCGAAGTCGAGGCGCTGGGGCTCGACCTTGAGCGTCTTGAAGAAGATCTCCTTCACGGCCACGGCGACCTCATCCCTGCTCTTCATCGCTTGGTGCTCGCCTCGATCGTCCCCTTGAGCTCCTCGTTGTCCGGGAAGAGCCTCAGCCCCTCGGCCCAGAGCTCGCGCGCCTTCTCGACGTTGCCCGCGTCCTTGTAGAGCGTTCCGAGCCGGAAGTAGGTGCTCGCGTAGTGCGGCTCGGGCGCCTTCCGCTTCTGGATCGCGAGGAGCTCCTCGAACTGCCGGATCGCCCCCGGCCTCATCCCCAGGAACTCCGGCGCCATGCTCTCGCCGAAGGCCTTGCCGAACCGCGCCGTCCAGTGCTCGGGGTCGAGCTTGATCGCGGCGTCGTACGCCGCGGACGCCTTCATCCAGACGATGCCCTGCTGCGGGCCCTGCGGCGTGTTGTTCCAGAGCTCGGCGACATAGGCCGTCGCGAGCGCGACCTGGAGCTCGGGGTTCGTCGGGTCGGCGGCGATCTCCTTCTGGATCGCCGCGATCACGTCCGAGATGCGGTCCGGGTGGTTCGTGAGCCACTCGAAGAGGCCATCCGTGTCCGCGGGGACGAGCTTCCTGCCCTTGAGCCCGCGGATGACCTCCTCGATCGCTTGCCCGGCCGGGGCGGCTGCCTCCCCCTCCCCGGGCCCCTCCCCCTCCGGCCGCCGGGGCGCCGCCGCCCGCTCGGGCGACTCGGCAGACGGCGCAGGCCCCGCGGCCGCGAGCTGGCGCTGCACCTCCACCGCGACCATCCGGTTGACCGCGGCTTCGTCCAGCGCGGGCGCCGCCGCCCGCTCGGGCCCGGAGACGCGGACCGGCGTCGGGGCGGGCTCCAGCGCGCGGACGATCAGCGCGCCCGCAACGCCGCCCGCAAGACCGAACACGAACGCCACGGCGAGCTTCATGACTGGCGGCCGGCGCGGAAGGTCTTCAGGAACTGGTCGTGGACGCGCTTTGCCTCCTCCGCGGCTTTCGGCGGAGAGGCGGTGTGGATCCGGTAGACGCGCCGGTCGCGGACCGTCCCCGCGATGAGCGTCACCGAGTCGGCCTTCGTGACCATCCCGGTGAATCCCTCGCCCCCGAAGACCGGTCCTTCCTCGATCTTGATCGCGTCCCTGTAGTAGTCGTTCATCTCCTGGATCTGCTCCGCGAGCCCGCCGTCGTACGGCGAACTGATCACGCTGATCACGATGCCTTGCCGGCTCTCGAATCGGGCGTCCGCGAGCGAGGCGTCCGGCGGACGCACGATCCCGAAGCCGTCGGGCACCGTGCACGCGTACGCGCCCTGCACGCTGCGGAAGGCGACGCCGCGCGCGGTCTTCTCCTCCACGGCGTTGATCGTGAGCCCGTTGACCGCCCGCTCGAAGAGATCGCGCACCTTCTTGACGCGCGCGCGGCGCGCCGAGCAGAAGACCCGGAAGAGCCGGTTCTGGCCGTAGTAGGTGCGGACGAGGAGCGACCGCTCCCGCTTCTTCCCGTCCTCGGCCAGCTCGACGGCCACGCACTCGACCTCGACGCCCGGGAGGTTGATCCCGCGCTTCATCTCGACGTCCTTGAAGGCGATCTCCTTGAAGGCCGGCTTGCCCGCGGCGGGCTCCGCGGACTCCTTGAACTCCTGGCCGAGCGCCGTGCGCAGCTCCGAGAGCCCCGCGTAGGGGTTGTCGCGGACGAGGAGCGCCACGTACGCGTCGTTCTGCGCGTCGCTCTCGTAGCGCGCGAGCTCGGTCCAGGCGCCGGATCCCGAGGCGATCTTGCTCGGCCAGCCGTAGACGCCGCTGAAGGCGAGCCCGAGCTCGGCGTTCTCGTATGCGGAGGACCCGGGCGACGCCGCGGGCTTCGGATCGGAGGACGGCGCCGGGGCCGGCGTGGGATTGGCCGGTTCCTGCGCCCTCGCGACGGCAAGGAGGACGAGGAAGAGGCCGAGGGCGACGGCACGTCGGTGCATCGGCTAGAACTTAGCACCATGCCCGCGGGGCCGCTACGGGCGTGGTCGCGGGGGGGCCTCGGGGGCCGAGAAGCCTCGACTCAAGACGCCCGCCCGGACCCGAGACCGCGACCCGAAGCCCCAGGCTCGCTCGAAGCGCCACGAGCGTCCGGCCGGGTGACGCGCGCCCCGCGAGGAACCCTGCCGCCTTCGCCGCAACCCGGCGCAGCTCAAGAGGGTCGCGGCCGACCGCCGCGACGAGGAGGTCGGAGTCCCCCGCCGCGAGGGGCTCGTCCTCGGCGAGCGACCGCCCTCCCTCCCCCGCGTACCACGTGCCGCCCGAGACGGCGAGGGCGAGCGTGGCTGCCGAGCCGTCGGGAAGCGCCATGGCGACGGACACCGGGCCGGTCCGTCGGGCGGGGCTCTGTGCAGCGGCGGCGCCCCGAGTAGCCGCCGGAGGAGGAGCGTCCACACGAGGCCGCCGAGGTCGGGCGGCAGCTCCGAGCGCATCGGTGTCGCCACGGCCGCGACGTCGCCCCTCACGCCGAGGAATCCGCCCGCCATCCCCGGCCGCGCGAGGAGGGCGAGGGGCGGGTCGATGTCCTCGTGGACCACGACGACGAGGTCCCGGACGGCGCCGTCGGCGAAGAGACGGGTCGCCTCAGGACCGGGTCCGACCGCCCCGTCCCCCGCGAGATCCCCCTCCTGCCTTGCGAGCCGGTGGGCCGCGAGCTCGTACCGCGTGTCGAGGAGAAACACCGCGTCAAACGACCCGCCTGCCCCTTCGGCGATGCCCTCGATCTCCTCGACGATAGGGCGCCGGCAGGAACCTGCCGAGCTTCTCCCCGCCCGTGCGCAGGACGAAGTCCTTGACGCCCGCGTCCTCGGGCAGCGCGCGGTCGATCTCCTCCCGGATGCGCGCCTTCAGCGCCGCGCCCAGCGCGCGCCCCTTCTCGCGCGGAGGTCCGGAGAGGCGGACCACCGTGATCCCGCCGTGCTCCTCGACCCGGAAGCCAGGCGCCCCGGCCCCCCCGGCCCCCCCACGAACGACCTAAGGACGCGGTCGCGAGAGCGCGAGCGAGACAACGGCGAAACGCAAGCCAGCGGCGCATGCAAGTCTTTTGATGACAATAAGTTACGTCGAATGCCCACCTTGACGGTCCCGCGGGCGCATGTTAGCGTACGGGGTTTCTCTAGACCATGGAGCCCAGCGACACGCCTGAGACGCCGAGCGGCGCCTCGTCCTTCGGACGGGACCCCCCGGACAAGATCCGGGACCTCCTGATCGAGGAGGAGATGAAGACGAGCTACCTGCGCTACGCGATGAGCGTCATCGTGGCGCGGGCGCTCCCCGACGCGCGCGACGGACTGAAGCCCTCCCAGCGGCGCATCCTCGTCGCGATGCACGACCTGAACCTCACGCCGGGCGCCAAGTACCGGAAGTGCGCGAAGATCGCGGGCGACACGTCGGGCAACTACCACCCGCACGGCGAGGCCGTGATCTACCCGACGCTCGTGCGGCTCGCCCAGCCCTTCAACATGCGGGTCCCGCTCGTGGACGGGCAGGGGAACTTCGGCTCGGTGGACGGCGACCCGCCGGCCGCGATGCGGTACACGGAGGCGCGGCTCACGTCCGCCGCGGTGGACCTCCTCGCCGACCTCGAGCTGGAGACGGTCGACTACGTCGCGAACTACGACGAGTCGCGCACGGAGCCGACCGTGCTCCCCGGGAAGTTCCCGAACCTGCTCGTGAACGGGTCGATCGGCATCGCGGTCGGCATGGCGAGCAACATCCCGCCGCACAACCCCGGCGAGGTATGCGACGCGCTCATCCGGTTCATCAACAGCCCGGAGTGCGAGTTGCACGAGCTGATGGAGGTGATGCCCGGGCCCGACTTCCCGACCGGCGGCGTGATCTGCGGCCGGCAGGGGATCCTCGACGCCTACGCGACCGGGCGCGGCCGGCTCATCGTGCGCGGGCGGATCACGGCCGAGGAGGAGAAGGAGGGGCGCTGGTCCCTGATCGTCGAGGAGATCCCCTACCCGCCGCGGCGCGACCTCATCATCGAGCGCATCGCGGAGCTGGTGAAGGAGGGGGTGCTCGAGGGCATCGCGCGGATCGACGACTTCGCGGACCGCACGAACCCCTACCGGATCCACATCCAGCTGAAGAAGGGCGAGGACCCGAAGGTCACCGAGAACCTCCTCTACCAGCACACGCCGCTCCAGGAGACGTTCGGCGTCAACGCGATCGCGCTCGTGGACGGCCGCCCCGAGACGCTCGGGCTCAAGGAGCTGCTCCGGAACTACCGCGACTACCGGGTCGAGGTCGTCCGCCGGCGCACGCGCTTCCTCCTCGCGAAGGCCGAGGCGCGCGCGCACATCGTCGAGGGGCTCCTGAAGGCGCTCGACATCATCGACCAGGTGATCGAGACGATCCGCAAGAGCGAGAACCCGGAGATGGCGCAGGCGCGCCTCGTCGACCGGTTCCAGTTCAGCGAGAAGCAGGCGGAGGCGATCCTCCGCATGACGCTCGCGCGGCTCACCGGCCTCGAGCGGAAGAAGCTGGTGGACGAGCTCGAAGAGCTGCGCAAGAAGATCGCGGAGTACAAGGCGATCCTCGCCTCCGAGCGCAAGGTGCTCGACGTGATCGTCGCGGAGCTCCAGGAGATCAAGAGCCGGCACGGGCGCCGCCGCGTCACCGAGATCACCGGCGAGGCGGTCGAGTTCGCGCGCGACGACCTCGTGACGCCCGAGGACGTCGTCGTGACGCTCTCGCGCGGCGGCTACCTGAAGCGCGTGAAACTCGACACGTACCGCGCGCAGGGGCGGGGCGGGCGCGGGATCATCGGCGCCGCCACGAAGGAGGAGGACTTCATCACGCAGCTCTGGTCGGCGCACACGCACGACACGCTGCTCTTCCTCACGACGCAGGGGCGCGCCTTCGCGAAGCGGGTCTTCGAGGTGCCCGAGCTCTCCCGCGAGAGCGCCGGGCGCGCGATCCGGAACTTCGTCGAGCTCCGCGAGGGCGAAGGGGTCAGCTCCGCCTTCGCGATCAAGGACTTCGACGACCGGGACATCCTCTTCGCGACGAGGCAGGGCGTGGTGAAGAAGGTCACGCTCTCGCTGCTCCGCAACGCGGCCCGGCAGACCGGCATCATCGCGTGCGAGCTGGACGAGGGCGACGCGCTCCTCGGCGCCGCGCTGCTGAAAGGTGACGAGGGGGTGATCCTCGCCACCGCCCACGGCATGGCGATCCGCTTCGGCGAAGGGGACGTGCGCCGCATGGGCCGCACCGCGCGCGGCGTGCGAGGCATCAAGCTGCGCGAGGGGGACGAGGTCGTGGGCCTTGCGATCGCCCGCGACGGCGCGGCACTCCTCACGCTCTGCGAGAACGGCTACGGCAAGCGCACGCTCGTCTCCGAGTACCGGCCGCAGACGCGCGGAGGGCTCGGCCTCAAGGACATCCAAACCAGCGAGCGCAACGGGAAGGTCGTGGCCACCTGCGTCGTGGACGAGGGCGACGAGATCGTCCTCATCAGCGCGAAGGGCATGATCGTCCGGACCCGGGTGGCGGAGATCTCGCTCATCGGGCGAAACACGCAGGGCGTCAAGGTGATGAACCCGAAGCCCGGGGACCGGCTCCTCGCGTGCGCGGTCGTGCCGCCGCAGGAGGCCGGGCCCGTGGCCGACGGCCCGCCGGTTCCGCCCGCCCCCGGGTAGCCCTGGCCCCCCAGCCCCCCTCTCGACGGTACAATGACGCGGTTCGGCTGGAAGGCCGGCCGTTTCGACCGGCCGAAGGAGAGATCATGCGCAGACTGCCGCTTCTTCTTCTGACGGTCGCCCTCGCCGCGCCGCTCGGGGCGCAGGAGGAGGAGAGCGAGCGGTTCGAGGACAAGAAGAGCGGGCTCGTCGTCCGGATGCCGGACGGGTGGAGCCGCGAGTCCTCGCGCGAGAAGGGCTCGGTGAAGTTCGCCGGGCTCTACGATCTCACCCCGACGAAGTACGTCCTCTTCACGGTCGAGACCGGCCCCGCCGACGCATTCGACGAGGCGGCATGGCTCGCGAGCGAGAAGACGTCCGCGACCAAGTACCTGAAGTCGACGGACACGCCGTGGACGACCGAGCCGGTCATGATCGGCGGCGCGCGCGCCGTCCGCTACACGATCGGCGGCAAGGCGAACGCCGAGAAGGAGTTCGATCTGCGGATCCGCGCCTGCGGAGTCGTCCGCAACGACGTCTTCTTCCGGGTCGTCGAGCTCTCCTACAGCCGCGCCCACGAGGAGGCGGCCGACGCGCTCAAGACGATCTGGGAGGCCGTGAAGTTCGAGGAGGCGAACCCGTTCGCGGAGGATGGGAAGGAGGGGGGGGGCGGGGAGGAGGAGACCACCGCGGAGGAAGGGGGAGGCGGGGCGACGGAGGAGGCCCCTCAGGGCGAGCCGCTGGTCGTCGAGGACAAGGCCGGCAACTTCAAGATCAAACTCCCGCCGGGTTGGACGCTCGACAGGGCGCCGCAAGAGGATGACGGCGCCGGGCTCCGGGTGTCCGCGCGCCGCGAGGCCGGCGGCGGCGAGATCGGCGCCATCGAGGTGCACCGCATCCGGGTCCTGCGGGCCGAGTTCTTCGACCAGAACGAGGCCGGCGACGCGGTGGAGAAGGCCTGCAACGAGGAAATGAGGCTCTTCGAGCGGTGGTTCGAGGACGGTTCGGCCAAGGTGATCCGCCCCACGATCGATGCCCGCGCCAAGCTCGGCGCCGCGGACAAGACGTGCGGCTACGAGGTCCGCGGCCTTCCGCTTTCGGAGGAAGCGAAGATCGAGGAGGCGAAGAAGCTCATCGCGCGCGGCGACACGTCGGTCACGGTGCCGGAGTACAAGCCCATCGTGTTGCGCGGCCGCCTCGCGATGCTGTCGCCGTACATCTACGTCACCATCGTCTATGCCCGGCGCGGCCTCGAGGATGACGAACGCTTCGTCACCGAGGTCAACCAGATCCATGACTCCTTCGAGTTCGAGTCGACCGAGGGGATGCCGCCCGCGCTCGAGACCGGCGGGGGTCCCTTCGGCAACACGCTCGCGGACCCGAAGAACGCCGCCGAGCGGAGGCAGACCAAGCTCCACGAGTTCAAGAGGGGCGCGAAGGTCGCTGCCGCGATCCAGTTCGACTACGTCCTGCCGCCCGGCTTCGAGAACGCGGAGCAGGTCAGGGATCCCGCGTCCGGAGGGGTCTCCGCGGTCGGGACGCAGTGGGCAGTGCAGGTCGTCGCGCAGGATGGGAACAACGGCTGGGTCTGGATCAAGGTGCTGGCGCTCAGCTCGAAATCCCTCGCCTCCAACGAGAAGTTCCAGGAGAAGAAGAAGGTGTTCGAGAGCTGGATCAGCAACTTCGAGGCGCAGGCGCGCGGGGCCGGCAAGATGCCGAAGAAGCCGGAGAAGATCAAGGTCGGCACGCTCGACGGCGACGGCTGCGATCTCGCGGGGAAGATCAACGGCTTCACCGCGACCGAGGTCAACATGGTCACGGACGAGGCAGGCTGGCGCATCGAGTTCGAGCTGAAGACGCGCGGCACGGGCTCGAAGACCTTCGCCGACGGGATCAAGACCTTCATGAAGAAGTTCAGGGCCGCGAAAAAGTGACGACACGCACCTTCGCCCGCGCCGGCGAAGGGCCGCGGGCGCCGCTGCGGCCCGTCGGCCCCATCGGCGGCGCTCCGCGCACGCGTCTGCGCGCACGCCGGGGCCTCCTGTTCCCGGTCCTCGCGTGCCTCTTGGGGACTGCCGCCGCGGGGGCGGACGACAAGTCCATCCGCGACGAAACCTCGAACTTCGAGGTGGCGGTGCCGCCGGAGAAGGCCGGCGACTGGGACCGGATGCAGCCGGACGAGAAGCGGAAGGACGTCAAGGCGCACTTCAGGACCGAGTTCACGGGCACCGAGCCCCTCGCGGTGGCCGAGGTGCAGGTGATCCTTTTCCCGCTCAAGAAGGACCTCGCGACGCGCGCGCTCGAGTCGATCGCGACCCAGTGGTCCTCGCTCATGGAGGGGTCGCTGACGAACCACCGCGACCTCAAGGAGGGGAAGACGACGCTCGGCGGCCAGGAAGCCTACTTCCGCGACGTCAAGGGCGACCTCATGACCGACCTCGGCGCCGGGCACGTGACGTGGCACCTCGCGAGGATGGGGAAGTTCGTCTACGTCTTCCACGTGGTCCGCACGTACAAGGCCGTGGGCGACGAGGGCCTCGAGGAGGAGATCACGAAGATCCGGGACTCGTTCAAGTTCCTGAAGGTCGAGCAGGTGACGGCGGACCCGAAAGCCAAGGGGGGCGCCGAGAGCCCGGCCGGTCCGGCCGGCGCGGGCTCGGCAGCCACCCCGACGGGACCCGATCCGGCGCTGCTCGTGCGCGTGGAGATGAAGTTCGATCACTGGAAGGTCAAGTTCGTGAAGCCCGAAGGGCTCCTCGGCACGCCTCCCGACAAGTTCGAGGAGTCGGAGATGACGAACCACGTCATCGCGAAGTTCACGCGCTCGGCCGACCAGACCAACATCATGATCCGCGTCTACGCCCAGCTCGAGAAGGCGCAGAAGTACACGATCGAGATGCTCGCGGACAACGTCGTCAAGTACTTCAACCAGAGGTACGCCGAGAAGAACCGCAAGCCGCCCGAGATCGACAAGGACTACAAGAAGTTCCCGCTCGCGAAGGACGCGATCATGATCAGGTTGATCGGCCGGCGCACGGTGCCCGAGCTGGACCTCTGGTACATCGCGCAGTGCAAGAACGGCCGCCAGTACCAGATCGAGATCCACATGACGGGCTCGGAAGGCGAGAAGGCCTGGAAGAGCCAGGTCGACGACTTCATGAAGAACTTCAAGCCGTTCGACGACTGATCCCCGCCGCACCAGCACCAGCCGCGCCGATGCCCCTCCCGCCGCCCGCCCGCGTGCCGACGGCCCGGTCGGCCGCGTTGCTCGCCCTGATCCTCTTGGTCACGCCGGCGCGCGCGGCCCCCGAGCCCGAGCTGCTTCGCGAGGAGGCGTTCAACTACCGCGTCCTCGGCGATCTCCCGCGAGGCTGGAAGCGGCGCGACGACGCGCTCGTCTTCGTCTTCGCGACGGACGGGATCCCGCACGCGTACGTCCACCTCCTGCGCGACCGGATCGAGGGGGATGTGGACGCCGCGGCACACCTGAAGCAGCGCGCCGCGCACTACCGGTTCCCCGGGGCGCCGCCGGGGACCGAGACGGTGAGCAAGGGGTCGTGGGCGGGCCGCGACGCGGCCCTGCTCGAACACGAGGCGACGGTCAACGGCGTCCGCTGCCGGCGCCGCGTCGAGGCCTTCGTCGCCGCGGGCATCTGGTACGAGCGGATCGAGACCGTCTACGGCGAGACGACCGGGGAGATCGCGGCGTGCCGCGACGGGCTCGACCTCTTCCGGAAGGGGTTCCGGCTCCTCGTCGAGCCGCTCCCCCGGGACGCGAGCAGCGACTTCGAGGAGAGGAGCATCGAGAGCCCGGAGTTCGGCTTCCGCCTCGTGAAGCCGAAGGGGTTCGTGCGGAAGGAGGTCGATCTGGTCGCCGACCCGGGGCTGCGGGTCGCGTTCGAGGCGAAGCCGGGCGAGCCCTCGCGCGTGCTCGTGCGCCTCTTCGAGTACGGCGTGCGCCGCGACATCCCGGGGCAGGCCTGGATGGACCTCTTCTTCGGCGGCTTCCGGGAGCAGGTCGCGAAGGCCGAGCGCGCGCCCGCAGAGGCGCCCGCGGTCCCGGGCGCCGGGGAGACGCTCGCCGAGCGGTTCACGGGCGAGCGCGACGGCCACCCGGTCTCGGAAGAGATCCTGTTCGTCCGCGCCGGCGGCGGCCGCATCTTCTGCCTCCGCGTCCGGACCACGGACGTACCCCCTCGCATCGACTTCGAGGTCAACGGTTAGGGTGCTCTGTAACCGGCCTGGAGACAACTGGTTACGCACGTTGAGATGCGGAACTCGGTCCGCGCCGGAGGCGCGGACCGTACACTTCGGTCCCCGATGGACCTTGCCTACCTGACCGCGGATCTGCCCGGCAGCGGCGGCACGATCCGCAAGACGCCCGAGGACTTCGAGGTCACCGAGATCCCGCTCTACGGGACGTCGGGCGAGGGCGACTTCCTCTACCTGCTCGTGCGGAAGCGCGGCATGGGAACGTTCGAGGCCGTGCGGCGGCTCGGCGCGGCGCTCCAGGTGCCCGAGAGGGAAATCGGCTACGCGGGGCTCAAGGACGCCCGCGCGGTCACGACGCAGTGGCTGAGCGTGCCCGGCGCGTGCGAGCCGCGCGCCCGCGCCCTCGACCTCGACGGCATCGATGTGCTCGAAGTGCGGCGGCACGGGAACAAGCTGCGCATCGGCCACCTGCGCGGCAACCGCTTCTCGATCATCGTGCGCGGCGCGCCGCCTGGCGGGGCGGAACGCGCGGCGGCGGTCCTCGACGTCCTCCTCCGCCGCGGGGCGCCCAACTACTTCGGCGAGCAGCGGTTCGGGGCGCGCGGCGCATCGCACCTCTACGGCGAGTCGATCCTGCGCCGCGACTACGACACGTTCCTGAAACGGTTCCTCGGCGGGCCGGCGGGCGGCGAGCGCGACCCGCGCATCGTCGCCTCGCGCGCGGCGTTCGACGAGGGGCGGTTCGAGGAGGCGTTCGAGGCGATGCCCACGCGGCGCCGCGCGGAGAAGAAGTGCCTCCATGCGCTCCTCCGCTTCCGCGACCCCGAACGCGCGTGCATGGCGATCCCGAAGCGCATGCGGCAGATGTACGTCTCCTCCTTCCAGTCCGCGCTCTTCAACCGGGTCCTCGAACGGCGCGTCCTCGCGGTCGATCGCCTCGAGGACGGGGACCTCGCGTTCGTGCACCGGAGCTACCGGTTCTTTCCGGTGACGGAGGCGTCAAAGGAGCAGCCGCGCTGCACCGCCTTCGAGATCTCGCCGTCCGGGCCGATCTTCGGCAGCCGCACGCCGCTGCCGGGGGGGGCGTCGGGGGCCATGGAGACCGCGATCCTCGAGGATTCGGGGCTCGAGCTTTCCCACTTCGTGCCGCACGGCGGCCTGCGTTTCGACGGCTCGCGCCGTTCCCTGCGGATCGCGATCAAGGAGGCCGTGCTTGCCCCCCTCGACCGGCACGCCTTCCGGGTTGATTTCGTCCTCCCGTCGGGGTCGTTCGCGACCGCCGTGCTCCGGGAGATCGTGAAGGCCCCGGTGGAGGTCGAGGCCCCCGAGGCCCCCCCGATCTCCGGCTGATCTCATCGTCCTCATGGCCTGCTGCGCGCTCATCGCGCTGGGCCTTTTGTCCCAACTGCGCGCCGACGAGCCCGCTCGACGCTCGAGAGGGAGGTCGCGGCGCTCAAGGCGCGGCTCGACAAGCTCGAGCCGGCGCGCGCGGCCAAGCCCGCGCGACGCGGCGACCAGGCGGCCAGGATGGAAGACCTGAACAGGCTGCGGCAGATCATGGAGGCCCGAGGAGCTCAAGGCGGCGCTCGAGCGCTAGCGGCGGCTGCAAAGTCGCCCCCTTGCCGTAGATTGGTTCGGGGTGATCCCGCTCTTCGAAACCGAGCTCTTCCCGGAGGCGCGACCGTGCGCGTGATCGCGGTCTTCAACCACAAGGGCGGCGTCGGGAAGACGACGACGGTCGCGAACCTCGGCGCGGGGCTCGCCCGGCGCGGACATGGGGTCCTCCTCGTCGACGTGGACCCGCAGGCCTGCCTCACCGTCCACTTCGGCCTCGATCCCGAGCGGGCGGAGAAGACGATCTACGACGTCCTCTGCCGCGACCTGCCGTTCTGGGAGGCGGTGCGCGAGCTGGAGGGTCCCGCGCTGCTCGGCGTGCCGAGCCACCTGGACCTCGCGGGCGCCGAGCTCGAGCTCGCGACGACGATGGGCCGCGAGCGCCTCCTCCGCGACGCGCTCGAGCGCTACCTTCACGCGGCCAAGGGGATCGACTACGTCCTCTTCGACTGCCCCCCGTCCCTCGGCATCCTCACCGTCAACGCGCTCGCGGCGGCCGACGAGGTGTTCGTGCCGCTCCAGACCGAGTTCCTCGCGCTCCGAGGCGTCGGCAAGCTCGTGGACGTGGTCACGCTCGTGCGTCGCCGGCTCAACCCGGGCGTCCACATCTCGGGGATCCTGCCGACGCTCGCACGCACAGGCACGCTGCTCGCCCGCGAGGTGCAGGAGGAGATCGCGCGCCACTTCGGCTCGAAGGTCTTCAAGACGAAGATCCGGAGCAACGTGAAGCTCGCGGAGGCGCCCAGCCACGGCCAGTCGATCTTTCGGTACGCGCCGGGGTCGGCGGGCGCCGAGGATTACGCGGCGCTCGCGCAGGAGGTGGACGTGATGGACGTGCCCCACCGCGTCATCGCGCCTCTCGAACCCGAGATCCGGGTCGACGATATCCTCGCGCGCGTGGAGCCGCCGGCGAGCTGACCGGCTGAGGCCGGAAGATCCGCGCCCAGAGCGGGTAGCTGAAGAGGGCGTAGACGGCGAAGGTCGCGATCGGCCGCGCGGCGAGGTACGGCACGCGCGCCCACGCCACGAGCGCGTGGAAGGCGGCCGCGTTGAGCACGAACGTGCCCGCCTCGACGGCCGCGAAGAGCGTCGACTGCCGGAGCAGGTCCCGCGACCGGTCCGCGAACGCCCAGTGCTTGTTCCCGAGAAACTGGAGCGTGACGCCCAGGAGCAGCGACGGCACATTGGCGACCGTCGCCGGGACGCCGCCGCGGACGAGCAAGTGGAGCACCGCGAGATCGACGAGCGTGGCAACGATCCCGACGATGCAGCTCCGCGCGAGCCGCGTCACCGGAAGGCGCTCCCGAGGATCCCGAGCCCGCCGACGAGGAGCGCGGCCGGAAGAACGTACTCGAAGATCCGCGGCGCCTCGGCCGCATAGCGGCGCAGCGCGACAAGGATCCCGTACCATCCGGCGGCGCACCCGAGAACCGTCCCGAAGGCGACCGCCGGGAACGGCGCGTCCGGTCCGAGCCCGAGTGCCGCGTGCAGCACGACGAACGCCGGCAGCACGCCCGGCGCAGCGAGCGCGAGGACGAACCCCTGGCCCAGCGGCCACGCCGGGGGCGGCGCCACGCGTGGCCGCCGCGCCCCGCGGAGGCTCAGCGCCCCCGCAACACCAAGCACGCCCGCGAGGAGGATCAGGAGCGCGCGCCGCACGGGGGGAGCGAGCATGGCAAGCGGCGCGATGCCCTTCGCGGCGAGGAGGCCATAGAGCACGTCGGCGGCCGCAGCGCCGAGGCTCGCCGCCGCCCCCGCCGCGAACCCCCCGCGGCGCAGGTAGGCACCGCAGAGCGCGGCCGCCGGCCCCGGCGGGAGGCTGACCGCGACGGCGACGACCGCGGCCTTCAGGACCACGAGGAGTTCCGGGGGCACCTGCTATCTTTCCTCGACCCCCCTGCTCGAAGTCCCGGTGAAGGCCGAGTGAAGACCTCGCGCGTTTTCTTCCCGCCGCGGCACGTGCCGGGGATCCGTCTCGAGGCGGAGCTGCTGGAGAAGGAGGGGGGCATGGGGGGCCGGCCGTGCGTGGTGAGCCACCCCCACCCGCTCGCGGGCGGGACGATGCGGCACCCGGTCGTCGAGGGGCTGTGGCGCGCCGCGGCCGAGGCGGGGCTCCGCGCGCTCCGGTACAACTTCCGCGGCGTGGAGGAGTCCACGGGCGAGCTCAACGCGAAGTCCCCCCTCGCGATCGCCGACCTCCTTGGCGCGATCGACTTCCTGGGCAAGGGCCCGGTCCTCGCGATCGGCTACAGCTACGGCGCGCGGACGACGCTCCACGCGATCCACGCGGGCGCGTCGATCGACCGCGCCGTCCTCGCGGGGCTCCCGACGCGATCGCCGAGGAACGCCGCGGCGATGGCGAACCTCTTCCTCGGCCGGCGGATCAGGACGGAGGAGTTCCAGCCCTACACGGAGCCTGAGCTCGCGGCCACGTCCCCGAGGCCCCTCCTGATCATCGCCGGGGAGAAGGACCCGCTGGTCGAGCCCGGCGAGTACCGCGACCGCGGCGTGGAGCCGGTCCTGCTGCCGGGCCTCAACCACTTCTTCAGCCGTCGGCTCGGCAACGAGCCCCCGGCGCCGGAGGACCTCGCGGAGCTGTGCCGGCGAGCGATCGCTTTCCTTACCGGGTGAGCAGCCTCGCGGCCTCCACGAGGTCGAGGAACTCGCGGCGGTACTTGTCGTCGCCCGCGGCGCTCTTCGCGATCTCAAGGACGGCGTCGAGGCCCATCCCGGCGGTGCCGCGGAGCTTCATCCCGAAGGCCGCGACCGCGGCGGCCCAGCGGAAGTCCCCTGTCGCGCCGTCGAAGGTCCCGGCGCCGTCGCGGACCATCTGCTCCAGGAGCTCGCTCGTGTCGCCGTCGGGCTGCTTGTACCGCAGGCGGAGCTGGAAGAGCGCGCCCTCGTCGACCGCCACCTTGGCCTCCGCGACGAAGGGGTTCCTGTCCACGGCCGGCGGGCCGGGGACTTCGCTGCCCGCGGGAACGATCTCGTAGAGCGCCGTGACGCAGTGCCCGGCGCCGATCTCGCCCGCGTCCTTCGTGTCGTCGTTGAAGTCCTGCTTCGCGAGCAGCCGGTTCTGGTAGCCGATCAGCCGGAAGCCCGCGACCGTCCTCGGGTTGAAGAAGAGCTGGATCTTCACGTCCTTCGCGATCGTCACGAGGGTGGCCGACATCTCCTCGCCGAGGACCTTCCGCGCCTCGAGGATCGAGTCGATGTAGGCGTGGTTGCCGTTGCCCTTGTCGGCGAGCTGCTGCATCTTCGCGTCCTGGTAGTTGCCCGTGCCGAACCCGAGCACGCTCAGGAAGACGCCGGTCTTCGCCTTCTCCTCGATCAGGCGGGTGAGCGAACCGTCGTCGCTGATCCCGACGTTGAAGTCGCCGTCGGTGCAGAGGATCACGCGGTTCGTGCCGTCCTTGATGAAGTTCTCGGCCGCGACGCGGTACGCGAGCTCGATCCCGGCGGCGCCCGCCGTCGAGCCGCCGGCCCGGAGCCGCTCGATCGCCTCGACGACCTGCCGCTTGTCGCCGGTCGAGGGGAGCACGAGGCCCGCGGCGCCCGCGTAGACGACGATCGCCACGCGGTCGCGCTCGCCGAGGTTCTCCGCGAGCAGGCGCAGCGAGGCCTGGACGAGCGGGAGCTTGTTCGGCTCGTTCATCGAGCCCGAGACGTCCACGAGGAAGACGAGGTTCGACGCCGGGCGCTCGCGGTGGTCGATCACCTTGCCCTTGATCGCGACCCGCGCGAGGCGGTGCGTCGCGTCCCACGGGCACGCGGCGACCTCGACATGGACGCGGAAGGGGTGCGGGGACCAGGCCGCGGGCGGCTCGTAGCCGTACGCGAAGTAGTTGATCATCTCCTCGACGCGGACCGCGTCCGGCGGCGGGAGCCGGTGCTCCTGCGCGAGGAACCGCCGGACGTTCGCATAGGACGCCGTATCGACGTCGATGCTGAACGTGCTCGAGTCCTCCTCGGAGACCCGGACGAACGGGTTGTCGCGGATCCGGTCGTAGCCTTCCCTGTCGTGGGGGGCCGGAGTCGTTTCCGGCGCCTCGCGGTCCCCGCGCGCCTTGGTCAGCTCGTCGAGCACCTTCGTGTATCGGTCCGTCTTGCTGCCGGCGAGCCCGCCGCCCGTGCCCAGACCGATCGCACCGTTGATAGACGGTCCGACGGGAGTCGTCGGCGCGGTCGCGGAGGGGTCCTTCGGCTTCTCGCCGAACAAGGCCGCCTCGCTCTCCTCGTCGACACCGACCAGCGTGATCTGCGGCGGCGCGAAGGCATCGGTGCTCTTGGCTTCGGGGCGGGGCTCCGGAGCCTCCCGCGGTCCGGGAGACACGCCGCCGTTCGGGCCTCGGAGGACGTCGGACGCCGCGGGCGCTGACGCGGGCCCAGACTCATCCTCGCGTACGGCGCCGTCGCTGAGTTTGCGCCCGGCGGCCAGAGCCAAGGAATCGGAGCCGCGCTCGGTTTCGCGCGCGCGCTCGGCCGCCTTATGGACCCGCGGGGCGTCAAGGGCGACTGGCTCACGCATGGCGTAGTACACGACGATCCCGAGGAGACACGCGGCGGCCGGCAGGAGCGGCATCAGGAAGATCGGCACCCGGCGCCGTGCGGCCCTCACGACCGAGGCGCGCTGGGCCTCCGTGAGCGCGGGGGCGGACGAGCTCGCGAACTCGGCGCGGAGCTTGCCGCCCAGCGCGCGGATCGTCTCGACCTCGCCCCGGGCGGCCGGGTCGTCGGCGAGCAGCCTCTCGAACTCCTCGCGTTCCGACGGATCCATCTCGCCCAAGGCGAAGGCGGTCAGGCGGGGGTCGTTCCTGTCGATCATCGTTCGCTCCTTCCGGGGGCAAGCTGGCTCCGGAGGGTCCGGAGCGCATGGTGGAGGAGGTAGCCGACGTTGCCACTCGAGGTGGAAGTGATCGCCGCGATCTGCTTGTAGGAGAGCCCCTCCTGGAACTTCAGGAGCAGGACATCCTGCTGGCGCCTCGGAAGTCCCGCCACGCGTTCCATGAGCGTTGTCTCCTGCTCGCGCCGCTCGACGGGATCGTCGGTCTCCACGGCGGGCTCGTGCTCGTCGAGGCGGTGCATCCGTCCGTTCCTCCTCAGGTGGTCGATGGCGCGGCGGCGGCAGACCGTGTAGAGCCACTCGACGAGGTGGCCGTCGAGGGTCTCGGGGTTCTGCTCGCAGAGCCGCACGAAGCAGTCCTGGACCACGTCCCGGGCGGTCTCGGGGTCGTCGAGCAGCCGCGACGCGTACCGCAAGAGCGGCGCTTCGTAGCGCCCGAGGGCTTCCTGGACCCAATCTGCACGGCTCTTCGCCATGGCCTCCGTCTTCTCCACGCGGAACGCGCCGGTTTCTTGGACGGAAACGCGCGTGGGCCGTTTCGCAGGCGGCGGGCCGTCCGCGAACGACGACGCCCTGCTACCCTATCCGGCGATGGCGAAAGAGGAGCGCCCGAGGAACGTCGCCGTCGTCTTCACCGGCCGGGCGGCGGAAGCCGACCTCGTCCGGTTCATCCTCGCGGAGGCGGACATCGCCTGCTGGCTCGACGCCGAGCCGGGCGCGGGGGCGCTCCAGCCGGTCAGGATCCTCGTCGCGTCGGAAAAGGCCGACCGCGCAAAGGCCGAGATCAAGCGGTCGCGCGAGGACGAGACGGCCGCGGACTAGGCGGCCGCGCCGTAGGCCCCCTCGGGGCGAAGGTGGGCCCCCAAGCCCCCTCTACCCCGCCGACGCCTCGCGCGGGCTCCTCACCGGCGGCGGAAGCGGCGCCGCGCCGTCCCTCTGCGCGCGGACGGCGTAGGCGAGGATCGCGGTCTCGAGCAGGAGCGCGATCACCCAGATGCAGTACGCGTTCAGCGCCCCGTTGCCGGGAAAGGGGAGGAGCCCGAGGAGGGGGGCGCACGCGAGGAACGCGAGGATCGCGAGGTTGCTGAGCGTGATCGCGCGCGTGTGGCCGCGCGCGATGAGCACGCCGCGGAGGAAGAAGCGGATCCCGGAGAGCAGCGGGTGCGCGGCCGCGACCGCGAGCGCGGGCGTCGCGAGCGCCACGACCTCGCCCCCTGCCCGCTCCTTCAGGAGGTCGATGAGCACCCACTCGCGGAGCGGCGCGACGAAGGCGAGCATCGCGCAGAGCGCGGAGAGCACGACCCCCGACCCGACCGCGAAGCGCAGCAGCGGCGGGACGTCCTCGGCCGCGCGCGCCTTCGCGGTGGTGATCGGCTGAAGGGCGAGCGCGCCCGCGCCGATGAGCAGGTGGATTGACATCACCTCCTGGAAGGCGGCGAGCGACGCCTCCTGCACGCCCACCGGCACCGCGCCCGCGATGCGGAGGTAGAAGTACTGGGTGGCGACGCCGAGGAGGTTCGCGACCATCAGCGGCAGCGCGAAGCGGACGACGCCCGGCGGCGGCACGTCGGAACGCTCGGGCGGCCGGGCGCGCGCGCGGGCGCGGCCGGTCGCGAACACGCTCTCCGTGATGAGGCCGACGGTCAGGCAGAGGGCCCCGAGCATCGGCCCCGAGATGTCCAGGTGCGGCGCGACCAGCAGCCCCGTGACGGCGGTCAGCACGAGGCGGAGGAGGGTGCCGAGGCCGACGAGCAGCGTGTCGTCGGCGCGGATCTGGTGCGCCTGGTAGACCCCGCGGACGGCGATGAGGAGGGGTACCGGGGACACGGCGAGGAACGCGCGGTGGGCGCGCGCGGCGAGCTCGGCGCTGTCCGTGAAGAGGTGGAGGAGCATGGGCCCGAGCGACGTCGCGCCGAGGAGCACCTCGAGTGCGGCGACCAGCGCGCCCGCCGCCACGCAGAAGCGGAGCGCGCTGCGGCTCCCCGTGCGGTCGACCGACATCCGGATCGCGATCTCTCGCGTCACGAGCAGCGGGCTGTGGAGGATGATGATGCAGCGGAGGAAGACGGCGAACGACGCGAGGTCCATGGTGGGGTCCTGAAGCCCCGGGAGGCGGTTGATCGAGCCGTTGACGATCGGCGTGCCGCCGGTGACGAGGACGTACGTCAGCGCGAGCGGCCACCACACGGCGAGGAGGCGCCCGAGCCGGAGCTCCTCCCTCAATCGGGCACCGGCACGAGGAGGAGGTAGGGGCCGATGTCCTCCACGGGCGGCCGGTCGTAGACGCGCAGCCGCCCTTCGCGGTCCCTCGGCCGCATCTCCATCACGACCCACGTCTCGTGCTCGATCTTCAGGTCCGTGCGCACGCCGACCTTCAGGCGCGGTTCCCAGATCGAGAAGCGGTGGCGGCCCGCGGGCACCCGGAGGATCGCCACCTCGACCGCGGGCGCCTCCTTCTCCTTGAGCAGCCGCGGCAGCGAAGTCGCCGCTTCGGAACCGAGCGTCACGACCGGGCTCACCGTGATGCCCTTCTTGGGTGCCGGTTTCGCGAGGACGATCACGTGCACGTCGTGGCCCGCGTCGAAGGGGCCGTACGGCCCGTGCCCGCAGCCGCACGCGAGGAGCAGGAGCACGGCGGAAAGCCGCATCGGCGCGTTTATAGCACGCGCCCCCGCACCCCCCCTTCTTCCCGCGCCCTAGGCAAAGCGCGCCGTCGCGGTTAACCTCTTGCCGCGGTGGTCACGGCCCGGGACTTCGCAGGACGGGACGTCCTCACCGTCGGGGATTTCCGGCGGGACGAGTTGCTATTCCTCCTCGACGCCGCGGACAAGTTCGAGCAGGTCACGGGGACGCTCCTCGCCGGACGCGTGGTCGCCGCGCTCTTCTTCGAGCCGTCGACGCGCACCCGCCTCTCCTTCGAGAGCGCCGTCGGGCGGCTCGGGGGCTCGTGCATCGGCTTCGCGGAGGCGGGCATCTCGTCCACGGCGAAAGGGGAGACGCTCGCGGACACGGTCCGGGTCGTGCAGGGCTACTGCGACCTGCTGCTGCTGCGCCACCCCAAGGAAGGTACCGCGCGCCTCGCCGCGGAATTCGCCGACGTGCCGGTCGTGAACTGCGGCGACGGCGCCCACCAGCACCCGACGCAGACGTTCGTGGACCTCTACACGATCCGGCGCGAGTGCGGGCGCGTCGACGGGCTGCACATCGTGTTCGCGGGCGACCTGCGCTACGGGCGCGCGGTCCACAGCCTCGTCCACGTGCTCACGCAGTTCAAGGCGCATGTCACGCTCGTGTCCCCCCCGTTCCTCCGGCTGCCGCAGGAGCAGCTTCGCGCGCTGGACGAGACGGGGGTCGAGTACCGCGAGATGACCGACCTCGAGGCGGCGGTGCCCGAGGCGGACATCCTCTACATGACGCGGGTCCAGCAGGAGCGGTTCACGGACCCGGCCGAGTACCTGAAGTTCCGTGACGCCTACACGCTCGACCTCGAGATCCTCAAGCGCGCGCGGCAGCAGGTCGTCATCCTCCACCCGCTCCCGCGCGTGACCGAGATCGCGACCGAGGTGGACGCGCACCCGCACGCCGCGTACTTCCGGCAGGCGCACTACGGCGTCGCGGTGCGGAAGGCGCTGATCGCTCTGCTGCTCGGCAAGGCGGAGAAGATCCTGTGAGGCACGAGCAGGCCGCACGGTCCGATGAGGAGGCTCCCCTGATGGCGAAGCCGACGCAACAGGTCGCGAAGCTCAAGGAAGGCACCGTCCTCGACCACCTCCGCGCGGGCACCGGACTCCGCTGCCTGCGCGTGATCAACCTCCCGCCCGGCACGACGGTCACCATCGGCATCAACCTCTCGTCGAAGCGCCTCGAGAGGAAGGACATCGTGAAGATCGAGAGGTACGAGCTCAGCGAGGCCGAGGCGGCGAAGATCGCGCTGATCAGCCCCGACGCGACGCTCTCGATCATCCGCGACTACAAGGTGGTCGGGAAGCACGGCCTCCACCCGCCGATCGCCTTCCGGGGCCTCCTCAAGTGCACGAACCCCGCCTGCATCGTGCACACCGAGCGCGTGCCCGGCGCCTTCGTGGTGGAGAGCAGGGAGCCGCTCGCGGTCCGCTGCGACTACTGCGAGCGTTCGATCCCCGCGGATCAGTTCGTCTTCGCGTAGCCGCCAACCGGGGGGGCCGGGGGGGGCCGCAGAGCGTAGGCGGCCAGACCCGGGCTAGATCCAATGGCAGGGAGATAGGCGGGGAAGGAGGGCACCTCCCCGCGCTGCCGATTCTTGAGGTTGTAGCCATACAACCCGGCAGACAGAGAGGTGCCCAGTGTCTTGGATCGCCAGGATCGGGGA